>Ga0334895_1004432_pt1 | contig 9978 bp, 10 predicted proteins | sample GraSluR3_MG_7_FD_207229 | JGI IMG/M metagenome (GOLD analysis project Ga0334895, IMG submission 207229) | Sludge microbial communities from methane-producing bioreactor in Wageningen University, Netherlands - Granular Sludge_31_05-R3 | ecosystem: Engineered > Bioreactor > Anaerobic > Unclassified... | reverse complement strand
AGAGGTCATGGAGTTCATGAACTTCATCCTCAGCGACGCCGGGCAGAAGATAGTCGAGGAGTCGGGCTTCGTGCCCCTGAGGTAACAGATCTTAATGAAATTTTCCCAGGGCCCGGACGCCGCTTCCGTGCGGCAACGGGCCCTGGTGCAGTTGTTTTAAAAGGAGGGCTGAACGTTGAGAACTTCTCTCAAGGAGGACCGGATACCCCGTATAACGGTGATGACCATTGCCTCGCTGGGCGTGGCCATTATGCTTTTCATCCTTTACTCCCTGGTCCGCGACAGCATCCCCATCCTGGCGCACGTGACCCTTTCGGACCTCCTGTTCGGCACCCACTGGTACCCGACCTACGACCCTCCCGAATTCGGCATGCTGCCGCTGATAGCAGGATCGGTCTCGGTAACGCTTTTGGCATCGCTGATCTCCCTGCCCATAAGCCTGGCCCTCGCGGTTTTCCTTTCGGAGGTCTGCCCTCCCACTCTCAGGGAGATCCTCAAACCCGTAATAGAGATACTGGGCTTCTTCCCTTCGGTTGTCCTGGGTTTCATCGGCATGGTGTTGATCGCCCCGTGGATGGTGGACAACTTCAACATAATGACGGGGCTGAACCTGCTTAACGCCTCGATCCTTATGGGGGTAATGATCATACCCATCGTCACGTCCCTGGCCGAGGACAGCCTTAGCTCCGTCCCCAAGGACATACGGGACGCTTCTTTCGCCCTGGGCGCCACGAGGCTCGAGACGATAACCAGGAGCGTTATACCCGCCGCACTCCCGGGGCTTATGACGGCCTCGCTTCTGGGCGTAATGAGGGCAATAGGGGAGACGATGGTCGTCCTCATGGCGGCCGGGGGGGCAGCGATGATACCACGATCGTTAATGGACCCGGTGCGCCCCCTGACTTCGGCTATAGCGGCGGAGATGGGTGAGACGCCCTTCAGGTCTGACCACTACTACGCCCTATTTTTCGCCGGGCTACTGCTTCTTTTCATGACCCTGGCCCTTAACATGACCGCCCTCTGGATAGAGAGCCGCGCCAAGAGGCTGCGATCATGAGCGGCAGGAGGAAGACGAAGGACCGCGCAGCCACCATCATGCTCTGGCTGGTGATGGCCCTGACCTGCGGGATACTGGCCCTGATACTGGCTTTCCTGGTCTCAAGGGGATGGAGTGCCCTCAGTTGGGAGTTCCTGACGAAAAAACCCAGGAGCATGATGACCGCCGGGGGGATCTCCACACCCATAGTGGGTACCCTGCAGCTTGTGCTTGTCTCAATGGGTTTTGCCTTCCCCGTGGGCGTATTCACCGCCGTCTACCTTGTGGAGTACGCCAGGGACGACTGGTTCACCCGGGCCCTCCGACTGGCCGTGCGCAGCCTTGCCGGGGTGCCGTCGGTGGTGTTCGGGCTTTTCGGGCTTTCATTTTTCGTAATATTCCTGGGCTTCGGCCCGTCGCTACTCTCGGCGGGGCTTACCCTGGGCTGCCTCGCCCTGCCCGTGATCGTCGGGGCCTCCGAATCGGCCCTGCTGGCAGTGCCGAAAGATTACAGGGACGCATCCTACGCCCTCGGCGCGACCCAGTGGCAGACCGTTCGGAAGGTGGTCCTGCCCAGCGCTTTCCCCTCGATAATCACGGGGGCGATCCTGAGCGTGGGGAGGGTCGCCGGCGAAACGGCCCCTATCATCTTCACGGGGGCGGCCTTTTTCGCCCCCCGGTTCGCAAAGAGCATTTTCGACCAGGTGATGGCCCTTCCGTACCACGTCCTGATCCTGGCGACGGCCGGAACGAATATCGAGAAGACCAGGCCCATACAGTACGGAACGGTCCTGGTGCTGCTCTTTTTCGTCCTGGGGATGACCATGACGGGAGTCCTGTGGCGGGCGAGGCTGAGGATCCGCCAGAGGGCCCAGCGGTAGGAACGGAAGGTGGTCTGAATGGAAAAAGACAAGTTCTCCGTCCGGGATCTCGACCTTTTTTACGGGTCCAACCATGCGCTGAAGAAGATCAACCTGCAGATACCCGAGCGGGCCGTGACAGCCCTTATAGGACCTTCCGGGTGCGGAAAGAGTTCTTTCCTGAGGTGCCTCAACAGGATGAACGACTTCATTCCTGGCTGCAGCGTAAAGGGAAACGTCGAACTGGACGGGAGCGACATCTACGACCCCGGGACCGACCTGATCCATCTCAGGAGGAGGGTGGGCATGGTCTTTCAGCGCCCGAACCCCTTCCCCATGTCCATCTTCGACAACGTGGCCTACGGACCCAGGCTACACGGCTTCCGGGACCGCAGCTCCCTCCGGGACATAGTGGAGGAGAGCCTCCGGGTATCCGCCCTTTGGACCGAGGTGATGGACATCCTGCACTCACCGGCGCTGGCCCTGTCGGGGGGCCAGCAGCAGAGGCTCTGTATAGCACGGGCGGTGGCGGTCCAGCCGGAGGTCCTTCTGATGGATGAGCCTACGTCGGCGCTGGACCCCATGGCCACGGCAAGGATAGAGGAGCTCGTCCGCGAGCTCAGGACGCGCTACACTGTGGTCATAGTCACCCATAACATGCAGCAGGCGGCCCGTATTTCGGACATCACGGACTTCTTCCTCTCGGGGGAGATGATAGAGTCGGGCCCGACGCAGCAGATGTTCACTTCACCGAAGGACAAGAGAACGGAAGACTACATCACTGGCCGGTTCGGCTAGGCCGGCGAAGGAGATGAACCGGGAATGGTCAACCTGACGGGGCGAAAGGAATTCGACGAGAGCCTCCAGAAAATAGAGCAGGACCTTCTCAAGCTGGGCTCCCTTGCGGAGGATGCCATAAGCAACTCCATCTGGGCCCTGCAGAAGCAGGATGACACGCTGGCCCTGAAGGTGATCGAGGGCGACGACATCCTTGACGAACTCACCCAGCAGATCAATGAACAGGCCCTGATGCTGATAGCCAGGTTCCAGCCCGTCGCCCTGGACCTCCGCACCATTTCTTCGATACTGCACATGGCCACGGACCTGGAGAGGATCGGCGACCTCGGGAGCGGGGTGGCCAAGGTCGCCAGGAAGATCTCCCATGAGCCCCTCATCAAACCGCTGATCGATATTCCCAGGATGGGGGAGAGGATCCGGGAGATGATCGATGCCTCACTGAAGGCCTTCATGAACAGGGACTGCGCCCTGGCGCGGGAGGTCTGCGCCATGGACGACGAGGTGGACGACCTGGACCGCCAGATATTCCGGGAGCTGCTCATGCTGATGATGCAGAACCCAAGGAACATCGAGCAGGCCATGCACCTGATCCTGATATCCAGGAACCTGGAAAGGGCCGGCGACCACGTGACGAACCTCTGCGAGCATATCGTCTACATGACCACCGGGACCTTCGTGAAGGCAGGGGATTTCAGGAGACCCCAACGCGGGAAGGAAGGTTAGGGAATGGCTGAGACGATCCTTCTGGTGGAGGACGAAAGGACCCTTTCAGAACTGTTGTCGGAGAGCCTGAGAAGACACGGCTACAGGGTCGAGACCGCTTTCGACGGGGACACGGGGCTCTTCGCCGCTGAGACGTCCCTGCCGGACCTGGTCATCCTCGACGTTATGCTCCCCGGGATGGACGGGTGGGAGGTCTGCAGGCGTATTCGCGAGAACCCGGCCACCAGGAGGATCCCGGTTTTGATGCTGACGGCCAGGCGGGAGGAGCGCGACCTCCTCGCAGGCTTCGATGTGGGAGCCGACGACTACATGAAGAAGCCCTTCTCGGTGAACGAACTCGTCGCAAGGGTGGGTTCGCTCCTCAGGAGGAGCGCCCCCGGGGTTGCCCGGGTGAAGGCCGTGCAGGCCGGTCGCCTCTCCATCGATACCGAAAAGGGGGAGGCCCTTCTCGAGGGCGCACCGCTGGATCTCACCGCCACGGAGTTCCGCATCCTGGAGATCCTGGCCACGAACAGGGGTCACGTCGTCCCCAGGGATGTTCTTCTGGCGAGGGTTTGGGGCTACTCCGCAGCGGACACCCGCACCCTGGACATGCACGTCTTCAGGCTGAGAAGGAAGATCGAGGAGGACCCCGAGAACCCGAAGATACTGCTCACGGTGAGGGGCAGGGGTTTTCGTCTCTGTGGGGAGGATGACCGCCATGAGAACCCTTAAGGGGCGGATGACGGACCTGATCGCCACGGTCCTGGTACTCTCCATGCTGGCGGGGTGGTTCCTGGTGGGCAACACCGTCGAGGAGAGGATGATAACCCAGGCCAAAGAGGACCTCATCTCCCGCCTTGCGATCCTGGCTGGGGTAGTGCAGGACTCGGGGACCCAGGGGCTGGTCGGGAACGTCGGCCGATGGAGCCGTGACCTGGGGACCAGGGTAACCCTGGTGGCAATGGACGGGAGGGTTCTTTTCGACAGCGAGGCCGACCCCGGGACTATGGACAACCACTCGGGCCGCCCCGAGATAAGGGAGGCCATGCTTTCAGGGACAGGCATATACACCAGGTACAGCCGCTCTCTGGAGGATGACCGGATCTACGTTGCCCGCCTTGCCGCCGACCCCCAGGGTGAGGGGCTGGTGATAAGGCTTTCGGTCTCCCTGGAGGATGTGGGCCGCGCCGTTGCCTCCGCAAGGAGGAGGGTGCTGGCATCCCTTGCCTTCGCCGGGCTCATCTCGCTGTTGGTGGGGCTCTTTTTCATCAGGCAGGTCTCCAGGCCCATAGAGGAGCTGACCGTTACGGCCCTCAGGATCGACGAGGACGAAAGACCCCGGTTCCCCGACAGGGGCACCGTTGAGGTCCAGCGCCTCGCCCGGGCCCTGGAGGGCATGTCCTCCCGCCTTGAGGGGGTCATGGCGGATCTGAAAAGGGAGAAGGCTTACCTGAAGTCCCTGCTGGAGTCGCTGCCCGTCGGAGTCCTTGTGGTGGACAGGGAGAAGAAGATCCGCTACGCCAACGCCGCCCTCGGCAGGCTTCTTCGCGAACTCCCCGAAAGGGCCGACGGGACCTTGTACACGGGAGCCGTGAGGGACCCCGGCCTGATAGAACTGATCGACAGGACCTTTGAAGGGGAGGAGAGGACCGCCTCCTTCGTCGTGAGGGACCGGACCGAGACCTTCCTTGAGGCCCAGTCCGTCTCCGTCAGAGGGGGCGTTCTCGTGGTGGTCCACGACCTCACCGAGAGACGCCGCCTAGAGGAGGCAAGGAGGACCTTCATGGCTGACGCGGGGCACGAGCTCCAGACCCCTCTGACATCGATCCGCGCGGCCGCGGAGCTGCTTCTCGAAGATCGGGGCACCGATCCGGAGAAGACCCGCGACCTGGCGGAAAAGATCATCATGCAGCAGGAGAGGATGACCGCCCTGGTGGACGACCTTCTGCTCCTTTCGAGGCTCGAATCGGACATCGCTCCGGAGCCGGGAGGATCCCTCGACCTGGTGGAGCTCATTGAAGGTCTCGTTGAGTATCAGAAGGAAAACCCCCTGGCCCGGAACATCAGGTGGGAGACGGACCTTCCGGAAAGGGCACCGATCTTCGGTCGGCCGGGAGAGCTGGGCAGGGCCTTGGGGAACCTGCTGGACAACGCCGTCAAGTACACCCGGAAACGTTTCGAAGGATCCCCGGGAGGGGTGATACGGATAGGCGCGTCGCGGCAGGACCAGGGGTGGAGGGTCCTCGTCGGGGACAACGGGACCGGCATCGAAGAGGAGCTGAGGGAGGCCGTGTTCGAGCGCTTCAGGCGCGGGGAGCCGAGCCGCTGCCGCGAAGGGGGATCTCCGGGGGGCTACGGCCTGGGCCTCGCGATAGCCCGGAGGGTTATAGAATCCCACGGCGGAAGCATAGAATTCCTTGACAGCCCGGAGGGGGCCCTTCTTTCGGTGTTCATCCCCCTTGGGGGTGTAGAGACGTAGAATGTATACTTTTCTTGCTTTTTTCAGAATTGTGTATATAATACCCGGGTTGGTATAGAACCACCCAGAAGAGGTATTTTGGGTGGGGTTTTCCTTTTGGAGGTAATATATTGACCCGAAAACTCCTAAGGGACATCGCCTTGTCAGTTGTTATGGTGTGTGCTGTTTCGACGGTCGTGTACATCTACCTCGGGGAGCGCCTGGCGGAGTCCCCTTTCCACGCTGTCTCAAGACCGGGAAAGGTCGTGGACTTTTCCAGCAAGGTTCTTGATATTGACGGCACCGTGAGCAGGTCTTTCAACGAATTGACCAGGACCCAAATTATTCTTGAACGGGTTTCAGAACTTGACAGCGCTGTTGTCGCCGTAGCAAAGGAAATGGACCTTCAGCCCGAAGACCTTGTTGAATGGCAAATGGGAAACCCCGAGTCGAACCTTCGAAGACTCTGGAACATGGAGCCTGCCGACCAGAGAAACGCCTCTGTCATAGCTCTCTACATCCTCCATCAGAACAACAGCATCGACCCCATAACGGCCTGGCGTGAAGCCGTCTCCTTCGTGCACTACAGCCGCAAGTACGAGGTACCCCTGACCCTTGCCGTGGCGGTCGCCAATACCGAGAGCCACTTCGACCCCGGTGCAAGGAGTCCCCACGGCGCCGCCGGCGTCATGCAGGTGGTCTGGAGGGTGCATTCACACCTTCTCAAGGCACACGCAGGACTTAGGGCGGAAAAGGACCTCCACGACCCAGAGAAGGGGATCTCCGCCGGGACGCTGCTCCTCTCAAGGTACATCAAGGCTTACGGCAGCACAGAGCGGGCCCTTGGCAGATACTACGGAGGCCCGGTCAGCCGTTACTGGCCAAAGGTCGCCAGGAACATGAACCGGGTGATCAGCTACGGTCTCGAGCCTGGCATCTGACCGGTTTTGTCCACAAATTTGTTCGCAACCTGTGGATGTCTGCCCCGGCAGACCTTACAGCCACCCCTTCCTTCTGAAGAAGGCCAGCATCCAGAGCGCCGTTCCCGCCATCACGGCCAGGACGGCGGGGTAACCCCACTTCCACTGCAGTTCGGGCATAAGGGCGAAGTTCATACCATAGACCCCGGCAATGAACGTAAGAGGGATGAAGATCGTAGCTATGACCGTCAGCACCTTCATGATCTCGTTCATCCTGTTGCTCACCGTTGAAAGGTAGATATCGAGCATCCCCGACAGGATGTCCCGGATGGTCTCTATGCCGTCGATGACCTGGATGACGTGGTCATAAAGGTCTCTCATGTAGACAGCCGTGGTCCCACCCGACAGGGGGCCGCTCCTTCCGAGGCTTGCCACCGCTTCCCTCAGCGGCCAGGCGGCTTTCCTGAGAAAAATCATCTCGCGCCTCAGTTCGTGCAGCCGGGCCGACGTACCGGTCTCGGGGGCGGAGAGGAGCTCTCCTTCCAGGACCTCCACCTGGTCGCCGATCTTCTCAAGGAGGAGGAAGTAGCCGTCCACTATGGCGTCGAGAAGTGAGTAGGCCAGGTAATCGGCCCCCTCCTTCCTCAATCGCCCCTTGCCCTTCCTCAACCTCTGGCGGACAGGCTCGAAGAGGTCGCCGGGCCTCTCCTGGAAAGTGATCAGGACCTTGGGGAAGAGCACCATGCTGACCTGCTCGACCTCCACCTGCATCGACTCTTCGTCCCAGGTGACCATCTTCAGAACCGTGTACTGGTAGTTGCCGTAATCCTCGGATTTGGCCCGCTGTCCGGTGTTGCAGATATCCTCCAGGACCAGGGGGTGTATCCCGAACCTCTCTGCCGTATCCCTCAGAAGGGCATTGTCGTTCAGTCCGGTGATGTCGATCCAGGCGGTCCCCCCCTCCTCAAAAAACTTTGGGAGGTCTTCCAGGGATGACAGCCTCTTCTCTGTGAATGACAGCTCCGTGAAGTGGATCAGGTTGATCTCGGGCCCTGGTCCCTCCCCCGGTGCCGCTTCCCTTGGAGGGAGGCTCATCTTGAGGTGTCGGCTGATCCTTTTTTTACGGTTCCTTGGCATGGCAAATCACCCGCCTTTTACAAAGCCGCTATATTTCGAATTCCGCCACCACTACCGTATGGTCCGAAGGCTTCTCCCATGACCTGGGCTCCCGGTCGCTGTAGCTGTCGACGGATCTGTCCGCCAGCGGGACCGTGGCGAGGATGTGGTCGATCCTCCATCCGATGTTCCTCTCGAGCGCCCCCTTGACCCTGTAATCCCAGAAGGAGAACTCCCCCTCCCCCGGGCGGTGCTTTCTGAAGACGTCCACCAGGCCTGTCGAGCATAGGCTCCGGAAGGCCTCCCTGACGTCCTCGTGGAAACAGACATGGTCTCTCTTGTTCTCCGGGTGGGTCACATCGATATCGGTTGGGGCCACGTTGAGGTCGCCCACCAGGACAAGGGGCTCCTTCGGGACCCCCATGGACCGGAGAAAGGCCTCCATCCTCTTGAAGAACCTGAGCTTCAAGGGGTAGTCGGGGTGGTCGATCGATTTCCCCTGGGGGACGTAGGCGTTCACCACCCTGAGATCCCCGAAGCGGCACCAGGCTATCCGGGTCTTTCCCGAAGGCTCCTCGCCGTCATCAAGGCCGAAGCCGTATTCGTCGGGGGGCAGCGAGGATGCAATGGCGACGCCGTTGTAGGATTTCTCGCCGCTGAATACGACGTGGTAGCCCAGGTCCTCGAAGAACGGAGCCGGGAACGAGCCGTCCTCGACCTTGGTCTCCTGGAGGCAGAGGCAGTCGACCCTGTTGTTCTTCAGCCATCTTTCAAGTACGGGCAGCCGGCTCCTGATGGAGTTCACGTTGAAAGTGGCGATCCTGAAGTTTCCCATGGCAATTACCCCCTGTATCGTTAGTAAAAAAAGCGTGAGAAGTTAGACGAAAAACCAGAGTGCGTAAACAGTGAACGGTCAACGATGAACGGAGCCCAAAAACCGTCAATCGTCGTAAATCGTGAATCGTCAGGACTATCCCGTTTTTTGAACTTACGATTAACGAATCACGGGTCCTGTTCTTCCTGTCGCCTTGTTCTCACGGCCCGATCGAATACTGTATCGTCACCACTGCCTTCACGGCCTTCTCGATGGTGGTCGTGTCGTACCTGCCCCAGTCCTCCACGTCGGTAGAGTAAAGGGGCGTTATCTGGAAGACCCCCTGGCTCGCCGCCCTCAGGGGACCGACCTTCCCCCCGCTGTTGACGGCCAGCTGTTCGGCCCTCTGCCTGGCGTTCAGGGTGGCCTCGCCCAGGAGCTGGATCTTCATGTCCTCGATGCCCGAGTAGTAGTACTCCGGTGAGAAGGAGAAGAACTCCACCCCCTCCCTGATAAGGGTGGTGGACTCCCTGGAGAGGGAAGCCACCAGGTCGACCTCTTTCGATCTGACCGTGACGGACTGCTCCAGCACGTACTGTTCTATCTCGTTGGTGTCGTAGCCCTGGAGGGTCCTGCGGTACTGGATCATGGTGGTGACCGCTGATACGTCCACCTCCTCCTTCGGTATCCCGCTCAGGGACATGAAGTCCATGACCTTTTCAAGGTCCGATTCGAGCCTTGAGTAGGCCCTGACCAGCTCGGTGTCCCTGGCGGTGAAACGCCCCGTCCATACCGCTATGTCCGATCTTACGTCCTTCTGGGCGAAACCCTTGACCATTATGGTCTGGTTGGCAAGTTTGACGCTCTTGACCGTGTCCGAAACGAGCCACGCAGAGAGGACCATTCCAGCCGCAAGGGCGATACCGAGAACTATCAGCCCCGCATTGATCGACCTCTTTCCGTTCTCCGCCATGGAGATCACCTTTCCTTTCCGGATTTCCGGATCTGCCCCCCGCCGGTAGAGCCGAACCTCTTTTTATATACCGCCATCAGCCTGGCAAGATCGGAGGCGACGTCATCCCTGGGGATCACGGGGCGGACCTTCTCCAGGCAGGACTCCACCTCCTCGGGTTCTATCTTGAGAGCTCCCCTTTTCGGCGATCTTCTCTCCGGGGACCTTCTTCTCGGCCTTCCGACCTTCACGGTTACACCGGACACTTCAAGGCCCCAGCCCTTTTTGATCCTGGAGGCAATGTCGCCCCCTCTCATGG
>Ga0334895_1004426_pt1 | contig 9984 bp, 9 predicted proteins | sample GraSluR3_MG_7_FD_207229 | JGI IMG/M metagenome (GOLD analysis project Ga0334895, IMG submission 207229) | Sludge microbial communities from methane-producing bioreactor in Wageningen University, Netherlands - Granular Sludge_31_05-R3 | ecosystem: Engineered > Bioreactor > Anaerobic > Unclassified ... | reverse complement strand
ATCAAAAACAACGGCAGGTCTTGCATTGCCAACATGTATATAATTGTAAACTGTGGGCCCACATACGTACATCTTGACCTCTCCCGGTTTGATGGGATGGAAGACCTCTTTTTTTCTCGTTAGTGTATTGTAAAGTTTCAAATTCGACACGCTCCTTCTATTCTTCCAATGCATCTAGTACATATTCTATTCTCTTAAGCATCGCATTTTTACCCAGGATCACAAAAATCCTTCCTAAGTCGGAGCCATGCAGTTGCCCCGTTACAGCCGCTCTTATTGGCATGAAAAGAGCTTTTCCTTTCGCACCTGTTTCCTTTTTCAATTCATTGAAAACGGTAGACGCAAAGTCACTATCCACTTCTTTTACATTCATCAATTTTGATCGAAATGCGTTTAGCAACCGCTTGACATGTTCTTGCTGGAGCACATCTATAACGGTTTCATCCTCAAAGGTCACTTCTTCACCAAAGAAAATTTCTATATGATCTTTAATTTGAGACAAATAGTCTAATTTTTCCTTAACCAACTCAATGATGTCACAATACCAGTCTTTTTTCGCAATAATTGTGTCTTTATCTTCTTTTCCATACGCCACAAACTCTTTGAGACACAAGTCGAAAAGCCTCTCATTCCCTGTCTTTTTGATATGTTGGTTGTTCACCCAATTGAGTTTTTCTATGTCAAACACACCCCCTGTGTTTGAGACGCGTTGAAAAGAAAACTCTTTCACTAGTTCTTCCATGCTGAAAATTTCTTGATTGTCTTTAGGGCTCCATCCAACAAGCGCCAAATAGTTAATCAAAGCTTCAGGCAAATACCCCTTTTGCTTAAAATCAGATACAGAAACATCCCCTTGACGTTTGCTAAGTTTTTTCTTGTCTTTATTCAAGACAGTTGGCAAATGAACAAACTGAGGCACTTCCCACCCAAAATATTTATACAAAGCAACTTGTTTAGGTGTAGACGTCAACCACTCTTCTCCTCGAACAATGTGTGTGATTCTCATTAGATGGTCATCCACCACTACTGCAAAATGATAGGTTGGAAATCCGTCTGACTTAATCAGCACTTGGTCATCGATTTCTGAAGAATCTATTGCAATTTGGCCACGCACTAGATCATTGAATTGTATGCTTTCACGCTCAGGCACTTTAAGTCGAATTACATATGGATCTCCCTTTATAAGTTTCTCGTCGACTTCTTCTTCGGATAATCCTAAACAATGACGATCGTACATCGGAGTTAAGCCTTTAGATTTTTGAATCCCTCTAACTTCATCCAATCTTTCTTTTGAGCAAAAACAATGATAAGCATGTCTTTGATCTAAAAGTTTCTTTATATATTCTTGATAAATATCCAATCTTTCAGATTGGGTGTATGGTCCGTATTGACCCTTTTCTATCATTTTCCCATTTTCAAGAAAAACACCTTCGTCATATGAAATACTTGCCCAGTTTAAAGCTTCAAGCAAGTTTTCCAAAGCACCTTCCACATATCGGCTTCTATCTGTATCCTCAATTCTTAGAACAAACGCTCCCTTGTTTTGTTTTGCATATAAATAATTGTACAATGCTGTTCTCAAGCTACCAATATGCACATATCCTGTTGGACTGGGTGCAAATCTAACTCTAATACTCATCAATTCCTCCAAAGTTACTGAATTTAAATACTTTCTTTCCACTGTGTGATGGATAGTCTAGCATATTTTAAAGCTTTTCTCAAACTGAAACTATCTTATTATATAATAGCTGTCCTTTTCTATCAAGAATAGTCTTTCATTGAGTTTATCTATTGTTTAAACTGGTCGTTTTCATTATAATATAATTATCTTTTTATTATTTACTAATTTTCTTAGGAGTCCTCCATGAAAAAAGTGTTCTTATTGACTATCCTCTCCTTTACTTTCCTGTTTGGGCTTGGTTTAAATGCCAGTGCCGTAGAAAGAGGTCATGTTAAATATCATCAGTCAGGATTGCTTGCTTCAAGCAAGTTAGACAGCACCGTTATTGAAGTCTTAGACAAAGGCACCCAATTAAAGATTCTGGATAGAAAAAATGATTTCTTTCAGGTTGTCTCCCCAAGTGGTCAGTCAGGTTGGGTTCACTCAAGAATAATCAACCCTCTACCCGCCATGGTTTTTCATAACACCTGTGGAAGCAACTTGAATATCCGACGTTCTCCCACAACATCATCCTTAATTATCGGGCAGATGCCGCCCGACGCTGTAGCAGACTATGTCGATACCTACCACAGCTGGCACATTGTAACTTATAATGGTATTCAAGGATATGTCGCTAGTTGGTACGGAGATGTTAAACTACCTAAAGGCAATCATTTGGTCGTTGAGGAAGCTGTTGTCAATTTAAGAGAATCCCCTTCATTAACCAGTTCTGTGATTGGTTTAAGTTACTCTGGTGATGTCCTTCCTGTTCATTCATATAAAAATGGTTGGTTTGGGATACTATCTAACCAACAGAACGCCTATATCGCTGGGTGGTTAACCTCTTTTGATTCATCTTTTAATGATCTGGGCACAGAACCATTTAAACACACAACCGACAACCTAAGACTTCGTTCTTCACCAAGCCTAAATGGCACCATTATGCAAATCCTTCCTACAGGAACTCCTGTCCAAGTGTTGGCTGTTGTTGATGATTGGAACTTGGTGCTTGCTCCAAACGGACAACTCGGTTTCTCTCACATGGATTACTTGAAATCATTCAATCCCCTCCATGATTCAACCATTGTATTAGACCCTGGTCACGGTGGCAGAGACCCTGGAGCTATTGGCCCTTCTGGAATATTTGAAAAAACTGTGAATTTGTCAGTTGCTCTTAAAGTCCAATCCCTTTTGGAATCAAATGGTGCCCATGTCATATTAACCAGAAGTACCGATACCTATCTGTCTAATAGCGAGAGAGCAGACATAGCAACTGACTATCAAGCTGATATTTTGGTCAGCATTCATCACAATGCTTTGAATGATAGAAATTATTTTGGGATGTCCACTTATTATGACACAAGAAACAATCGCTCTGGTGCTGAGAGTTCTCGGTTGGCTCATAAAATTTATAGTAGCATCGTCATGAATCATTCTGTTTATGGCGATGGGACCCACAATCGTAACTTTGAAGTACTTAGAAGCACGCATGTTCCTGCCGCTTTGATAGAAATAGGTTTCATTTCCAATCCATGGGAAGAAACAAATATCTCCAACCACTCCTATCAAGAAGCAATCGCTCAAAATATCGTTGATGGAATCCTCGACTATTTCTTTTTTAAACCATAAAAACTCTCCTTGAGCCGTTTTTCATCTGGTTTCAAGAAGAGTTTTTCTCACAGTATGTCCTTCGTTGCGATAGTTGCCTAGTCCACAATTTCAATATTGTCTAATTGATTTTTGACAGATTTTCTTAAATTTTCTAAGTATTCTTTCCTTAATTGTGCCTGTTCTTTTTTTTCAGTTTCTGAAAGCATTTCTGTCTTTGACTTTTTAGCTAAAAAATTAATTCTTTGAATTTTTTCTTTTGATAACATTCCTTCACTTCCTACTACTTTATGTTTTTGACGCTATTTCTCTTAATCAAACTATAAGGCAACTCAATTTTTGTATCAGCATCTTTCTTGCCTTCGATTTTTTTTATCAAAGCTCTAACTGTAACCGCTCCTATATCATAAAAGGGTTCTGCAATTGTTGTCAAGGTCGGCCTGACAAATTGACTTTCTTTGAAATTTCCATATCCTACAACTGAAATGTCTTCAGGAACACGGTAACCTGCATCTTGAAGGTGATTAATCAAACCAATGGCTAATTCATCGTTGGTGCAAAACACAGCTGTAAACGTTTTAATCTCCGCCATAATTCTTGTGGCTATCTTGTAACCATCGCTGTATCTTCTCCCACCCGCAACAAAAATTTTTGAGTCTTCAATGTAGTGCTCCTCCAGTGCTTTCTTGTAGCCTTTCATTTTTTCCATTTCGTGGCTGGAATCCTCGCCAAAGTCAGATAAATACGCTATTCTTGTATGTCCCTCATCTATCAAATGTTTTGTCATCTCTGCAGCTGCCAAAAATCCATCGATTTTTACATATTCTATGGCATCATTTGTAATATCTCTACTAAAATACATCGCGTGTTTGTTATATTGGTTCACTTCGTTAATCACATCGTCATCGAAATGGTAGCCAATAAGTATAATGCCTTCTGCTTGTTTTCTGTTTAGTAAGGACAGATGTTTCTTTTGAGCTTCCTTGTCGTAATAAGAACTACACAATAGAATGTCATAGTTGTACATCTTGCCAACTTCTTCGATTCCTTTTACCATTTCAGCAATATATGAATTTGAAAGATCATTTACTATAACGCCTATTAAATAGGACCTTCTTGTTACCAAACTTCTTGCCACATCATTGGGTCTATAACCAGTTTCTTCAATTACCTTCAGTACTTTTTTACGCACCTCTGGGCTGACAGGTTTAGAATCATTAATCACTCTTGAAACTGTTGAAATCGAAACACCCGACAACCTTGCTACATCTTTAATCGTAACCATGCAACTCACCCTCTCTATTTTTTTCTTTTGTTTTCCTGTTTTCCTATATTATACCCTCTTCTTATTTTTTTTCAAGAAATATCCATCTATCGCTCTTGTTTTTGGCATTTCTTTGTCTTTAACCGTTGTTTCACAATTTATGCTTGTCTTTATGGCTACGGTCAATTAAAATTAGTTTGAGGTGAACAAATGATATCTGAACAGTTATCCCTATTCCGGCTTGTTCAATTCAATAAGACTCCTGATCAAAAAAAACCGGACTGTGTTTCTTTGTCCGGTAATCAATTGTGGTGTCCCTATTGCTCCAATAAAGTTATCTTCATTAAAGATAAGAGACTCGGTGTAAAAAAGTGTCCTATCTGCAACATCACTGAAAAAGATTATTGGGTCAAAAAAGTCAACCATTTGATTTAATCAACCTAGTCTGCTTTCTATCAATTGACTAAGCTCTATTGCTTTCTGGCTGATCACTTCTTCTCTTTCACCCTCAATCATCACACGGACAAGTGGCTCCGTACCCGATGGCCTTATCAAAATTCGACCTTTCCCTTCAAATTCTAATTCTAGTTGATTGATCGACTCCCTAATCACTTCATCTTCTATGTATCGATGCTTGTTCTCATTGGCTACTTTTGCATTCACTAACACTTGAGGCATCGTCGTCATCATACACGACAAATCTTTTAATGGTTTCCCTTGAGACACAACAGCTTCCATCAATTTAAGGCTTGTCAATAAACCATCACCTGTTGTGTTATGATCCAAGAAAATGATATGGCCTGATTGCTCTCCGCCAAGTTTGTATCCTTTGGTTTTCATTTCTTCTAATACATACCTGTCGCCAACTTGTGTTTTTATAAACTGTATATTTTTCTCTTTTAAGCACAAATCCAATCCCATGTTGCTCATAACTGTCCCCACAATTGTATCATGGCTTAGTTTGCCTTGTTCCTTCATGAAACTACCACAAATTGCCATGATATGATCTCCGTCAACAATCTGACCTGAGCTATCAACCGCTATCAATCGATCTGCGTCTCCATCAAAAGCCAACCCTAAATCTGCATTTGTGTCCTTTACCAACTGAATAATTGCTTTAGGGTGAGTGGATCCACAATCAACATTTATGTTAATCCCATTAGGCTGGTTGTATGATACGAAGACTTTTGCTCCCAAATCAGCCAATAGCCTTGGCGCTAATTCGAAGGCAGCTCCGTTTGCACAGTCCAGTGCCACTTTTAATCCTGAAAAGTCTTTGGATATGGTTTTTTTCAAGCAGGTTAAATAGGCGTCTTGTCCAGTCACATAAGGCAGAATTCGTCCTACATCGTGTCCGGTGATTTCTGGCCCAATAGGCTCATCACTTAGAATTTTTTGCTCAATTATTTCCTCGATTTCATCTGCTAGTTTGTATCCGTTTTTATCGAAAAATTTAATCCCATTGTATTCATATGGGTTGTGGGAAGCTGAAATCATTACTCCTGCATCTGCTTTCATCTCTCGTACCAAACAAGCCACTCCTGGGGTTGGAATCACCCCAACTTGCATGACATCTATTCCAACAGAACAAAACCCAGCTGTGATCGCACTCTCCAACATATCACATGAAATCCTGGTATCTTTTCCAACTATGATAACGGGTCGTTTCTTGCCATTTGTTAATTGATGTCCCCCAACTCTTCCTAGCTCATAGGCGAGTTTGTTTGTTAATTCTGTATTGGCAATTCCTCTTACACCATCTGTCCCAAATAATTTGCTCAATTTTTGCCCTCCAAACGATTTTGTTTTTTATACTACCACAATTAACTCTGAAAAAAAACTCTTTATTTCATCAAGGGAATTCTTGCAAAGAACTGAGTTCCTTCATCCAAACTACTTCTTACATCAATACTTCCCTTATGTTCCTCAATAATCCACTTGGCAATACTCAATCCCAATCCAGTGCCTCCATTCTCTCGATGTCTTGCTTTGTCTCCTCTATAAAATCTATCAAAAATTCTGGGAAGCTCATTCTTCTCAATACCCATGCCAGTATCGGTAATTATGAATAAAGCACAGCCTTTTTCTTTTTCTAAAACAATCTTAATCTCACCATTGGTTTGGTTGTATTTGATGGCATTATCCATAAGAATTGCGATAAGTTGCATCAGTCTCAAGGAGTCTCCTTTAACCAATACATTTTTTTCCACCTTTGATTCCAAAGTAATCTGTTTTTCATCCAGTTTGTGCTGAAACCTTTCTTCAATACTTGCACAAATTTCCGAAAAGTTAACAGGTGTTTTATCTAAATCCATTTGTTTTACATCAATTTTTGCTAGCATCAACAATTCTTCGACCAATTTTGACATGAGTTGTGTTTCAGTATACGCATTGTCTAAAAAAATATGCCTTTCAGCTATGGTGCTTTTTTCATCGCTCAACGCCGCATCCAAATTAGTTTGAATCACCGATAGTGGCGTTCTCAACTCGTGGGATGCATCAGCAACAAATTCCTTTTGTTTTTGCCAAGCTTTCCTAACAGGCTTGATACTCATCCCAGCTAAAAACCAAGAGATTGCGGTTAAAACTAACGCACTGGCAACTGTCAATATCATTAGTATTCTCTTTAAGTGAGCCAACACCATGACTTCCATGGAGATATCTTGGTATAATTGCAAAACACCAATTTTACCACCATCTCCAAAAAACAAAGTATAAATTCTATAATCCACATCCTCAATGTTATCTCTATCAAAGCTTCTTCCTTGTTTTTCATAAGCAGTTCGAACATATCTCTCAAAATAATCAAAGGAAATATCTCCATTATTTCTTACGTATATCATGTTTAGGCTCTGGTCAAATATTGCATAGCTGAGCTTGAGATTTGCATCATTAAATGTTAGGGTTTGTCTGAATCGATCTACAATTCGAAAATTTTCATCATAAGTCGAATCTCCAAATTGAATTTCTCCTCTATAATTTCCAATAATGATTTCATTTGCAGATCTTTCAAGAGTCAATTTAGAGGATGTTTCTATCAAGGTTTTTGTTCCTATATAAAGCGTTGTTGACAGGACAGACAGAAAAACAATTAACACCAATAAAATAGATGATGTAAACCTTAGTCTAAGCCTCCTGAACATGTCATCTCTCCTTTAAAATATACCCTACGCCTCTAATCGTTTCAATCTTAGTATTGGACGGCTCTAGTCTTCTTCTTAAATGATGAATGTATATCTCAATATTGTTTTCTAATACATCCGAATCCAAGCCCCATAATCGATCGACAATTTGATCTCGAGTAAAAACTTGTCCTGGACGGCCAATCAGCATTTCAAGCAAATCTCCTTCTTTCTTTGGCATTTTCATGATTCGGTCATTGATTATCAATTCAAAATTACTCGGATTATAACTGATATCATTGAACTCGAATTTTTCATTGATGTACTCTGTATGCTTCCTTCGTGCTAATGCTTTCACTCTTGCTATCAATTCTTTTGTCGCAAAAGGCTTGACCAAATAATCATCAGCTCCTGTTTCTAGACCTAAAACGCGATCGTCTACTGTGTCCTTTGCGGTTAGCATAATCACTGGTGTCTTTATACCTTTCTCTCGAATTCTCTTGAGAATTTCCAAACCATCTATGCCTGGCAACATAATATCCAGAACCAGCACATCATAAATGTCTTTTTCTGCCAACATCAAGCCTTCTTCTCCGTCATTGGCAATCTCAACATCTATTTTCTGCTTCTTAAACAAAAATTCCAAAGCTTGAGTTAATTTAATCTCATCTTCCACTATTAATATTTTCATTGTAATCCTCTCTTTTCGCCGCTTTGATACAGAACTAGCCAACATTGAAATTCTTTACAAATGATTCATGATAAGCGATACTGCATCTCGATACTCTTTGATGCTTGTTTCAGAAATTTCTTCTATGCGATCCACATTATCCAATGTGTTTTCTTGACTAATCGTCCCTCGTATTCGAATCTTCAACATTTCCTCCAATTCCTTTTGACGATACATCAAGCCTTTTTGGACATCTGCTTTCACATGTTTATTCAATACCATGATCACATGTTCCAGTTTTTCCTTCCCGATTTTCTGGATACAGCCATCGATTTTTTTTAAATCTTCTGTTTTAGATTCCGTTAGAAATAATATTCTATGCACTGAGTTATAATCAAAGTAATTTTCATCTTGATATAAGTGAATCCCATCGATAATGGTGTAGTCATAACTTTTCCCAAAAATCAAAGCTATTTTTTCTATTAATTCTGACGATCTATACGTTTTGCTCTTAAGTCGTGGAGACGGAACCAGATCAAAAGCTCTTACCCCATTAATTTCCACTGGGATGGTTGCCTCTTCGACTTGACAGGTCCCCTCCATTACATCCACAAAATCATAAACCACATTGCTTTCAATGCCTAAATACATCGCTAGAGATTTTTCAGATCTAGCTATATCAACATATTGAACTTTGTGCTTTTCTCCAAGTTTCTTCGCCAATTCAAAACCAAGAATCGTTTTTCCTTGTTTTTGCTCACAAGATGCCAATAAAATCAATTTATTCATAAATTACTCCTTTACTCTATAGGATTAGGTGGCTCCAACCCTAAATACTCTCCGATTACATCTCGCACCAATGGCGCCGGGAATCGTCCTGAACCTCCTTGAAAAAACACAGCCGCTACAGCTATTTCAGGAGCCTCAGCTGGTGCATAAGCTATATACCACGAAAACTCGTCGTAAAGCTCTCCTGTTTCAGGGTTAACACCATCTCTTTCAGCCGTCCCTGTTTTTGACGCAACTTTGACAGGGAAGTCATTATAAACTTTGCTATCGTCTGAAACCATTACCATAGCTGTGGTTATCTCGTCCAAGTAACCATAATCAGTCAGTGAAATCCTTTCTGATAATCTGTCTGGCTGATAAACAACTGAGCGATTGTCATAGGTTGTTCCTTTTTTAATGGTACTCACATTACGCAAATAGCCTCCATTTGCTATGGTTGCAGTCATGTTAGCCATTTGAAGTGGCGTATAAGCATTGTCACCTTGACCAATACTGATATTTAAATTATCACCCTCATTCCAAACAGCTTGATTTAAAAAACTATACTTAACCATATCCACAAATGATATCCCACTTGGTCCTAGTCTCTCCGGGTTTAGGTTTAAATCTAACAAATTACTGTAAACTTCTCCTCTGGTTAGTGGGGCATCCAACCTTGCCCAGTTTACAATTTCATTGATCATTTGTGCTTTATCATCCTCGCTAAAAACATGCCCCTCTTTATAGAAATTTTCGATGTTCTGATTCAAATATACTCTTAAAAAGCTCCGGATGCTGTTTAATTTTGTCTGTGGATTTGGAATTCCACCTGTCACCTCATTAGGTATTTCAATTTCTATGCCTGTTTTATCGTTTAGTCCTAATTGTGTTG
>Ga0334895_1004423_pt1 | contig 9987 bp, 7 predicted proteins | sample GraSluR3_MG_7_FD_207229 | JGI IMG/M metagenome (GOLD analysis project Ga0334895, IMG submission 207229) | Sludge microbial communities from methane-producing bioreactor in Wageningen University, Netherlands - Granular Sludge_31_05-R3 | ecosystem: Engineered > Bioreactor > Anaerobic > Unclassified ... | reverse complement strand
CTTTTCTATTTTCTAATGCTTTTATAGATTTTAAAACAACCTCTTTTGCTTCCATGTACATAAAAGAAGGTAATCTTGGGAGCATTGTTTTAAAGATTGCATGTTTATCAAAATAAGTTTTCGTAAATCCAGGACATAATGCTTGAATCTTAATATTTTTATTTTGTTTTTTAATTTCATCTTGTAAATTTTTAGAGAAATGTATTATACATCTTTTAGTTGAATTATATATGATGTTACTTTTAGAAGTAAACAAATATCCTGCAAGAGATACTACATTTATTATTTTTCCTGAATTTCTTTTAATCATTTGATCTAAAACTGCTCTTGTAAGTAATGTTGTTGCAGTAATGTGAACATTTATCATGTTTTGTGTAATGGAGTATTCTGTTTTTGAAAAAGGTATTCTGTTTCCAAAACCTGCATTATTAATTAATATTTCAATATTTTCTTTTTCAATAATTTTACAGAGTTGGTTTATTTGATCTAATCTTGATAAATCAAAAATTAAATATTCACATTTAATTTTATATTTATTTTCTAAATCTTTTTTAATTTTTTTAAGTTCTTTTTCATTTCTTGCAACTAAAATTAAATTTTTTTTTAATTTAGCAAATTGATATGCATATTCTTTACCAATCCCGCTAGAACCACCAGTAATTAATATTTTTCTTTTCATATTTATTCTTTCTTTTAATTATAGTTATATATATTTAGGTCTATATATATAATATGATAGAATGGTATATTTATAAAGATGTTCTTGAAAGCATAATGGAATTTTCAAAATCTTTTTATCCAAGAGAATTTTCTGGAATGCTTTATACAAAAAATAATATTATTGAAGAAATATACATTATTCCTCAAACATATAGTAATGAAAATTCAGCAGTTATTAGACTTGATTTTATACCTCTTTCTATGTCAATAAATGGTTCTGTTCATTCACATCCATCAGGAAACGGATATCCTTCTAGAGCAGATCTTTCTTTTTTTCAATCAAAAGATGTAAATATTATTGTATATCATCCTTATGATTTATTTTCTTTTAAAGCCTATAATTCAAGAGGAGAAAATATAGAAATTAAGGTGATTTTAAGAGAAAAAAGCAAACTTTTAAAAAACTTGTGACACAAAAAATTTAAAGATTTTGTTACATATGTTATTTAATAAATTATAACTACTTTTCCTATGTGATTTTTTTTAAATATTTGGAGGATATTTTTATGCACGAAGACAACACAGAGAATTTTGACAAAGATTCTTTAAATTCAGTTTCAACTGAAGATAAAGAAGAATTAACTAATGATAATTTAGAAACATCTCAAGAGACAGATAAAAACTTATCTGAAAATAAAGATGATTGTCAAGAAAGAATTGAATATCTTGAAAATCAACTTAAATTATCTGTTGCAGATTTTTCAAACTATAAAAAAAGAGTTATCAGAGAACAAGAAAATATTTCTTTTCAAGAAAATTCAAAAATAATTTTAGAATTTTTATCTTTTAAAGAAACTTTACAAAAAGCGATATCTCATGAACAAAATGAATCTTCAAAGAAAAACTTAGAAGAACTAAACAATAATTTTGATAATATCTTATCTAGATTAAATATTAAAAAAATTGAACTTGAAGGAAAAGATTTTGATTATAATTTATCAGAATGTATTCAAACTTTAAAAGTTACTGATAAAAATAAAAATAATAAAGTAATTGAAGTTCTAGAAAACGGATATACTTTTAAAGAAAAATTAATAAAACCAGGAAAAGTAATAATTGGTCAATTTATGGAGGAATAAATTATGGCATCAGAAAAAATAATAGGTATTGATTTAGGTACAACAAATTCTGCAGTAGCAATCATGGAAGGAGGAAAACCTGAAATTTTAATTAATTCTGAAGGAGGAAGAACAACTCCATCTGTTGTAGCTCTTTCAAATGATCAAATAATTGCAGGTTCTCTTGCAAAAAGACAAGCTGTTGCAAACCCACATAACACAATTTATTCAATTAAAAGAAAAATAGGTACATCAGAGAAAGTAACTTTAGGTGATAAACAACATACCCCTGAAGAAATTTCAGCAATGGTTTTACAAAAATTAAAAAAAGATGCTGAAGAAGCATTAGGTCAAAAAATATCAAAAGCAGTAATAACTGTTCCAGCATACTTTACAGATTCACAAAGAAAAGCTACAAAAGATGCAGGAAAGATTGCAGGTCTTGAAGTTTTAAGAATAATTAATGAACCAACAGCTGCAGCTCTTGCATATGGTTTAGATAAAAAACATGCACACACAGTTTTAGTATTTGATCTTGGTGGTGGAACTTTTGATGTTTCTATTCTAGAATTAGATGACGGTGTTTTTGAAGTAAAAGCAACAAGTGGAGATAATCATTTAGGTGGAGATGATTTTGATCAAAAAATAATTGATTATTTAGTTGCAGATTTTAAACAAAAAGAAGGAATTGATTTAACAACAGATAAAATGGCAATGCAAAGATTAAAAGATGAAGCTGAAAAAGCCAAAATAGATCTTTCTCAAACTTTAAAAACAACAATTAACATACCGTATATTACAGCAAACAATTCAGGTCCAAAACATTTAAACACAGAACTTACAAGAGCAAAGTTTGAAGAATTGTCTCAAGATTTATTTAAAAGAGTTGAAATACCAGTTAAAAATGCATTGCAAGATGCAAAACTTGATGCTTCAAAAATAGATGAAATTATTTTAGTTGGTGGTTCTACAAGAATACCAAAAGTTTTAGATATTGTTGAAAAATTAACTGGTAAAAAAGCAAATAAATCTATAAATCCTGATGAAGTTGTAGCAATGGGTGCTGCTATACAAGGTGGTGTTTTAGGTGGAGATGTAAAAGATGTTTTACTTTTAGATGTAACTCCTCTTTCTTTAGGTATTGAAACTTTAGGAGGTGTGTTTACAAAATTAATTGATAGAAACACAACCATACCTACTAAAAAATCACAAATTTTTTCAACAGCTGCAGATAATCAAACCGCAGTTGATATAAATATTTTACAAGGTGAAAGACCTCTTGCAAAAGACAATCATCCTTTAGGAAGGTTCCAACTTATAGGTATTATGCCTGCACCAAGAGGGGTTCCACAAATTGAAGTTTCTTTTGATATAGATGCAAATGGTATTCTTTCAGTTTCTGCAAAAGACTTAGGAACTGGTAAGTCTCAAGAAATAAAAATAACTGCAACTACAAATCTTTCTGAAGCAGATATTGAAAAAATGAGAAAAGAAGCAGAAGAGAATGCTGAAGCTGATAAAAAAGTAAAAGAAGAAATTGAAGAAAGAAATAAAGCTGAAACATTAATCTATAGTGTTGAAAGTTTAGTTAAAGAAAGTAAAGATAAGCTTGAAGAAGGAGATATAAAGGAACTTGAAACTTTAAAAGAAGATTTAAAGAAGGCAGTTGATGATAAATCTCCTGAAATGAAAACTAAAACTGAAAACTTACAAAAGAAGCTTTATGAAATTTCTTCAAAAGTTTATCAAAAAGCATCTCAAGAACAACAAGCTTCTCAACAAAAGGAAACTACTGAAAATGAAGATGGTTCAAAAACAGTAGATGCTGACTTTTCAGAAGAAAAAGATTCTTCTGAAAGCCAAGATGCTCAAGACAAAAAAGAAGAGGATAAAAAATAATTATTTCTTTTCTTTTTTTTTAATTTTAAAAAACTAATTGTGAAAAATTATGTCAGATAAAGATTACTATTCTATTTTAGGGATTTCAAAAGACGCATCCTTAGAAGAAATTAAAAAAGCATATAAAACACTTGCAAAAAAATATCACCCTGATCTTGCAGGCGCTTCTGCAGATCCTGAAAAGTTTAAAGAGATTAGTAATGCTTATTCTGTTTTATCTGATACTGATAAAAGAAAACAATATGATTCTTATGGTCATGATGCATTTTCAAAAGGGTATGCTGGAAATGCTGGACAAGGATTTTCTGGTTTTTCAGGTTTTGATTTTTCAGATATTTTTAGTTCTTTTATGGATGATGACGATGGAGGTTTCTTTTCTCAATTTTCTCAAAGAAGAGGTGGTAGATCTCATCGTCAAGAAAGTTTAAATTTAGTTTATAATCTTGAAATTGATTTTGAAAAGGCAATTTTAGGTGGAAAAGAAAAAATTGAATTTTATAAAGATGAAGAATGTAATTTTTGTGCAGGAACTGGTTCTAAAAGTATGCAAAAAGATGTGTGCCCTACCTGTAATGGTAGAGGAAGAACAGTTACTACAAAAAGAACTCCTTTTGGAATGTTTTCTGTTGAAAATGTTTGTTCTAATTGTAAAGGGGAAGGTTATATTATAAAAGATCCTTGTTCTAAATGTTCTGGAAAAGGATATTTAAGAGAAAAGAAAACATTAAATGTTGAAATTCCTTCTGGAATAAACACAGGAGATGTAATGAAATTAAGAGGTCAAGGACATAATCATCAAGGAGTAAAAGGAGATCTTTTCTTAAATATTTCTGTAAAACCACATTCATTCTTTAAGAGGAAAGGTTCTGATATTTATTGTGAAATTCCAGTTACTTTTTCAGATTTAGTTTTAGGAACAACTATTAAAATTAATAAATTTAAAGATAAGATTAAACTTAAAATTCCTTCAGGAACAGAAGATAATACAACTTTTAAGATTAAAGGAAGTGGAGCTTCTATTTTTAATAGAAGTTCATCTTCTGGAGATTTATATGTAAAAGTTCATGCTTTTGTACCTCAAAAGTTAGATTCTTCTTTAAAAAAGAAATTAAAAGATATTAATTCTCTTGAAAAAGAAGCTATTAAAAAAGAAATTGAAAAGAAAAATTCAGATTTTATAGAATATTAGTTAGAATCACTTTATATGTTTTTTGATTCAAGTTTTATATATTCTATAAAAAATGATTATTTATGGTTTCTAAAATATGTTTAATGGCTTGTAAAAATGGACTTTATTTTGCAGAGAAAATACTTCCTCATTTAAATCGTTTTTTAAAAGATGCAAATTATTCTGAAATCTCTTTGACAAAAACTGAAGAAGTGCAATTTAGAAATACAGAAATTAAATCAAATATATTAGAATCAATAAGAGGTGCTCATGTTTTTATTGTTCAAGATGTTTCAAATAAATCTAATGGTTATTCTGTAAGCGATAATGTTTTAGCACTTAAAACATTAATTAATTCTGCAAGAATTTCTGATGCTTTTAAAATTACAGTAATTCTACCAACTTTTCCTTTTGCAAGACAAGATAAACATTTCTCTAGAGAAGGCATTACAGCAAGAATGTTTGCTCAAGAACTTGAAATGCTTGGAGTTAATACAGTTATTACTTTAGATATTCATAATCTTGCAATTGCAGGTTTTTTTAATAAAACTGTTTTTGAAAATTTAAAAGGTTTTAGAGATTTAAATAAATATGTTAAACAAAATTTACCTCTAGAAAATTTAGTAGTATCCTCACCAGATATTGGTGGACTTAAGAAAGCAGAAAATTATGCTTCTGAACTAAAGATTAATTTAGTTTCAATCTATAAAGAAAGAAACTATACAAAAATAGATGCTATTGACAAAATGTATGTTATTGGAGATGTTAAAAATAAAGATGTTCTTTTAGTTGATGATATGATAGATACTGGTGGAACATTATTTAATGCTGCAAAGTTATTGAAAGAAAAAGGTGCAAATAAAATTTATTTTGCATGCTCTCTTCCTTTTTAAATCCTCCTTCAAAGGAAAGATTTGATTATCTTTATAAAGATGGAAGTTTAGAATATTTAATTGCAACTAATGCTGTTTATCATGCTCAAGAATTTTTAGATAATAATCCTTGGTTTAAACAAATTGATGTTTCTGATTATTTTGCAAAAGTAATTTTTAATATTTTTACTTATAAATCAATTTCTAATCTTTTAAAAAACATAAAAAGTTAAGTTATATAAATTATATTATGCATATATTTATTATGCATTCTTCTTTTATTTTTAAAAAAGGTTTTTTTATAACTACAAAGAATAATAAAGAAATAAAAATACCTATAAATAAAGTTTTATTTAAAAAAATATATAAAGATGCTTTTGAGCAATTATTTTCAATATCTAATATTTCACAAGTATCTTCTCCTATCTTAGCTATGCCAGATATCCATCCAGGTTTTGGTGTCCCTATAGGAACTGTTTTTGCTTCTTTAAAAGAAAATGCAATTATTAGTTCTGAAGCTGTAGGTTATGATATTAATTGTGGAATAAGAATTGTAAAAACAAATCTTTTTTTAAAAGATTTTACTAAAGAACAATTAAAAGATTTAGCCTCTTCTTTAAAGAAATTACCATTAGGCCTTTCAAATAATGGTTTGAAAATAACTGAAAAAGATTATAAACAAATATTAACTGAAGGTATTAATTGGGCTGTGTCCAAGAAATATTGTTTAAAAAAAGATCTTTATTATATTTATAATAAAGGGTTTTTTAAAGGTGCTTCTCCAGCTTATGTTTCAAAAGACGCTTTAAAGAGAGGTAAATCTCAGTTAGGTACTCTCGGGCAAGGAAATCATTTTATTGATATTTTAGTTGTTGATAAAGTTTTTAATAAAATTATAGGTGAACAATTTAGTCTAAAGAAAGACCAACTTGTAATTATGATTCATTCTGGTTCTAGAGGTCTTGGACATCAAATAGCATCTGATTATTTTAAAAAATTTAAATTTAAAAATCCTTTGTCTCATGCATACTTATCTTCAAAAGAAGGTTCTTCCTATTATAAAGCAATGCTTGCAGCTGCAAATTTTGCTTTTGTAAATCGTGCGGTTTTAACTTATTTTGTAAACCTTAAATTTAATGATTTTTTTAATAAAAAAATTAAATTCGATTTGTTATATGATCTTTCACATAATCTTGCAAGTTTAGAAAAACATAATAATAAAGAGTATTTAGTTACAAGGAAAGGTTCAACTAGAGTTTTTTTGCCTGAAGATTTACCTTCTAAAAATCCTTTCAAAAAAACAGGTTCTCCAATTATTTTGCCTGGCTCAATGCTTGATAACACTTATATTTTAGTTCCAGATAAAGGTGTGCGAGAAACATTTTGTTCTGTAGCACATGGTTCTGGAAGAAGTCTTTCAAGAAAAGAAGCTAAAGAAAAAATTTCTTTTAAAGATTTAAAATTATTTATGGAAAAGAATAATGTTATTTTAGAAAATGTTTCTGAAAATTTAGCAAGAGAAGAACAACCTTCTGCTTATAAATCTTCAAATGAAGTTGTAAAGTCTATGGTTGCGTCTAAAATGGTTAAAAAAGTTTTAACTTTAAAACCTGTAATTGTTTTAATAGGTTGATGTGTTTTTTTAAATAAAATAATTAATTTTTAAAGGTTTTTAATTAAAAAGAAAAGTATTTATATTACTATCTACATATATATAGATAAATATATTTATTAAAATATTTTAAAAAAATAAAGGTGATATTTTTGAGACCAATTATAATAATTTTATTAGTATTATTAGTTTTAGCCGCAGCTGTTGCTTTTGTACTAGTAAGTTCTCCACAAGAAGATGTTGTTGATGACTCTTCTTTTGAAAATTTACCTGATGATATAAATACAATAGATCCTAATGGAGGAGCTGGAGATGAAAATCAACCTCATGTTCCAGAAGAAGTAATTGATCCTAATACATATTGTGAAGACTTTGCTTGTTTTTCAACAAATTTTTCTACTTGTCAAGAAAATGTTGTTTTCACTTCAACTGAATCTATTGATTATCCTTCAGCAGGTAGTAGATATTCTTATTCTGTAGAATATTCTATTAAAGGACTTAACGAATCTAATGAATGTGTAGTTTCTTTAAAACTTTTAGATCATTATACTTCTTTTTTAGATGCTAAAAAACAAATGTATCTAGATGATAGTTATACTGAAGAAGGTATTGCAGAAATGGAAGTTGGTTTAAACGAATCTTCAAAACATTTAATTTCTAAAGAAGGCTCTTGTAATTTAGATGCGTCTAATCCAGAATTTTTAAATAGTTCACTTGACTTTATGAAAAATGTAATGCTTTCATATGAAAAATGTTCTGGAGAATTATTTTTACAACAAGAAGGATTAAAATCATTTTTCATTTATATTGATTAAATGATTTTTCTCTTTTTTTTATAAAAATAGGAATTAATATGCTACTATCTAAAAAAGGTCAAGGTAATTTAGAAACTTTAATATTAATAGGTGGTGGTGTATTAGTTGCTGTTGTTATTGTAACTATTTTAGTTTCTTTAGGCGGACAATCTAGAGATTCAGCATCAGAACAAGTTGATAATGTTTCTTCTTCAACCGATGGTCCTTTACCCCCAACAATTACTTCTGTTAAAGCTAATTATTTAGATTGTGAAACTATTGATGTTGGAGGTTCTTTAAGAAAAATTGGACTTTTGTCTTTTTCTTGGAAACCTTTATCCAGAGAGGGTACTTATAAATTAATTATTGAAAATAAAGATAATTATGTTTTAAATGAGGGAGATTACACTGTTATTTTAGATGGAAATATTATTCCTGAAGATAATTTAAATCCATTAGTTACAAATAATTTAATTGTTTCAGATATTGATTTAGGTAATGGTTCTTGTGGTGATTCTTATTATTTATCTATAGAAGTTTCAAAAAATAATCAATCCAAAAAATCTTCTAAGTATTCTTTTAATTGGTCTGATAGTGGACCTAAAACAACAGTAGTTTCAAGACCTTTATTTAATCCTGTTCCTGGTTCTTATAATTATTTTTCTTTTCCATCAACTATAACTTTAGATGTTACAGATCCTAGTGTTTCTGTTTATTATACTGTAGATGGTAGTGATCCTTATACTAGCGGTATACCTTATACTTTAGAGCTTCCTATTTCAATTAGTCCTGGAACAACAATTAAAGCATATTCTGAATATAACGGTTTAAAATCTGGAATTGCTTCTGGAACTTATACAGTTTCTTATGATACAGTATCTTCAGTAACTGCAACTCCTGATAGTTCTATAAATTTAGAAGATCCAATTAATGTTGTGCTTTCAAGTGCAACCCCTTCTTCAACAATTTATTATACTTTAGATTCTTCTACACCTGATTGTTCAGGTAGTTTTTCAGAATATACCTCTCCAATAATTGTTTCAACAGACTCTACTATAAAAGCAATTGCTTGTAGAGAGAATTATAATGATAGTTCAGTTTCAACTTTTACTTATAATTTTTTTATACCTTTAGATCCAGTTATTTTTACTCCTCCTGCAGGAGATTATTCTGCAATACAAAATATTACTTTAAGTAATTCAAATCCTGGTGCAACTATTCATTATACCACAAGTGGTTTTGATCCTACTCTTTTAAGTCCAGTTTATTCAAGCCCAATTTCAGTATCATCTCCTGTAACTATTAAGGCAATGGCAGCTGTAGGTTCAAATACTGGTCCAATATCTCAAGCAGATTATAATGTTACTCTTCCTGCTAATATTGCAACTTTTTCAATTCCTTCAGGAACATATAATAATATTATTTATGTTGATCTATTAACTACAACTTATCCTCCTTATAAGATTTATTACACCACAGATGGTTCCACACCAACTTCATCCTCTACTCAATATATCGGAACTTCTATCGAGGTAACCAGAAATCAAACCTTAAAAGCTATTGTTTATAAGCCTGGTTATCTTCCAAGTTCTGTTTCTCAAGCAGATTATGCCTTCAAACTAGATGCACCTACCTTTAGTCCTTTGCCTGGTGCTTATTCAGATTCTCAATCTATAGCAATAACTTCTGTTGATGGTGCACAAATTAGGTATACAATAAATGGAGCAACTCCAACACAAACAACTGGCACACAAATCAATAGTGGAGAGTCAACTGTTCCAATCACTTCAACCTCTACTCTACGTGCAATCACTTACAAAACAGGTTGGACTTCAAGTGATGTTTCAACTGGTGTTTATACTAT
>Ga0334895_1004422_pt1 | contig 9993 bp, 5 predicted proteins | sample GraSluR3_MG_7_FD_207229 | JGI IMG/M metagenome (GOLD analysis project Ga0334895, IMG submission 207229) | Sludge microbial communities from methane-producing bioreactor in Wageningen University, Netherlands - Granular Sludge_31_05-R3 | ecosystem: Engineered > Bioreactor > Anaerobic > Unclassified ... | reverse complement strand
CTCGATCCTGGACCTGAAGGGGAAGCGGGTAGCCACCCTGGAGGGCTCGATCCAGCTCGAGGCCTTCTCACAACTGGCCGACAGCTTCCAGCTCCAGACCATCCTGCTGGAGGCGCCCGACTACCAGACCGCCTTCGACTGGACGGCCCAGGGCCTGGCCGACGCGGCGGTCACCAACCGCTTCTTCGGGCAGATGCACGCCCGGCACAGCGGCCTGGAGGAGACGGGGATCGTCTTCGATCCCTCCAGCCTGTACTTTGCGGCCACTCCGGGGGATCCCAAGAGGCTGCTCTCGGCCCTGGACCGCCAACTGGAGGACCTCAAGCGGGATCCCGGTTCGGTCTACTACAAATCGTTGAACCACTGGATCTCCGAAGACGTCGATTTCCAGGTTCCCGACTGGCTCTGGCTCCTGGGGGGAGCGCTGGCGATGGCCCTGCTGATCAGCCTGGCCGGCGGGGCCATCCTGCGCCACCAGGTCCACCTGCGCACCCGGGAGCTGCGCCAGGCCAATCAGGAGATGGAACAGCGGGTGCTGGAGCGCACCGCGGAGCTGGCCGCGGCCAAGGAGCGGGCCGAGTCGGCAGACCGGGTCAAGTCGACCTTCCTGGCCACAATGTCCCACGAGCTGCGCACCCCCCTCAACTCCATCATCGGCTTCTCGGGGATCCTCGAACAGGGGCTGGCCGGGCCCCTGAACCCCGAGCAGGCCCGCCAGTTGGGGATGGTCCGGGCCAGCGCCCGCCACCTGCTGGACCTGATCAACGACGTGCTGGACATCTCGAAGATCGAAGCCGGAGAGCTGCAGGTGAACCGTGAGGAGTTCCCCCTGGGCGAGGCCCTCGAACGCGTGCTGGCGACGTTCCAGCCGCTGGCCGACAAGAAGGGGCTGAAGCTGGAGGGCCGGTTCCCTCCCGACCTGGGCCGGATCCTCAGCGACCGACGTCGGGTCGAGCAGATCCTGATCAACCTGCTGGCCAACGCCGTGAAGTTCACCGACCAGGGCGGCGTGACGCTGCGAGTCCAGGCCGAGCCGGGCCAGCCCCTGCGCCTGTCGGTGCAGGACACCGGCATCGGAATCGCCCCGGCGGACCTGGCCGAGCTCTTCAAGCCCTTCAAGCAGGTGGAGACCAGGAGCCCGCGTCCTCAGGAGGGGACCGGACTGGGGCTGGCCATCTGCGCGCGTCTCTCCAGGCTCTTGGGGGGGCAAATCACCGCCGAGAGCGAACCTGGAGTGGGCAGCACCTTCACCTTGGAGCTGCCACCCGAGAGAGGATCCGCCGTTGCCCCGCAAGACCAAGATCCTGCTGATCGAAGACCATGAGCCGAACCGCTACCTGCTGACCTTCCTTCTGGAGAAGAACGGCTTTGAGGTGGTGGCCGCCCCCGACGGACCAGCCGGAATCGCCCTGGCGGCCCGCGAGAAACCGGCTCTGATCCTGTTGGACATCCAGTTGCCCGGCATGGACGGCCACGCGGTGGCCCGCGCCTTGCGCCGGGATCCGACCCTGGCCCACACGCCATTGGTGGCGGTCACCTCCTACGCCATGGCCGGCGACCAGGCCAGGGCGGTGGAGGCGGGCTTCGACGGATATCTCGAGAAGCCCATCGACCCGGATCTCTTCGTCGAACAGGTCCGCTGCCATCTGCGTCCCCTCGACCCGGAGCCCGGGCGGTGAAGCGGGTCCTGGTCGTCGACGACCACCTCGACAACCTCTACTTCCTGCAGGCCCTGCTGGGAAGCCAGGGCCTGGAAGTGGTCCCGGCCTCGAACGGGGCCCAGGCCCTGGAACTGGCCCGCCAGACTCCCCCCCACCTGGTGGTCTCGGACATCCTGATGCCCGTCATGGACGGCTACACCCTGTGCCGCGAGTGGATGGCCGATCCTGACCTGTGCCACATCCCCTTCATCTTCTATACGGCCACCTACACCGACCCTCGGGACCGCCAGTTGGGCTACGAGTTGGGCGCCGAGGCCTACCTCACCAAGCCCTCCGAGCCCGAGGACTTCCTCGCGGCGGTCCTGCCCATCCTGGCCCGAGACCCCCAGACCGGCCCGAGTTGCCGCCCCTCCACCCCGCCCGAATCGACCATGACGCGCTACAGCGAAGCCCTGGTGCGCCGGCTTGAAGACAAGATGGCCGAGCTGGAAGAGAGCAACCGGAGGCTCAAGGAGGAGATCGCCGAGCGCGAGCGCGTGGAGTCCGCCCTGCTGGCCAGCGCCGAGCAGCTCCGGCAGGCCCAGAAGATGGAGGCCCTGGGGCAACTGGCCGGAGGGATCGCGCATGACTTCAACAACCAGTTGACCACCATCGCAGGGTACAGCGAGTTGCTCTTGAGTCGACCCGAGCTGGCCTCTTCCCCGGCCCTGGACGAGGTGGGCGAGATCATGCGCGCCGCCCAGCGCGCCAGCGCCTTGACGCGCAGGATCCTGGCCTTCTCCAGGCGCCAGACCTGGCAGCCCGTGGTGGTGCGCCTGGACCAGATCGTCGCGGGAATGCGAGACCTGCTGGATCGGACCCTGGGCGCGCACATCGCCATCGAGTGCCACATGGATCCCCAGGTGGAACCGGTGGAGATCGACATCCACCAGTTCGAACAGGTGCTGACCAACCTGGCCCTCAACGCGCGAGATGCGATGCCCGAGGGCGGGACGTTGACCCTGCGCACCCGGGCTGTCGACCTGGACGAGGACTTCTGCCGGCACCACCCGGTCTTGCTTCCCGGCCCCGCGGTCGTGCTGGAGGTCTCGGACACGGGATGCGGCATGGATCCCGGCGTCCTGGAACGATTGGGAGAGCCCTTCTTTACGACCAAGCCTCCGGGAAAGGGCACAGGGCTGGGCCTGACCACCGTTCTGAACACCCTTCGACTGGCTGGCGGCTGCCTGCAGGCTCACAGCCAACCCGGCTCGGGCTCGCTCTTCCAGATCTTCCTGCCCCCGGCAGACCGGCCGGATCCATCCCCCGGCCCCCCGGAGACCGAAACCGAAATCCCCCGGGGCAGCGCGACCATCCTGGTGGTGGAAGACGACCTGATCCTGCGAGACCTGGTGGTGCGGATGCTCCAATCCCTGGGCTATTCCACCCTGACCGCCGGGACGGGCGAGGAGGCCTTGGAGATCCTGGCCGACCCCGACCAGGCCCTGGACTTCATGCTGACCGACCTGGTCATGCCCGGCAGCCTGCAGGGCTGGGACCTGGCCCGGCAGGCCCGAAACCTGCGCCCCGGGTTGCCGGTGCTGTGCACCTCAGGCCACCAGCAGCGGAGCCCAGAAGAGAAGGAAGCCGGATCCAGGGATTTCGAGTTCCTGGAGAAGCCCTTCACCCGCCGGGACCTGGGCGAGAGAGTGCACTGGATGCTGAACCAGAGCCTCTGAGCCTCTCCCGAAGCTTCAGTCCACCGGTGCCTGGGGCTTGCGGGCCACTGCGAAGAGGACGACCCCCATCAGCAGGAAGAAGGCCAGCCCCAGGAGCTGATAGCCCCCCTCACCCAGCATCCCGACCAGCGCCGGACGGGCACTCCAGGACTCCAGGGTCCGGAACACCGTCTCGTTCACCGACAACAAGGCCACGGCCACTCCGGCCAGGGCGCCCCCGGCCACCAGGCCGGTCGCGAAGAGACTTCCCGAGCCCAGCTCACTTTCGTCCACCTCCCGGCCAGTGCAGCGGGTCCTCCAGTCCACCAGTCCCTTGATGGCCCCTCCCACGAAGATCGGGAGCGTCGTGGACAGGGGCAGGTAGGCCCCCACCGCAAAGGACAGGGCGTTGACGCCACACAACTCGATGGTGACGGCCAGGAAGGCGCCGACCAGGACGAACTGCCAGTCCAGGTTGAAGGACAGAAGCCCCCGGATCAGGGTGGCCATCAGCGTCCCCTGCGGTGCCGGGAACTTGTCCGAACCGATGGCGTGGGCGATTCCCTGGGCTGCCATGTCGGCGGTCGGCTTGTCCAGGATCTGCATGGTCGCGCCGATCACCAGGGCGGAGGCCACCGCCCCCACGAACAATGAGATCTGCTGGGCCCGAGGGGTGGCCCCCACCAGGAAGCCGGTCTTGAGGTCCTGGCTGGTGGCCCCGGCGTTGGCGGCCGCGATGCAGACCATGCTGCCCACCACCAGCGCCAGGGGTTCATAGAAGCTGCCCGTCCAGCCGGCCCCGACGAAGATCAGGCAGGTCCCCATCAGGGTGGCGATGGTCATCCCCGAGATGGGATTGGAGCTGGAGCCGATCAAGCCGACGATCCGGCTGGCCACGGTCACGAAGAAGAAACCGAAGACCACGATCAGGACGCCGACCAGAAGCTTGTGGCCAAAGGACCCCCCGGGCAGGACCGGCAAGACCGCCAGAAGCAGGATCAGGGCCACGCTGCCCACCAGGACGGTAAGGATCGACAGGTCCCGCTCGGTGCGCACCACCTCGGCGGCCCCGGTGCGGTCCTTCAGGGTGGCCAGGCTGGACTTGAAGGAAGACAGGATGGTCGGCATGGTCTTCAGCAGCGTCATGAAGCCTCCGGCCGCCACGGCGCCGGCGCCGATCTGGCGGACGTAGGCGCGATAGATCGCGACCGAGGTGTCCGAGAAGGTCTGGGTCAGGGGATCCCATCCCCCGGGGCCCCCAGGGGTCAGGACGCTCTTGAGTTCGCCCAACTTGACCAGTTGCTCGGCGATGGCCGCCATCGGAACCAGGGTGGCCAGAAGCGGAATCAGCCCCAGCCAGGCCAGGACGCCACCGGCGACCAGGACGCCTGCGATGCGGGGACCGATGATGTAGCCGACGCCCAGGTACTCCGGAGTGATCTCTCCGTTGACGGTGGCCGAGGGAAAGTACTTGTTGGTCTGCCGCGTGACGAAGGCCGGGACGTCGGTGATCACCTGGAAGAGCTTCTGGAACGCGGCGTAGACCAGGGCGAAGAAGACCCCCTGGTAGGCGGTTCGGGCGAAGTCCCCGCCCTTGTCGCCGGCGATCAGGACCGAGGCACAGGCGGTTCCCTCCGGATAGGGCAGGGCGCCGTGCTCCTTGACGATCAGGGCCCGGCGCAGGGGCACCATCATCAGGACCCCCAGGATACCGCCGAGCACGGCCAGGGTGAAGATGGTCCAGTAGTTGAAGTAGGAGGCCCCGACGCTCTGACCATCAGGCCCCAGGGTGAGGAACAGGAAGCCCGGCAGGGTGAACACCACGCCCGCCGCGATCGACTCGCCCGCCGAGCCCGTGGTCTGGATGATGTTGTTCTCCAGGATGCTGGTCTTGAGGAACTTCCGCCCCAGCGAGATGGCCAGGACCGCGATCGGGATCGAGGCCGAGATGGTCAGGCCGGCCTTGAGAGCCAGGTAGACCGTCGCCGCGCCGAAGAGGATGCCGAAGAAGGCTCCGACGACGACCGAGCGCACGGTGAACTCCGGCACGTCGCTCTCGGGCGCGATGTAGTTCCAGATTGGACACGAAGGGACACTCCTGGGCAATGGTGGTCGGCGGGGATTCTGCATCTGGGGCGGGGTCCCTCGCGGCCGGCCCGAATCCTTGTCCACTTCCCGAATTCCAGGCGGAGAATCCTGAAGCGCGGGGAAGTCTTGCCAGGACCGGGTTGGACTTCTAGAATAAGGTTCATCCCATCGTTCTGGTCGGGATGAAGGGGAGGGTTGACCAACAACCGGTTTGAACCGGGGCGCCGCGGGGGGGCCGACCATTCGACCTGATGACAACGCTCCGAAGCCGGAGGAGGGCGGCGAGGCCGTCGCCATCCTCCGCATGGGGGCAAAGTCCTCACCAGCTCCGGAGGCCGGGCTCTCCTGGGCGGACCTCCTGAAGAAGGCCCGGGACACAGCGCAGAACACCGCGACTTCGACGTCCTCCCCGACGCCAGGCCCGACCCCGTCGCCGCTGGAAGGCCTCCTGGCTCCCTCTCCCCGCGCGGAGCCGCTTCCCTCCCCCGTGCCGGCTCCCCCGCCCTCCCCCCGGGTCGAGCAACCCGGACTCCACTTCTATCGCTATCGGGGGCGGACCCGCGAAGGCGCCGAAGAGCAGTCCTACGTCTCAGCCCTGACCCAGGAGCGCGCGGTGGAGGCCCTGCACCTGCAAGGCCTGACCATCCTGGAGATGGTCGAGGTCGAGGCCGACGAAGCCTTGGGGCGACGCAAGCTGCATCGAGTCCGGCTGCGCTCGCTGGCCCTGTTCACCCACCAACTGGCCATCCTTCACCGCTCAGGCGTCTCGTTGACCCGCGCCCTGGAGAGCCTGACCGAGAAGCCGGAGGACTGGACCATGGGCGCCATGGCCCGGGACCTGTACGTCGCGGTCTGCCATGGGTACCTGCTCTCGCACGCCATGCGCCGACATCCCCGGTGCTTTCCGCCGCACTACTCGGCCCTGATCGAGGTGGGCGAGCTGTCGGGCAGCCTGGACGACATCCTGCCCCGGCTGGCCGACAGCCTGGAGAGACAGGTGGCCCTGGTGGCCCGGATGCGAGCGGTCATGACCTACCCCCTGGTGGTGGTCCTCTGCGCCATCGTCTTGAACCTGGTCACCTTCCGCTGGGTCCTGCCCCAGTTCCAGCCCATCTTCGAAGGGACCGGGGTCGAGTTGCCCTGGCTCACCTCGATGCTGATGGGTGCTGTGCGCATGGCCACCCACCCCGTGGGCACCCTGGCCCTGGTCCTGGCCCCCCCCGCGCTGTTCCTGGCCCTGCGGCAGGTCCTGACCGTGCCGGCCGCCCGCGCGGCCGCCGAGCGCCTGGTCCTGAGGGTCCCCGCCGTGGGGACGGTCCTTCGGGACTTCCTCCTGGTCGAGGTCTTCACCCTGATGTCCAGCCTGACGGCCGCCGGCTTCACCCTGCAGCGCTCGCTGGATCTGGCCGCCCAGGTCACCTCCAGCCGCAACCTGGCAGAGGCCCTGCGAGGAGTCTCCAGCTCCCTCAATGAAGGCCTTCTTCTGAGCGAAGCCTTCGAGCGTCGTCAGGACCTCTTCACCGCCTTGGGAGTGCACATGATCGCAGTCGGCGAGTCCACGGGCCGCCTCCAGGACATGTTCTCGACCCTGGCGGGCTACTATCTGGTCGAGGTCGAGTTCGCGCTGGACTCGCTTCCCGCGATCCTGGAACCGGTCCTGATGGCCATGGTGGGAATCATGACGGGGGTCGTCGTCCTGGCCGTGTTCATGCCCATCTACCAGATCGTCTCCGCCCTGCTGTGAAGCGCCCGGCTCTCCGGTTTCACCCGTCCCACCGCGCGGTGGCTCGAGCCTTCCGCAGGTCGGACTGGATGCTCCTGATTCTGGCCATCTGGCTTTCCGGGCCGGTCTTCGCCCAGACCCCGGAGGAGCTGGCCTCGCGGGTCCTGCAACGGGTCCACTCCCGAGCCTCCCAGGTCGACGGCCTGGAGGCGGAGGTCCATCTGACTCGGACCGACCCCCGCTTCCTTCGCTGCTTCTTCGTGCCCTCGGCGCTGAACCTCAAAGCCGTCATGGGATTCGAGAAACCCGACGACTTCGACCTGCACCTCTGGCAGGGCGGAGCGCGCTGGTTCCGCTTCGACAGCCGGGCCGGCTTCAACCTGCGCTTCTCGGGCCTGGTCCGACTGGGAGGGGGACCCGCCGTGGTGCCTCCTCCCCCCGAGACCTCGGCCGATCCCGACCTGGGATTCGCCGACCTCACCCAGGACAGCGCGGAAACCTTCCCGTTCCACCCTCTGTGCTTCGTGTGGCCCCCCCGATTGTGGCAGGCCCTGCCCGGCCACACGCCCACCCTGGAGGGCACCGAGACCCTCTTCGGCCGAGCCTGTCTGCGGGTGGGCCTCCTGTTGGACAACGGGATGCGCGCCCGGATCTGGGCGGATCGCCTGACCTTTGAGCCATTGCGCGTGGAGATCCAGCCTCCGGGGGGCCTGGGCACCCTGCTGGCGGACTACCGCTGGGAGCCAGGGGCCCCCTGCTGGTCCCAGGTCGAGGTCTACGCCGACCGGCGTCCCCTTTTCCAGGCCGTCGCGGTGGAGCCGCGGGTGGACCCCTCGGGGAGTCGGCTTCCCGACCTTTCGCTGGTGCTGCGCCGACCGGCGGGGATCACGGCCCGGCCAGGTCCCAGCGCCGTCCAACTGCCCGATTGGACCTGGGGAGTCCTGCGGGCCCTGGCCCTGGTCCTGGGAATCCTCGCCGCCCGGTTCCTGTACCACCTCCTGCGCCGGCGCACCCTGGCCCGCGAGCTGATCCTCCTGGACCATCCCCAGGGCCCCTGGGCGCGACGCCTCAAGCGCCTGGGCTATCCGGTGGCCCGCTTCAGTCCTGAGTGCGTGAGCCAGGAGTTGCAGATCCTGGACCGCGGCCGGGCCGTCGCCACCGACGATCCCCCTCGGGCCATCCTGGTCGCCCCGGGGCCGCCGAGCTGATCCGCACCCAGCGCTATCTGCTGCGGTCCTTCGTGCAGGCGGGAGGCCGGGTGCTGGTGCTGGCGCACGAGAAGGCCCGCGACCTGCCCTTCGAAGGCGAGCTGACCCGGATCACCCGGGCCGAACTCCGGGGAGTCCATTTCGACCCGGCCGGCCCATGGCGTCGGCTGGAGCCGCGACGGGTGGCCGAGCTGGTCCTGGAACGGGGCTGCGAGGCGTGTCTTGTGAGCCTGGAAGGCAAGCCCCTGGAGCAGGACCTGGTCGGCCTGAAGGCGGCCGACTCCCGCCAGGCGACGGTGATCGGCCTGACCCGTCAGGGCCTGGGCGAGTGGCTGGTCTGCCAGATCCCCTTCCCCGAGTCCGCCAAGGAGTGGTCGAAGGACCTCTCCGCGCTGCTGTGCGAGGTGGTGGACCTGCTGGAAGGCTACCCGTCCCCCGAAGCCTGAGCGCCGTTCACCAACTGGACCAGGAGGTCCTGCGGACCCCCTGACCCCCATCGGGGTCGGGCGCCAGGACCACGTTCTGCAAGGCCCTGTCCTTGTGGACCTGCGCAAAGCTGTCCATCTGGATGGTGTCCCCGGTCACGTTCCCGAAGACCTGGGTGTTGGACTCCAGGTGGATGGGCCCCAGGGGGTTGTAGAGCGCGCCCACCACGTCGCAGTTGCTGTCAAAGTGGAACCCCGTCTTCTGCCCGGTGGAATAGTCGGCCAGGATCAGCAGGCTGGTGGAGTCCTGATTCTCGGCATCCATGTTGATCCGGGTGTTGGAGCCGAACTCGACGCGTTCCCGGACGAAGATCCGGACCTTGCCTGCCGACAACAGCAGGACGCTGTTCTGTCCCATCTCGATCCGGTCGAAGAGATAGTCGCCGGGTTGCAGGACCACGTGCCCCTTGGCCCCGGTCGTCAGGTCGCCGTAACGCCCCGGCGCCAGCTCGACCGGGACCCCGGAATGGACGTCGCCTCGCGAGGAGGAGCCGGCCAGGTCGTCGGGGACGGCCACCAACGGCAAGGGCAGAGGCTCTTCGCGACGCTGGGTCTCGAGGTAGTGGGAATTGGGTCGAACGGTGGGCTGGGCCTGCTGGACCACCACCAGATCCCCCTTGACGTCGGCGTTGGAGCGCAAGGTGATGGGCGTCACGTCGGCGTTGCTCCCCACATGCCCCTGGGTTCCCGGATTTTTCGGATCGTACCCCGCAGTCCCCGAGTTGTAGGAGTCGGTGCGCGCATTCGATTCCATCACCACCCAGCGGGCCCCGTACAGCGCGGCGTCGGGAAAGGAGAGGCCCCGCCGGCGGAAGGTGGCCTCCAGATGGCGGGTCACCCCGGGGCGCCCTGGAGCCGCCTCGAACCAGGCTACGCTGCGGACCGTCACCTCGCTGGAGCGGGCCGAGACCACCTCCAGGCGATGCCAGGCTCCAGCAGCCTGGTTCAGGCTGACCTGGCCGGAGGGGAGTTCCTCGGCAGCGTCGCTCCAATCGGAGATCCCTGCCAGGAGATGGGCAGCCTCGCTCAGGCCCGCCCTGGCCTCCGCGCCGAGGATCGTGCGCTCGGTGTTGAGATGGACCAGGCGGCTGCGCTGCTCGGACAGGGTCAAGACCGCGAAGAGCAGGGTGA
>Ga0334895_1004421_pt1 | contig 9995 bp, 7 predicted proteins | sample GraSluR3_MG_7_FD_207229 | JGI IMG/M metagenome (GOLD analysis project Ga0334895, IMG submission 207229) | Sludge microbial communities from methane-producing bioreactor in Wageningen University, Netherlands - Granular Sludge_31_05-R3 | ecosystem: Engineered > Bioreactor > Anaerobic > Unclassified ... | reverse complement strand
GGCAAGATAGGCGGAGAAGAGGTTGCAGATTCTATAGAGATACCGTTTCATTTGTTAATTCACAGCGAGGAAGACGATGACGCTGTGACCTCCGGTAAAGGTTTGACGGGAGGCTATGACCCTGATGGTGACAGACATTTCAGGACTGCTTTTAATGACGTGTATTCTGTAGATGCCGACAACTATTTCCAGCTTAAAACCTTTTCAACAGTTGGGGTGTCTGCTGGGACGATAAAATTTACCATGAGGTTTGGCGGAGATGAGACTGAAATGGAGTTAGGAGCAAACAAGTTCAAATATCTATACTCTATTGATTCCGGTAGTAGCTGGCATCCATTCCCGGGTGACCCTGAAACTGAATTACCTGCTGATGATCTAAGTACTAATTGGTACACCCCCTGGGAAGAAATAAAATTAGACATTCCAGTAGCTTGTTTAGGGGAGGGTGATGTCAGAATAAGGATAATTCCAACAGGATTCCTCGCGTCTGGTCATGAGGGAATGTGGAACGAAATCAAAGACGTGCTGGTTTGTAGTGAGATGATAGCATACGCACAAGAAAACGTTTCTCTCCGAAAATTTATTGAGTTGGAAGATGGACTAATGGCTGTTATGACATCAAGAAAAGATTTAGACGGGTATTGGTTAACTGAGGCCTTAGATGTGGTCGTTGTGGATAACAATGTAACCGAATATTTAGATTTAGTTGATGGTGTTACAATGAATCCGAACCATATCACCGCCGCAAACAGCCTGATAATAGGCAACGATATTGTTATAGATACACACGCCGTCCTCAGCCCGTCAAGCTGGAGCTTTGGTGGGACAAGAATCAGGATGCCGCATAAAGAGGGAACTTTCGAGACCGAAGGACAGGGGGATGGAATAGAGTGCAATTCAATGCCAAAACCAGTTATCGCAAATGATAAACTGTTCTATCTCTTCTTCCATAACGGGTATAATTTCCTGTTGCGTATTAACGATTTGAATGACTTCAGCGATAATGACTTGTTCTCCCAGCAATTAACAGGATATAATGAGGGGAACGTTCTGGGGGATTTAGTATATTATCCCGCACTCGACAAGCTCTATGCAAGCAGAGGCGGTGCACAGAACATGCCAGCGTTTCAAGTAATAGAAATAGACCCGGACAATCCCGCATTTGACAATGTAGTTTATCACTCTGGAACTATCGAGCGGTCAAGCTCTAACTGTCTAACTATTATTGGCGACACCCTGTACGTATTAACTGGCAGTTGGTTCGGGTATGGCAATTTTACTAATCCGATTGAGGCACATGTTCATTCATTCAGCCTTATTAAAGACGGTGGAGCAATAGTTCATCTTGATAGTCAGGCATTACAACATTCTGCAAGCCAGCTATACACAGGTACAAGCCTCGCTTATGACGGGGAACACCTGTACGCTTTGTGTAAATACGCACCCTTGAACCCTTTTAGTAACTATGATCCCGACGATTATCCGACATATCTTGCGAAGATAAATCCAGAAGATTTATCCGATTACACGACAGTTGAATTGCCATCAGTATTCGGAGGGCAGGAAACTAACGAGGCACTTACTCAGGGCAGGCATCCCGGCCATCACATAAGCTTTATAAGGGATAGCATTTTTCTAACAAGAATAGGCCGCAATTTAGGAGAAGTGTGCCAGATTAACAAAAGCGACTTAAGTTATTCAAGAACTCATGGACTATTCGTTCCACAAACATAAGGAGACGATAATGCAACCTGACAAACTCTTACACCTGCTAACCTCAAAGTGCTTATATCATATTCTATTCCCGATAATCGGGGCCGAATGGCTGGCACTGATGGCGGTTTTAGCGATAGGGCTCCTCTGGGAGCTATTCTGGCACGTTAAAGATAATAAGCCTGTCTCACGTGCCGATATGGTATTTAACTTAATAGGCGGCGTTTTAGGGCTGCTCTCGAGGGAGTATATAGGATAGTGTGGAGTAACCATATAAATTAAATACAAGAGACAAGAATGAAATTATATGACATTAGCAAGCATCTAACAAAAACGGATGCTAATTTTACAAGGGAGAACCATGCCGAACTATTAAGGCGGGTCGAGACGCTGAGCAGTGTATTAAGCGACATAGCTCCGTTAATGTTACCAGTAGAAGATGATACTGAGCCGGTATTGTTTGAATTGACCGATAATCAGGAAGAGTTTAATTTCGGTATAGCATTTAATCGTGGCACGTATTTCTGTGTAATTTGGTATGATGATGATAGTGGATACCAAGAGGTTGACAGGGCATATTATTACGCAGATGCCGACGTTCTATACGAAGATTTAATCGAGGGATTGGCGGACGATAAAGATAGCAAGGTCGAGATATATTGTTTCGATTATAGCACGATTAAGGCACTTATAGCAACAGATAACGAGCTGACAGATACCGACATAGCAAGTATCGAGTGGGATAATCTTATAGGGTTGAAGCTATTAGATTTGTCAGAGAATGCACTTGACGATGCTGGAGGTGTGCTGACAGATATTCTTGTAGCACTATCTAATAACGTGGAATTGGATATTGACCTGACCGGCGAGAATAATGATGATTCCGCAATATTCGGAGATTGGGGCGTAACGGTATCTGACCCGAATGCAACATATGGCGATTTAGCAATCAGGCGAATATTGGCTATGAGTGGAGACATTCAGAGTGAAGAGATAAGCGACCATCTGGCGAGGATAATCGCATTGCCATCTATCGACCTGTTGAATGACGTTGATGTAGATAATGATGCAGTAGGCGACTTTCTTACGATATTACCGGTAGATCTGGAGAACGGCGAACATAACGACACAGAATATCATGATAATAAGCTCCAGCTTGAAGATGATGCAGGAGCAATAAAGCCTGCTGGTAATTATATAGTAGAAGTAGATGCATCAGGTATTACGAATAAGATTCACGCAATAACAATGGGTGTTAATGTCGATAAGGCAGCTACTACATCTTACAAGATATATTACGGCATTGAAGAAGAGGAAGAGATGGTATGGCATGAATATCAAGGCGAAGAACGTGACTATGATATCATTGATGCAGAAGGCAAGATACATATCAAGGTAGAATTAGCTACCGAAATGAATGACCGTAATATCGAAATCGCTAATATAGACGTAAACGTATATCACGATAAAGAATAACAAGGGGGTTATCATGGCTAAATTCTTTTATGCTAATAAGCTTAATATCAATATCAACGGTGTCCAGTTTAGTGGTGGCATCGGTGAAACTAAAGATGAGCGATTGATAGGTATCATAAGGAAATATCCCGGTATGGTAGAGCTTAAAGACGAAGAGTTCTTGAAAGAGGAAGCGGAACGCAAGGCAAAGATACAGGACAAGATGGCAAAAGCCAGAGCAGCTCGAGAAGCTAATCTCAAAGCAAAACGAGAAGCAGAAGCACGCAAGGCAAAGGAAAAGAAAACAGAAGAAGATACGAAGGACTCCGCAACAGAAGACTAAGAGGTGATTCATGAAAATGACCGATGTAATGGATGTTCTATTAGAGCGTCTGAACGACCCAAACGGGGATAGATACGAGGATATAGCATATAACGAGTTCTGGAATGCGATATCAGTAGTTCTCGAGAATTCAGATAATCTCGAAGTTGTAGCACACGGATTAGTCAGAGAAGAGGAGGTAGATTTCCTATCTCCAGATTTTGAGGAAGATATAGATACTATATATCAGTTTCTGGATATATCATATGTCTCTGCCCTAGGAGACATGTCGGGTAAATGGTATGCTACACAAATGGTACGAAAGCCGCCTGAAGGGTTGAGACCGTTGTTGCCATCACGTTATATCGGATATTCCGTGACTAAGTTGCGTGAAACACCTGATACAGCAGGAACAGAAACAACGAGAATACAGCTATATCCCATGGCACATACAGTGGGAAATAGCGAGCAGCTAACAATGGCAATCAGGTATATAAACCGCATAGAAAGAATAGATGTTGAGAACGATACGATAGATTTGCTCAATATATATTCCGATGCGGCTATATCTCAGGCTATCGATATGGCATTTGAAAAAATAGTAGTTTCGGATCAGGCAGGTTAAGATGATTAAATTCGTAGATATATATCAGTCTATATCCCGGCGATTTGGAACGGTAGATGAATATTTGGTATTAGAGATTGCAAGGCGATTCTTTGATGAGATATCTTTAAGGATACCGGTATATAACGACTATCAGTTTGAAGAAGAGGTTACTGACGGCTGGGAAACGTTATATGAGCCGTATCGGTCGTTTACTGTTGATGGAGACCCTGTAGATGAAGACTTGATAGACAGACCAGAACATGTTACGTTCGCCATCCCTGATGACAACTATATTGGACTTGCGTTGCCAAACTATTTTGCAGGGATACAGCATGTAATCGTTAATGGTAATCGGTTAAGCGCGTCAGAATATAGAATTACCGACCAATATTTATGGCTACCAATCGAATACCAAGGTAGCAAGATAATCGTTAGAACACAAATACCGATGTTTCCTGACGTAGTTATACAGGTAGATTCGACCTTAATGTTTGATGCAAAAGCGATGTGGAAAACCGTATTAGAAGACTATATCTGCAAAGAGCTGTATCTGATGCCTCGATTTTTTAATGCAGACCTATATCGTGAGTTCAGGTACAGATATGAGATTGGATATAACAGGGTAAAGAGTAGGCTGTCTAATCCTATAAGGTTTAACATAGGAAACACGTTATAATGGAAAAGGTGATATATAGACCGACTGGCGGTATGAATAACGCAACGCATCATAAGCCGGACGATGTATTTGATGAAATAACGAATCTTGAACCAGATGGCGATATATGGAAGCCGATGCCAGATTTAGCAGAATACGGCAATAATACCAATACGCTAATTGGAAGTGAATTTGATACAATAACAAAGGTAGCCGTATGGAAACCTCTATATCGATATAAGGATATGGTATCCGATACCAGTTCTCCGCTTAATAACAAGATACTGCTGGTATATGGTATTAAAGAGTCTGTATATCGCCTTAAGATATTTGTGTTAGAATTAGATGGCGTTAACAAGAATCTTGCTAAGATAGAGAATGAATTCCTGACATCACTGGAATTTACAGAAGATAGTAACCCGGTATTCTTTGTCTCACCAAGAAGGGTATTAATAACCGATAGCGTTCAAGAGCCATTCTTTATATCGGTTGACGAGTATGGAGAATTATTTGCAACATGGATTAGATTAGATTCTCCAGTATTAAAGCCGAGAGCTGTTAATGGCACATTTGGCGAAAGTTTAGAATTTGTTAGGATGGAGACAACAGGTCTCGCTTCAGTACCAACTAATATTGGAATTGGAATAGAAAGCGGGCAGTTACTACAATATGCTTATACGATTAAGACTGATCGTTATGAAGAGAGTGCACCATCACCTATATATACGTATACCGGAGGACAGACACAGTACAAACAGTCTCTTGAAGACGGGGTAGAGCCGTTCGTATATTGGCTTACTAATCACCAGTTGGCAAACGTAGTACCATCAGACGAAGAAGCACGCTATATAGCTATTTATCGCAGAGAGATTAAATATACAGAGGATACTTTAATATCCGGAGATTTTCGCCTATGTACAGAAGTGCCGGTAGCTGGAGAGGGTGCGGTGAGCGTAACGATTAACGAGCCGGCAATAGGAGATGCACTACGTAGAGACAACTATCCGATTAAGGGAGCAAAACATATCTGCGAAACTGGTGGCAGTATTTTTGTATCATCTAACGCATCAGAACTATTTGTATTAGGAGAATTCGAGAAGTACTTAAGGATAAGGATACGTAATCAAAACACAAGGTGCTATGTTAATGCAAACATAAAAATCAGGTTAACCGAAGAAGAGATTAGCGAATTTCAGGATATCATAGATGCACTGATGCCAATAAATGTAGAGCCGCAAGGATATCATTTCTCTCCATACGTTCGATTATTTGACGCAGACAGAACGACACCGTTGCCATTGTTGTTCCACAAAGAGGATGGTCAAAGGATAGACCTGTCAGGTGTTAACGTAGCTGCCAATGCTCCGGATCAGGAAATCACTATAGTCAGTAGCGAATTAACAGACCTCAAGGACATTGACTATGAGTTCCCGTGCGTAGAGATAAAAAGCGAAACTGCTCCAGGATTTGACGGAATATATAAAATAAAACGTATTATACACGGCGAATCAGATACAACATTGATACTATACTATGATGGCTCTGGTGGAAATGATAATTTCGTGGCAGATGTAGCAATAAATACGGAGGATGAAAGAGCGGGATTATGGCTAATATCGTCGATACCATTGCTTTATCCTACAAGTAGCCATGACATATTCCTGATGTATAATGAGGATTTACAAGCCAATCCGTTGCCGGAAGAATGGGACTTTAATCTTGAAGACTATTATGTTGGTGAGAATCCGGTCAACCATGACGAACTATATGAGAAGCTGCGATATGGTGCACCAATTAATTTAGAATATATAAGAAATTATGGAGACATTTACACTAAATATGAGAGTGACACAGATGAAGCATCAAGGGTTTTAAGGCTGCCGAAATTCTTAGTTCCGGAAGTATTTGGTCTGTCGCCATTGCGGGTACGTGACAATAGCAGCGTCATTGCATGTAGCGATGAGGAGCGGACTGTCGATGGCGAAGAGGTGTTTGTTACCAATAATGCTAATAACACAGAACTTGGTCGTGGAACATTTCTCGGTGATGCCGGCTTTCTGTATGAAGACGCGGGCTATGAAGATTTTTGGGCGACTGAAGGGAATGTAGCAAAGAATACCGTTAATAAAATATATCAGACCGGCTCTAAGCATACTATGCACGAAGGTCGCAGTATGCCGTATAATAGTAATGTAATCAAGTGGGGCAACACACCAGTCTGCTATTACAACGATAATGATCCTGTTCCGGGCAGAGTTAAGTTTTATGACACTGAGGCGTTGCCACTACACAATAGCGGGCGTGGGACAATATCATTTTTTGCTATAGCATTGGACAAAGGCTGGGATACAGAAGACCTTACAGAGTCGAATATTATCATGGTTCGTGGTGGCACATCTCCGTATAGAAACAGGTTTCAAATAGCGTTGCGCAAAGAAGGTGCGTGGATGGATGGAGAAGAGGAGATAGATGGATATGCGAGCATAAAGTTTTATCATTATTATCATAATGATCCTACAGATATGAATATATCCTATGCAGACGAGTTTCCAAATGGGCACTTTCTTGCTAAAGATGTAGAGCGTGGAGATCACGGCGGTTATGCACACTTTCACTTGACGTTCAGTTGGAACGGGCAAAATGCCATAGTCTATTTGAATGGCAGGCTATATTGCACGATAGAATTACAGGACAGAACGTGGATTAGAGATGGATATTCCTATTACATGGAGCTTGAAAACGACCTAAATGAATATCTTGCATTCCCTATGCTGGGCTATACACAGTTCCAGGTATTAGGAGCAACTACTGTAGACAGTCAATGGCAAGCAAGAGCAATAATGAATAATACATCGCTATATGATACTCAGCATATAGGATACGTGTATGACGACACATATGAGTGGCAAAACGAAAACATTATAATTGACAACGCACGATATGTCAGGCCCGAATCGCTATATAATACAGTCTCATTCATTGCATATTCAGATGTAGGAGAGCGAGGTTTTGCATCCAAATCACTTATATCAGTTAATGATGATATTAAGGGATTAATACCATCACCATCGTTTCTCAAAGAAAGATATGAAAATACTATCGTTGTGTTAGCAAGGAATAGCGTTCATAGACTCGCCAAAGGCGAACACGGGATATTTGAGGGGATGATAGAGGGCATAAATCTCGGTTGTGTAGACGATGAAGCATATACTCAATATGGCAATAGCTTGTTCTGGGTATCTGACAATGGTATAGTCAGGTTCTCTCCTCAGGGGTTAGACGTGATAACACAAGACAGAATACAGCTACCGTCATTATTGACAACGAAATTATATGCCTGTATCTCAAAAAACCAGATTATTGCATTCTCTAATGCGGATGCGAATACGAAGAAGGAGTGGTATGTATACATCATAAACAAGGATATATGGTGCAGATATGAACAGTCAGAAGCAATGGAATCCATCGCACAGAACTATGAAGATGTTGTCGTATTAGCCAACAAGAATTTGAGTCATTATCCAGGTTCAATTCTGATGGATAAGGGCGAACTAATAAAGAATGTCATACAGCATTATTTTTCATTGGTTAATCTTGAGTATCTGTCTCTCGATAACGATACAAGCATTAATGTCCAGGTTAAAATGACTAATCCATTACACGATACAACACAGACCAAGACATACAATAATGTCGCACCCCTTGATACGATAAACGTTCCAAAAGGATATTATGGTACAGAGGCATTGATAACTATGCTCACTAATAATAACAAAACGAAGTTTGACAATATAACAGCTACACTCAATAAGAGGATAAAGAGGAGATAAATATGGCGTATGAGAGTTATTTAAAGCGTGCACGGCGTAGAGTATTAGAGCATGCCGAGTCTCCTATGTACTATGAGATGATGCGTGGCACAATGAGACACCTTGCTGAGCCGATGCGCAGATCACAGCAACAGATGGCCAAGCTTGCGTCGGATTTGCCAACTCAGGTAGGTTTCGACTTCGGGTTGGAGACGCAGCGTCAATTTACAGAGGCTATAGGCGAGGCGGGTGCACGTGCGACTGAGAGCGTAATGCAAACTCGCAGAGAAGGCAGGCAACATCTTGAGCAGATAGACTTAGAATTAGCAAGAGTTCGAGAAGAACAGCGAAGAGCGAGAATGGGGTTTATACAACCAATAGCAACGGCTGTGGGTGCGGGCGTAGGTTCGATAGTTCCGGGTGTAGGTACAATGCTGGGTGCATCGTTAGGTTCTATGGTTGGTGGAATAGGCCAGTCTATGGGCACAGGTCAATGGGAAACAGCTGCACGAGGAGTTCAGGAAGGGATATTAGGACTTGCTACAACGATACAGGACAGACAGGAGCGAGCTATGACTGCTGAGTTTGCAGATTTGTATTTTAAGGCGTTAGATGAAGGTATACTTGATAAATATAGCATGCGGGAATTAAATTCAATGCTACTTACGACGCAGGACTATCAGCCGGTAATAGATAGGCTTAGACGGATGTTGGGAGAGAAATAATGACTGAGATATCATTAACAGAAAGATTACAACAGATAACGCAACAGAGGGAAGAACAGAAGCGACAGCGTATCTCTCAGGTAGCGTCCGGTCTGGAGCAATTAACCAAGCTTGCAGAAGAACGTGAAAGGGTTATGGCGTCTGACGAGCATTTAAATTGGATGGTTAAAACAGGACAAATGCGAGAAGAAGATGCAAATAGACTGAGGGCAGTACCGCTTGAAGACCGAGTGAGACAAACACAAGAAGTACTCGGACACGAACGGAGGATAGCAGAACGGGAAGAAGAAATAGAGACCAAGCGTATCCAATTAGAGCATCACGGCATTGACCCCGACAAGAATGAGAACTTGCTAAGGTTACCACAACCACAATTCAACGCTCGACTCAACGAGATGGTTAAGGACAGACAAGTCGAGACTAACGTTAATCGTGTATCATATAGCCTGAATACTTTATATGGTGTATCACAACCGCAAGCTTATGATGAGATTAATATGATGAGCGACATATTCTTTAGTGGAGATAGGAGATATGCTAAAGAACAGGCTATGGAGTTTGTAGACGAGTTTTATCGCACACAGAGCGAACTTCAGCAAGCAGAGATAGAAGCGATGCGTGAAGGAGTAGACAAGGCACTTCAACAGTTTAACCAACTTCCATTAGTTAGGGATTACAATAAAATGGCGTCGGAGTTCGAATCCGAAAG
>Ga0334895_1004409_pt1 | contig 10018 bp, 5 predicted proteins | sample GraSluR3_MG_7_FD_207229 | JGI IMG/M metagenome (GOLD analysis project Ga0334895, IMG submission 207229) | Sludge microbial communities from methane-producing bioreactor in Wageningen University, Netherlands - Granular Sludge_31_05-R3 | ecosystem: Engineered > Bioreactor > Anaerobic > Unclassified... | reverse complement strand
ATAAATGACGGAAACCGTAGCAGCCTCTTTCTGAGAGAGAGCTACTGGACAGAACCCGGCTTACAGACCGGCTGCTTTGTTTGAATATAAAAAAAGGCGCTTCAATCGGAGCGCCTTTTGTACATTATTGTTTTAACTACTTAAGTTTAAACATATTATCATCCATTGGAATATTCTTGACTACTTTGTCAATCATTATCATTGCCATTTCCGTACCATTGGCATAGGTTGTCGTTGTTCTTGGAAACTTCAATCCTTCAAAGTCGGTATAGTCAGAAATATATGTTTCAACAGCCATTTCCATACCCATCTGGTTAACGTTAGTTTCTGACTTCACCTGCAGGTATGACGACTTGTCTATATAGACTGTTACTATTTCTCCGCCAGGCATTGTTGCTTTTATTTTCCATGCAGGTTTTCCGTCGACTGCTGCTTCACCTGCCATTTCCAGAATATTATCTTTGAGATATGCTTCCAGGTCAGCGGAAAACATGACCTGATCCTTAAGTTTAGCTGCATCTGCTGGGGGAAGGTCAATTGCATCACTGCTGCCCATCATGGGATTAATCATATACCCCCGGGCACCATCATATGCCTGAATTACTGACATTCCCTGAACGGTCATCTCAATCCTTACCATATTGGGCTTCTTAATTGAGATAATTGTAGGTATCTCCATGCCACCCTGGTAAGCCTTGGCTGTAATCTGTAGGGTAGTTGCATTTCTGTATGCTTCCATTGCAGAGACCTCATAGTTCTTCTTTACGATTTCTTCAAGTGTCTGCGCGTTAAGTGGCATGATAGCCACAATCATAAGCATGATAATAATTGATCTTTTCATCTTAAGCTGGTTTATATAAATACTAAGTGGGTTTATAATAACTAAGGATTAGAAAGTAAATATAATCATTAATAGTCATAGATTCCTTTCCACATATCCCTGAGACGTATTTTTATTTCTTCTTCTCTTTTTGTGTCACCCGGAACATAGAAAGAGTTGCCGGCGACAGCATCAGGGAGGTAATTGTCCCTGACGAAGTGATTTTCATAGTTATGGGCGTATTTATAGTCTTTACCGTATCCGGCCTCTTTCATCAGGCTTGTGGGTGCATTCCTGAGATGGAGCGGCACCGGAAGATTCCCGGTTTTCTGAACTTCCTCCTGTGCTTTGTTGATGGCCATATATGCACTGTTACTCTTGGGAGATGTGGCAAGGTAAATGGCAATTTCTGAAAGTATAATTCTTGATTCAGGCCAGCCTGTAACGTTGACAGCTTCAAAGGCTGACTGGGCCAGCATAAGTGCGTTGGGATTGGCCAGTCCTATATCCTCAGCTGCAAGTATGACAAGGCGGCGTGCAATAAACTTCAGATCTTCACCTCCTTCAACCATTCTTGCAAGGTAGTACACCGCTGCATTGGGATCGCTGCCTCTTACTGACTTGATGAAGGCGGAAATTATGTCATAATGCATCTCTCCCTGTTTGTCATAGAGGGCCAGGTTTTTTTGTACATGGTCGAGTACCTTCTCGTTGGTTATTTCCAGTATGGCATCTTCACCTGCTTCTCCGGCCTCAAGGGATATTGACAGCTCAAGGGCATTGTAAAGTTTTCTGGCATCCCCGCCGGCTAATCGTATCAATGCATCATCTTCCAGTATATTGATACTGAATTTTTTCAGGTAATAGTCATGCTTCAGTGCATTGTCAATCATCTTTCTCAGAACCTCATCATCGAGTGGCTTTAGAATAAACACCTGGCAACGTGAAAGGAGAGGGGCAATGACTTCAAAGGAGGGATTTTCGGTTGTGGCACCTATCAGGGTTATCACACCCTGTTCGACTGCCCCGAGAAGTGAATCCTGCTGCGATTTGTTAAACCGGTGTATCTCATCGATGAAGACAATTGGATTGGGTTGATCGAGGAATCTTGCATTACGGGCCTTTTCGATGCATTCCCTCACCTCCTTTACGCCGGAATTGACTGCTGATAACCTGTAGAAGGGCCTGTTAAGCTGATTTGCTATTATTACGGCAAGTGTTGTCTTACCAACTCCCGGTGGTCCCCAAAGAATAAATGAAGGCAGGTTTCCTGATTCTATTATTTTTCTCAGCACACTGCCACGGCCGACAAGATGAGGCTGCCCGAAATAATTATCGAGATTGTTGGGTCTTAGTCTTTCTGCCAGTGGCTGGTTTGAGAACATCTCACTTTTTTCTACAAAAGTATAAATAAAGGGAGACCACACCGGCCTCCCTTTATAAATCTTTTCAGCAGTCACGTCATTTCGTCATTGATCTGCTGAAATCACGGTAGGCTTTAATAAGGTTGCCTAACTGAAGTGCAAGGTTCTTTGACTCGTTGAGAACATTCAGGTACAGGACTCCCGCCTTGGTGCCGCTTTCTCCCTTTTTGATCCTGCTGAGCTGCTTCTTTTTAATTCCCTCAATAGCAGCAATAAACTGAGACTGTTTGGCAAGCATTCCGCTTAACTCATCAAAATTGCCTGACTTCAAGACATATATGATAAAATTGCTGTACTCGTTGAACTCCAGACTAAGGCCTCTCAGCTCTTTCTGCTGATTCAGCGACAGGGGGGGGTGGTTATTCTCAACATGATTGAAGATCGGACCCGTCAGATAGGTTATTGAGTGGCCTGCCTCTCTCAGATAGTCAAAGACCTGTACGTAAAAAGCACCTGATTCTATATGTTCCTCACTTATCTTTCTTATAAAGAGATGAACTGAGTCTTTGCGCCGTTTAATGTCCTGATTCATTTCAGCAACTGATTTGCGCACCGATTTCAGCCGTTTGCGATCTTCCCTTATCAGGCCAATAATGCTTTTATCAAACAGTCCTGACATCATTATTATATTGGAAATCAAATAATTCTGGCACTCGGGAACATAATCTGACGCTTTGCTCTTTAAAGCAACATATTTCTTTTCGGTCTCTTCCTCCTTTTTGGTCCTTTTTCTATGGGCAAGGTAGCTGTACAGAATTATTGTTACAACCACAGGCAGCAGGATCAGAATACCCACCAATCCTGTTTTGCTCAGGAAAAGGGCCACCAGCAATGAGATGGTAAATGCTGCAAAGGCTGTTATGAACCAACCCAATACGACTGTAACGACACCTGATATTCTGTAAACCGCACTTTCGCGTCCCCATGATCTGTCTGCCAGCGCGGTGGCCATTGCTACCATAAAAGTAACATATGTAGTAGAAAGGGGGAGTTTATATGAAGTTCCTATTGCGATCAGGGCACTTGCCACTGTCAGGTTCACAGAAGCTCTAAGCAAGTCAAACTTTGCTCCCTGTTCTTTCTGTTTTCTGGCCGACTCAGTCATGTCAAATCGGCTGTCAAGCCAGGCTATTAACCTGTCGGGCAGTATAAAACTGAAGAATCTGCCGATACCCACTCCCTGTCTGACAAGGAGGCGTGAAAACAGTGTCGATTCAAATCTCTCAATACCTTCATCCTGCCTGCTCAGGTTTATTTCGGTCTGCGTTACCGAGCGTGCTTTCTTTGAAAACCAGAGAGCAAGAACCATGACCAGTCCTGACAGCAGGAGGAAGGCTGTAGGTGTTTTGATAGCTCCTGCCAGACCGGTCATGCTGAACATCTCAGGAGCTTCTCCACTGGCTACCCATAGCTTGAACGATTCATAGCCGGCAAGCGGGACGCCTATGAAGTTTACCAGGTCGTTGCCTGCAAATGCCATAGCCAGTGAGAATGTCCCTACAAGAACAATAATCTTTAGTATATTGACCCTGAAAAGGGAATACAGCACCTGAAGAAAGATCGTCCAGCCGGCAAGGCTGAAGAGCATCAGCTTACCACTATTGTTCATTATCCATTCAACCATTTCCGGTTTCATCAGGGCGGAACCCTTGGCTCCCTTTATAATTATAAAGTATGTAATGGCAGTAATTGCTATGCCTCCCCATATTGAGCCAAGGTAACGGAAGTTGCTTTCATAGTTGAAAGAAAAGATCACTCTCGTGATATACTGGATAACCATTCCCACGGTGAAGGCAACTACAATGGAAAGAAGTATACCTGAGATAATTGTTAGGGCGCCTGAAGAGTTGATATAGCCAGAAATGCCTGAGCTGTCAGGGTCGGCCGATACTATTACCAGGGCAACGCCAACGCTCGCTCCGAGCAGTTCGAAAATAATTGAGACCGTAGTTGAAGTTGGAAGGCCAAGGGTGTTGAAGAGATCGAGCAGGATTATATCAGTAATCATAACTGCTACGAAAATTATCATAACATGGCTGAAGGAAAAGGCAGCCGGATTGAATATGCCTTTTCTGGCTATCTCCATCATGCCTGATGAAAAAGTAGCCCCTACAAGCACACCCACCGAAGCTATCAGCAGAATGACTTTTACGGGAGCAACTTTTGATCCGAATGCCGAGTTGAGGAAGTTCACTGCATCGTTCGCCACTCCTACGGCAAGGTCTGATATAGCCAGAAGAGCCAGTGCTATCAGAACAAAAATGTATACATTTTCCATTTGTCTGTAATTTGTTGCGAAATTAGTAACTGGTCTTATCCGTATGACTTATCCTATGTTAAGTTTATATTAAATTATCTATGGGATACTTGTATCGATGTGTCAATCAGATATCATTTACAGGGGGATAGAAAATTCTGAACTGCCCAAAAGTTGAACCATTTGGTACTTGAATAAATTTTAATAACTTGGCTAAAAATTTTTTTCAATAAATAAAATAAATTAATACTTTTAACAATCAATTTCTCTGACCCTGACAGATTATAATATAGATGTAACAAAATATTTATCAAGTATCTGAGTATATTCAAATATCAGACTAACTATGAAAAGGCCTCTCCTGATTGTAATCATTATCCTGGTAGTAATACTCGCCTTCCCTGTTTATAGTGTGGTAAGATGGGCTTTCCAGGAGAAAAAACCACTGAATATTCTGGTTTTGAATAAAACGGTACCTACCCTTGAAAGGGACACCCACAGATCACTGTTCTGGATATTTAACAATGAAAGGTTTGTCGACAGACAGAAGAAGAGTAACTACTCTTACAAGAAGGATTATTATGGTTTCTTCCCTCTGAAGCCCCTCAGGGAGAGACAGCACAAAAGAAGAGATTACAGGCTTGCAGAACTGATTGATCTTGCTGAAACATATGATGCTGTCTATTTTGCAGACACATATGGGGTCTTCTTCAGTGAATGGTACCAGACTGTCAACAGAACCAGGAGAACCAGAAAAATCTACGGGGGACTTAACAACAACGACCAGCTGCTTTTAGTGGAGATGCAGAAGCGCGATAAGCTGATGATACTCGAATACAACAGCTTCGATTTTCCAACTGCTGACCTTGAGAAGTATAAGGTGGAGGAGATGCTTGGAATTAAATCAACAGGCTGGACAGCAAAATACTTCGAGTCCCTCGATACGGTAAGGAATCCTGATTTCCCCATCTGGATGACAGGTATGTACAGGAAATACTATGGTAAGCCATGGACATTTAAGGGCAAGGGCATTGTATTTGTTAAAAACCGTGAAATAGTGGTTCTTGAGGACGAAAAGCATCTGGTTAACCCGCTGCCAATGGTTAAAACCGCAGAGGAGGATATTGAAAGACTTGGTGTTGCTGATTGTGTCCCTTTCACTCAATGGTTTGAAGTTATTGACAGCAGGGAAAATGATATAATTTCATATTTCCAGATACATACAAATGCCGCCGGTGACAGCCTTCTTGCCCAGAACTTCCTTTCAGATGTATTCCCGGCTGTGATAGCTGACCCTGAAAAGCACAGGAACTACTATTTCGCAGGGGATTTTGCCACTAATGATGTCAATTATTCATCATCATACCTGTCAAAGCACGGTCTTCTGAAAAAGAGCTACTACTCTGAAAATGACCAGAATGATCCCAGACGTTTCTTCTGGCTCTATTATAAGCCACTGATTACCTCAATTTTTACAGAGTATTACAATACACTTAAGCAATAAGGCCTGATCGCCTAAACTAACTTCTTATTGCAACTGCATCCACCCTTCTTAATCAGGTTTACTGATGAACAGAGGAGGGTGGTTTTTTAACTCTCAGACCTTTAATGCTTCGTATAGTATCACGGCGGGGTGCTTTGTCTGCCGGCCGGTACCGTCAGAAATATGGTGTCTGCAGCTTGTTCCGGGTGCTGATAACAGCACCTCACTGCCCGCATCTCTGATTTCAGGAAATAATACCAGTTCACCGATCTTGTTGGATAATTCATAATGCTCTTTCTCATAACCGAAGGCACCTGCCATGCCGCAACATCCTGACTTTATCTCCCTGACTCTGTAATTTGCCGGTATTGAAAGAGCTTTCAGGGTGGGGACGGAGGTGCTTACTGCTTTTTGCTGACAGTGAACGTGAACAAATATTTCGGCACTGTTGTCAGTGAAGCTCTGGCTTTTAATGTTACCCTTACTGAATTCTCCGGATATGAACTCTTCAAATGTCAAAACGCTACTGCTTAATTTTATGGCTTTCTCTTGCATTTCACCCCTTACAAGGTCAGGATATTCGTCCCTGAACGACAATATTGCAGAAGGCTCAATGCCAATCAATGGAATTCCCTTCTCTGCGTAGGGATAGAAAGTCTCAATGTTTTTTGCAGCAACAGACGCTGCTTCTCTCAGCAGTCCCTTTGAGATGTAAGTCCTGCCACTGACATTGCTTTTAACCGCCAGAACCTTGTAATTAAGCCTGGTAAGAAGCTTGACTGCCATTATTCCCGCATCAGTGTCATTATAATCGGTGAATTCATCCGTGAAAAGACAGACTTCAGCAACAGGACTTACAGGATTGAGTGAGTCGAGATTCTTCCTTAGCCATCTCGTAAGGGTGGTTCCATGTAATGAAGGAATGGATCTTTCCTGCGCAAATCCTGCAATGCTCTTGATAATTGAAGAGGTCAGTCTTCGGGATATGACAAGATTAAAAAGTGAAGGAATTAAAGAACCTAATCTGTTAATTAAGGTTATATTAGCTATTAGCCATGTTCTTAATGATATACCATGCTTTTCGTTCCAATGCTGAAGGAATTCAGCCTTGATTTTTGCAATATCAACACCTGAGGGACATTCTGCTTTACAGCCCTTGCATGAAATACAGAGGTCCAGAATGTCATATATCTCCCGGCTGTTCCAATCGCTGGTTTTTTTGCCAGGCAGATACTCAGTCAGAATATTGGCCCTGGCTCTGGTTGATAACCTCTCATCGCCGGTAGCCATGAAGGTAGGACACATTATTCCGCCAATTTTAACCGATTTCCGGCAGTCAGCTGATCCGTTGCATTTTTCAGCAGCCCTGACAATGCCTCCTGTATTGCTGAAGTCGAGTATGGTGTCGGGTTCAGCATTTGAAGTGTACAAATCATGCCTCAGGTGAGAATTTGACGGAGCGGCACCTGTAATAATACCGGGATTAAAAATGTTTGCCGGATCCCATGCTCTTTTCACTCGTTCGAGAAGTCTGTAGTTGCTTTCTCCCAGAATAACAGGAATAAATTCACCCCTGAGTCTTCCGTCACCATGTTCTCCGCTTAGCGAACCTCTGAATTTTCTGACCAGCAGAGCACTTTCCATTGCTATTTCCCTGAAAAGCAGAGCGTCGGAAGTATCCTTAAGATTAAGTACCGGCCTGACATGCAGTTCACCGGTTCCTATATGAGCGTGCAGTACCGTATCCTTTCCATACCTGGCCAGCATTGTTGTAAGCTCCTCCATATAGTCTGGAAGGTCTTCAGGTCTCACTGCAGTATCTTCGATCAGTGATACCGGCCTGGCATCTCCCTCCATATTGGAGAGAATGCCCAGTCCTGCCTTCCTGAGATTCCATACTCTTGCAGTATCTTCACCTGTAATAAGAGGAAAATGATAGCCAAAGCCCTCTTTTCTAAGGTCTATGGTGATGGCTTCAGCCTTCTCCGCGACCTCCTTTTCGCTGTTCCCGTTGATTTCAATTATGAGGATTGCTCCCGGTTCCCCCGAAATGAAGAATCTGTTATCTCTCTGGCTCAGGTTGTCCTTTGTCAGCCTTAGTATCCTGTCATCCATCATCTCTACCGCAGATGGATTATGAGACAGGGCTGTAAGATTGGCCCTGAATGCTTCTGACCGCTCTCTGAGGTGAACGCAGAGGAGGCCCTTGGCCGGAGGGGGCAGGGGAACGAGATTAAGTTTAAGTTCTGTCGCAATTGCCAATGTTCCCTCAGATCCCGCAAATAGTTTTGACAGGTTAAACGGGGGCGCTCCTTTTGTGAAAGGCTCAGTATTGAGCATGATGTCAAGGCAATAACCTGTGTTTCTTCTGGTTATAGAGGGATCGGGGAAGCCGTTTCTGATATTTTCGGCGTTGGCAGGGTTGGAAAGGATTGCGCTGACCTCACTGTATATCTTTGATTCAAGGCTGTTGCCGGCGGCAATCTGAGTGATTTCTACAGGGGTTATGTTGTTTAAAACTATCTCTGAACCATCACTCAAAAGACATTTTACCTCAAGTAAATGTTCACGTGTTGAACCGTATACCAGGGAGTGCAGACCACAGGCGTTATTGCCAGCCATGCCACCAATGGTGCATCGGTTTGATGTTGATGTTTCGGGTCCGAACTGCAGTCCGTGAGGCTTAAGGAATAAATTGAGCTCGTCGGGAATCACGCCCGGCTCGACCCTGACCCATCGTTCGGCAGGGTTGAACTCGAGTATAGCGTTCATGTGCCGTGATATATCGGCAATAATTCCATCTCCTACAACCTGACCTGCCAGGGAAGTGCCTGCCGCCCTTACTGTCAGTGACGTTCCATTGTCGTGGCAGAATCTGATCAGCTTTCTGAGATCGGAAGAATTGGCTGGCCATGCCACTGCAACAGGAGATAACCGGTACACCGAGGCATCGGTTGAGTAAATTGTACGTATTGCATCGTCATATGCCAGCTCCCCTTCGAGTTCCAGGGAGAGTGCATCAAGCCTGTCGCCAGAAATCATCCTTAAATCTTAAACTCCCAAATGTACAAAAACTATCACATCAAATTAATACCGGCAGCATCAGGTTTCCCGATGTTTTAGAATATGTCGTTACTGATTTTAATCATATGTAAATTAGTTGTTTAATAGAACAATTTTTTTGTACATTTGGGTCGGAGATTCGAAGACGTTTAAAATATTGATATACAATGGAATTAATTGAAAAAATTAAAGAAAGTGCACGTAAAAACAGAATGCGTATTGTGTTGCCGGAAGGTTTGGAGCCCAGGACCCTTGAAGCAGCCGACACAGTTCTGAAGGAGAATCTTGCTTCGGTAATCCTGATAGGCAATCCTGATGAAATAAACAAAATGGCCAGTACAAAGGGTTTCACCTCAATCTCATCAGCCAGAATAGTTGACCCTTTAAATCACCCTGATAAAGACAGGTATGTTGATATGATGGTTGAAATACGGAAGAGTAAGGGCCTGACGAAAGAAGAGGCTTCAAGGCTCATTGAAGACCCGCTATATCTTTCTGTAATGATGATTAAGGCAGGTGATGCTGATGGTGAGGTTGCAGGTGCTGACAATGCCACCGGCGACGTACTCAGACCGGCATTCCAGTTTGTAAAAACGGCTCCCGGCATATCAGTCGTTTCAGGAGCTTTTATTATGATACTGAAGGATAAGGAGTTTGGTGACGACGGAATGATAATGTTTGCCGATTGCGCCGTTCATCCTGATCCGACAGAAAGGGAACTGGCAGAGATAGCCGTCTCTACTGCTAAAACCTACAGGGCTATCGTAGGCGGGGAACCAAGGGTTGCCATGCTAAGCTTCTCAACAAAGGGAAGCGCAAAACATCCTATGGTAGATAAGGTTGTAAATGCAACCAGAATTGCAGGCGAAATGGCTCCGTGGCTTGATATTGACGGGGAACTTCAGGCTGATGCAGCTATCGTTGAGTCGATAGGACAGAAGAAGGCCCCTGGCAGTAAGATTGCCGGCAGG
>Ga0334895_1004402_pt1 | contig 10026 bp, 5 predicted proteins | sample GraSluR3_MG_7_FD_207229 | JGI IMG/M metagenome (GOLD analysis project Ga0334895, IMG submission 207229) | Sludge microbial communities from methane-producing bioreactor in Wageningen University, Netherlands - Granular Sludge_31_05-R3 | ecosystem: Engineered > Bioreactor > Anaerobic > Unclassified... | reverse complement strand
GCATATCTTAATGGTAAGCTCTTTAATAAGGAAGAGATTGAAGCATACAGCAAATTGCCGACACGGTTGGAACTGATTGCTTCACTTATGGGTACCATGAAAGCTCCTCTTTCCAAGCTCGCCCGCACACTGCAGGCTGTTGCTGATGCGAAAGAAGGAAAAACAGAAAACTAATACGGTACTAGTCTTCACGTATACGTAGACCTGCTATTACCGTATCAAATACAAGGAGAAGATAATATGGCTACTAAAGAAGAGATTTTGGAAGCAATTGCAAACATGACCGTGATGGAGGTTTCTGACCTCATCAAGGCAATGGAAGAGAAATTTGATGTTACCGCTGCTGCTCCTGTAGCAGTTGCCGGTGCAGTCGCAGGTGCTGCCGCTGAAGAAGTGGAAGAGCAGACTGAGTTTGATGTGATCCTGAAGGGTGTCGCTGATGGTAAGACCATCCCCGTCATCAAAGAGGTTCGTGCACTCACCGGTCTCGGACTCAAGGAGGCCAAGGATCTGGTCACCGCCGGTGGAACGATCAAGGAAGCTGTCTCCAAGGACGACGCTAAGAGCATCAAGGAGAAGCTTGAAGCAGCAGGCGCCACTATTGAAGTCAAATAACTCGTTTTTTTTCATGTATAAACAGGCGCAAGCCTGAGGGACCAGCCACCGGAATGTTTCCGGTGGCCGGTTGTGTCTACTGTATTTCCGATGTGTTGGTCCTCGGATTCCTATCCGAATCTTCCGCAACACAGACCTCCGGAGGGTAACAATGGTTGCCAAAGGCAATTCAATTACGAGAACATTCATTGGAACCCATAGTGAAGTAGTGTGTGAACTGCCGAATCTTGTCGGCATTCAGCTCAATTCCTATGAACGGTTCCTCCAACTCGATCGCATCAGGTCTTCTCAGGAGCCCGACCCCAGTTACGGACTGGAGCAGGTTTTCCAATCTACGTTTCCGATCGAGGGCCAGAACGGTGAAATGTGCCTGCATTATCATGGGTACACGATCGATTACGACAACATAAAATTCTCCGAGATCGAATGCAAGCGGAAGGGGAGAACCTATTCCGTTCCCATAAAAGCTACTATCAGTCTTGAGCTGACTGGTACTGGAGAGCTTCGTCAGCGTGAAATCTTTTTCGGTGATATCCCGCTGATGACCGATCGTGGTACGTTCATTATCAATGGAGCTGAACGTGTCGTGGTTAGTCAGATCCACCGATCCCCCGGTGTGATCTTCTCGAACGATAAGGGTGTCTATTCATCACGAATAATCCCGTATCGTGGATCGTGGCTTGAGTTTGAGATTGATGATAAAAAGAAAGATCTCATTTATGCCAAGATAGACCGAAAAAAACGGATCCTTGGAACGCTCTTTTTACGTGCAATCGGGCTTGATTCACGTGAGAAAATTGTAGCGCATTTCTATCGTCCGAAGACGGTGGAACTTGCCAAGGAAATTGAAGCAAACAGCACGCTCGTTGGAGCAGTGGCCTATGCTGATATCTACTCCAAAAAGGGTGGCAAGTCAGCGAAAAAACTGCTGCGGGCAGGTGATGAGCTTTCCCCAACCTTTATTGAGGCTTTGGTGAAGGAAGGACTTACTTCCATTGAAGTGATCGATGAAGACCATCCTGAATCACTGCATTCTCGCATGATCATCAACTGTTTCGAAATAGAGGATGCGAAATATACTCAGGAAGGGTATGACGAACCCATGAAGGAGGACGTGCTGTCCCCCATTTATGCGGTATTGCAGCCTGGTGAAATGATCGCCATTGAACGTGCTGAGAAAGATCTTCCTGATATGTTCTTCTCGAGTCGACGATATGATCTCGGTAGTGTGGGAAGATATAAGTTCAACAAAAAGTTCGGCACTGAAGAAGATGTTGATGATGAGGATGCAAGCACTGATCTCACGGTGCTCGTTCCTCAGGATATCGTCAATACGATGGGCTTTCTCATCAAGGTGTATATCGGCGAAGAGAATGTTGATGATATTGACCATCTCGGTAACCGCCGTGTCAGATCGGTTGGAGAACTGCTGCAGAATCAGCTCAGCGCTGCATTTGCTCGCATGGAGCGTATTGCTCGTGAGCGGATGAATCTGGAAAGTGATCAGGTGAAACCGCAGGATCTCGTCTCCATCAAACCGGTGGTTGCTGCGATCAAGGAGTTCTTTGGATCAAGTCAGCTGAGCCAGTTCATGGATCAGGTCAACCCGCTTGCCGAATTGACCCATAAGCGTCGATTGAATGCTCTGGGGCCGGGAGGACTGTCCCGTGACCGGGCCTCTTTCGAAGTGCGAGATGTTCACTATACCCACTATGGGCGTATGTGTCCGATCGAAACGCCTGAAGGTCCAAATATTGGACTGATCGTCTCATTGGCAAACTATACCCGAGTGAATCGACATGGATTCTTGGAGAGCCCGTACCGGAAAGTGATTTCAGGAAAGGTCAGCACAACGTATCGCTACCTTGATGCCAATGATGAGGAGAAGTTCTTCATTGCTCAGGCAAACTCACCTATCGATAAGGACGGCAACTTTCTCGAGGATGATATCCCCGTTCGCAGAAGTGGTGATTATACAACGAGACCGGCAACTGATGTAAAATACATGGACGTGTCACCGATGCAGGTCATCAGTGTTGCTGCTTCCTTGATTCCATTTCTTGAGCATGATGACGCAAACCGTGCGCTCATGGGTTCGAACATGCAGCGCCAGGCAGTTCCTTTGCTTTTCCCGGAAGCTCCCTATGTGGGAACCGGTATGGAAGCCAAGACCGCCTATGACTCTGGCGTGCTGATTAAAGCTAAACGTGCAGGAACGGTAAGCTATGTTTCTTCTACCCGTATCGAGATAACACCCGATGAGCCGGAAATTGCCGGTGAGGTTGATTCCTATATCGTGCAGAAGTTTGAGCGGACCAACCAGGATACGTGCTTCAACCAGAAGCCTATTGTTCCGGTCGGCCGGCATGTACTTGCTGGAGAAGTGATTGCTGATGGTCCTGCGACTGACCGGGGCGAGCTTGCTCTGGGAAGGAATATTCTCGTCGGATTTGTGCCCTGGAACGGATACAACTATGAGGATGCCGTTCTGATTTCTGAACGTGTGGTAAAAGAAGATATTTATACCTCAATTCACATCAAGGAGTTTTCGACCGATATCCGTGAAACCAAACTTGGTCCTGAAAAGCTCACCCGTGATATTCCTAATACGAGTGAGAAGAATCTGGAACAGTTGGATGAAGATGGTATCGTTCGTGTTGGATCCGTGGTACGTCCCGGCCATATTCTGGTGGGAAAAGTCACACCGAAGTCGGAATCGGACACGACTCCAGAATTCAAATTACTGAACTCTATCTTTGGTGAAAAGGCCAAGGAAGTGCGGGATACTTCTCTGAAGGTGCCGCATGGAACTGAAGGGACCGTTATCGACATTCAGCGCCTGAAACGGAGTGAAGGTGATGAGCTTCCTCCAGGAGTTGATGAAATGGTGAAGGTGCTGATTGCCACCAAACGCAAACTGCGGCAGGGTGACAAGATGGCTGGCCGACACGGAAACAAGGGTGTTGTTGCCCGAGTGCTTCCGGAAGAGGATATGCCGTTCATGGCTGACGGTACTCCGCTTGATGTCTGTCTCAATCCGCTCGGTGTTCCATCACGAATGAATATTGGACAGCTCATGGAGACTCAGCTTGGTTGGGCTGCAAATAAACTTGACCAGTGGTATTCATCACCGGTGTTTCAGTCTGCCTCCGTCGAGGAAATTGAAGCAAAAATGCGGGAATCCGGTCTGCCGCTTTCCTCCAAGACCCCATTATTCGATGGTCGTACCGGAGTGGCTTTTGTAAATCCCGTTTTCTGTGGCTATATCTATTACCTGAAATTGCACCACCTGGTCGATGACAAGATGCACGCCCGTTCTACCGGACCGTATTCGCTGGTAACGCAGCAGCCGCTTGGTGGTAAAGCTCAGTTTGGTGGGCAGCGTCTCGGAGAAATGGAAGTGTGGGCACTTGAAGCTTACGGCGCGGCTAATACCTTGCAGGAGCTGCTCACAATCAAGAGTGATGATATGAACGGTAGAGTAAAAATTTATGAGAGTATTGTGAAAGGTGAACCGGCCACGAATGCCGGAATGCCTGAAGCTTTCAATGTACTCGTCCAAGAGGTGCGTGGTTTAGCGCTCGATATGTCGGTATATGATTCCAAGGGCAGACAGGTTCCGCTCACGGAGCGAGACGAAGAGCTGATTAATAAGCGCAACTCGATACACTAAGCAGGAGATTTCGGATGAAGGAAATTCAGGATTTCGACAGCATCATGATAAAGCTGGCCAGCCCAGATCAGATTCGGGCATGGTCATACGGTGAGGTCAAGAAGCCGGAGACAATCAATTACCGGACTCTACGTCCGGAACGTGACGGGCTCTTCTGCGAGAAGATTTTCGGTACGACAAAAGAGTGGGAATGTTACTGTGGAAAATTCAAGTCCATCCGTTACAAGGGTGTGATCTGTGACCGCTGTGGCGTAGAGGTGACACACTTCAAGGTGCGCCGAGAGCGTATGGGTCATATCGATCTCGCTTCTCCAGTAAGCCATATCTGGTATTACCGATCGGTTCCCTCTCGTATGAGTCTTCTGCTCGATATCCCCCGAGCAGCTCTTCAGTCTATCCTCTACTATGAAAAATATGTGGTAATCAATGCTGGAGAGACTGAGCTGAAATACAAGCAGCTCCTCACTGAAGATGAGTACTATGATGCACGTGAACAATATGGTGAATCTTTTCAGGCGATGATGGGTGCTGAGGCAGTGAAAATTCTGCTTGAGAACCTCAACCTTGAAGAGCTTTCTGCAGAACTGCGCGAACAGATGGTTGCCAAGGGTGACAAGGCCGACAAGCGTCTGTTGAAGCGTATCGAAGTAGTTGAGAACTTCCGTGATAGTGGCAACCGCCCGGAATGGATGATTCTTACGGTGATTCCCGTAATTCCTCCCGAGCTCCGTCCGATGGTGCAGCTCGATGGTGGACGCTTTGCTACAAGTGATCTTAATGACCTGTATCGGCGGGTAATCAACCGAAATAACCGACTTACCCGGCTCATGTCTCTCCATGCTCCCGATATCATCATCAGAAATGAGAAACGGATGCTTCAGGAGGCTGTTGATGCCCTGTTTGATAACTCGAAAAAGAAGCGGGTGGTCAAGGGAGCTTCGAACCGGCCGTTGAAATCTCTCTCAGACATGTTGAAGGGAAAGCAGGGAAGATTCAGACAGAACCTGCTCGGTAAGCGCGTTGACTACAGTGGCCGGTCGGTTATTGTAGTAGGCCCCGAGCTGAGACTCCATCAGTGTGGACTTCCGTCCAAGATGGCTCTTGAGCTGTACAAGCCTTTTATCATGAAGAAGCTGGTACAGAAAGGCGTGGTCTACAACATCAAGAAGGCTAAGACGCTGGTTGAACAAGAGACTCCGGAAGTATGGGCAATCCTTGATGATGTCGTGAAAGAGCATCCCGTACTGCTTAACCGTGCCCCGACACTCCACCGTCTTGGTATTCAAGCTTTTGAGCCGGTACTGGTGGATGGGAAAGCTATTAAGCTGCATCCGCTTGTCTGTCATGCTTACAATGCAGACTTTGACGGTGACCAGATGGCGGTCCATGTCCCATTGACTCAGGCAGCTCAGATTGAGTGTTGGACACTCATGTTGTCCGCAAACAACCTGCTTGACCCGGCAAATGGAAAGCCGATTGTATTCCCCTCTCAGGATATGGTGCTTGGGATCAACTACCTTACCCGGGAAATGGAAGATGCTGTTGGTACCGGTAAGTTCTTTGACAATATTTCTGAGCTGATTCTTGCTATCGATTCCGGTTCGCTCTCATACAACGCACGGATCTCGTATAAGCTTTCTGATGGGTCGGTAATTAAAACAACCCCCGGACGTGTGCTCTTTAATGCTGAGATGCCTCCCGAGATTCCTTTCCAGAATGTATGTTTCGGAGATAAAGAACTGAAGCGGCTGGTAGGTGAGGTTATTCAGGACCAAAAGACCTCAGTTGCGGTGAGCATGCTCGATTCCATCAAAGATATCGGGTTCAAGTATGCAACACTGTTTGGGGCAACTATCGGCCTTTCCGATATGATTGTTCCCGATGCGAAAGGAGAACTTGTTGCAGCGGCTGATCAGCGGCAGAGTGAAATCAAAGAGCAGTACCGGCAGGGTCATATCACTCAGGATGAGCGGTATAACCGGGTTATTGAAGTGTGGAGTAAAACTACCGAAGATATTTCCACTGCCTTGATGAATGAGTTGAAAATCAGTCAGAAAGGATTCAACCCACTGTATCTCATGGCCGACTCAGGTGCTCGAGGATCAAAGACTCAGATTCGTCAGCTTGGCGGTATGCGTGGTCTGATGGCTAAACCTTCTGGTGATATTATTGAATTCCCTATCCGGTCAAACTTCAAAGAAGGTCTTTCCATTATTGAGTTCTTTATCTCCACGAACGGTGCGAGAAAGGGACTTGCCGATACGGCACTGAAGACAGCAGAAGCCGGTTACCTTACCCGTCGTCTAGTTGATATCGCACAGGATGTGGTAATCAATGAAGATGATTGCGGTACGATCAACGGTATTGAACGAACTGCGATGAAGGATGGTGATGAGATTGTGGAGTCTCTCGCTGATCGTATCGTGGGGCGGTATACTTTGGAGAAAGTGGTACACCCAATCACCGGTGAGCTGATCCTTGATGTAAATGAAGAAATTACCGCAGATAAATCTGTCGAGATCGAAAAGTCAGGTATTGAGTCTGTACTGATCAGAACCGTGCTTACCTGTGAAGCTCGTCATGGGGTGTGTCGAAAATGCTACGGGAGAAATCTGGCAACGAACCGTCCGGTCGATATCGGAGAAGCTGTGGGGATCATTGCTGCACAGTCTATCGGTCAGCCGGGTACGCAGCTTACCATGAGAACTTTCCATATTGGTGGAACTGCAACGAGCGGGTCGGAAGAGAACCGGGTGACATTTCATTACCCTGTGGTAATTAATTCACTTTCAGGTACGCTCATTGATTCGTACGATGGCTCTCGGGTGTTTACCCGAAAGGGCTTTATCTACTATTCACGTGTACTCAGTGAGCATGTACTGGAAGGTAAGTCTCCTCTTGTTGGTCATGATGAGAAGGTGGTCGTCGGTTCTGAGCTGTTCACTGATGCAGCTGGAAAAACGGTTACTTCCACACAGATGGGTATTGTGAAGATTCTTGGCGATGCTTTGTATGTGGTTGCACCGGAGCAGCGAATGGATGTGAGAAACGGTTCGGAGCTCAAAGTGGCCGAAGGTGCTTATGTTGCTGCTGACTCCACCATTGTACTGTTTGACCCGTTCAGTGAACCGATCATCGCAGAGTTCGATGGTAAGGTGCAGTTTATCGATGTCAAGCTCGGTACCACTCTCAAAGAAGAGGTGAATGTAGAAACGGGCAGTATTGAGAAGAAGATCACTGATCATATCAGTGAAACGCTTCAGCCGAGAATTGCAATTGTCGATCCCGACGGTGAGACGCTGGCGATCTATTTCCTGCCTGCTGCTTCCTATCTCAGTGTTGAAAACGGGGTTGAAGTGCAGAAGGGACGAATCCTTGCCAAGATTCTCAAAGAAGGTGTAAAGACCAAGGATATTACCGGTGGTCTGCCACGTGTCGGTGAGCTCTTTGAAGCACGCAGACCGAAGAATCCTTCAGTACTTGCTCAGGTTGAGGGTGTTGTTCGATTCGGCAGTGTCGTGAAGGGAAAACGGATCGTGATCATTGAAGACGATTATGGTGCTGAGTATAAACATCAGATTCCGATGAGCAAGCACCTGCTGGTTCGTGATGGCGACCGTGTTGAAGCAGCTGAACGATTGTGTGATGGCCCGATTGATCCGCATGATATTCTGGAAATCCTCGGAGAAAATGCGTTGCAGTCCTTCTTACTTGATGAAGTGCAGGAAGTGTATCGACTCCAGGGTGTAGATATCAATGATAAGCACCTCGGTGTGGTAGTTCGTCAGATGTTGCGGAAGGTGGAAATCATCCGAGTTGGTGATACCGGATTTATCCATGGTCAGCAGGTAGATAAGTACCGTTTCCATGAAGAAAATGCCCGGGTAATTGCCGAAGGTGGACAGCCTGCTGATGCACGACCGATGTTGTTGGGTATTACACGAGCTTCGCTGAGCATTGATTCCTTCATATCTGCAGCGTCATTCCAGGAAACTACCAAGGTCTTGACAAATGCTGCGATAGCTGGTAGTAGAGATGTGTTGCGCGGACTGAAGGAGAATGTCATCATCGGTCATCTTATCCCCGCCGGTACTGGCATGAAGCGGTATCGTGATATCCGGGTGAAGGAAGACAATCCGATTGATCTGGGCGAAAAAGTCCAGTCTTTGATGGGGTCCCGCAAGATGAGCCTGTTCGATGAGGATGAAGAATTTGAATCGGACGATCTCGAAGAAATGATATCCGAAGGTGAAACCTCCGATGACGATGGGGACGAAGAATAGAAGCTTCGTCGCCTATGTCTGAACGATCAACAGGTTTTACATGCTGACTTTGGAGATGACTATACAGTAAGGAACGGCGGTAGGCTGTTTCGCCAGGCCGGTTGCAATGCGATCGGCTGTTAAGATGAGAAAGGGAGTGTGTCGAAAGATGCCAACTATTAATCAATTGATACGTAAAGGTCGGACAACCTTGGTACATAAAACCAAATCTCCTGCATTGCAGGGGTGTCCGCAGAAACGTGGCGTATGCACGAGAGTGATGACCGTCACACCGAAGAAGCCTAACTCTGCTTTGAGAAAAGTAGCAAGAGTAAGGCTTTCCAATGGAATTGAAGTGACTGCTTATATCCCGGGTGTCGGGCATAATTTGCAGGAGCACTCAGTGGTACTGATGCGCGGTGGAAGAGTCAAGGACCTTCCTGGTGTGCGTTACCATATTGTCCGTGGTGCCAAGGATACCCTCGGTGTCAATGATCGGAAGCGAAGTCGTTCTAAGTATGGAACGAAAAAGCCTAAGGCTTGATGGAGGTAGACTATGGCGAGAAGAACCGTTGCACCGGTAAGAGAAATTCTCCCCGATGCGGTATATAACAGCGTATTAGTCGAGAAGTTTATCCGAAGGATGATGGTTGATGGCAAGAAGTCTATCAGTACCAAGATCTTCTATGACGCATTACAGGTTGTTGGTGAAAAGAGTGGGGAAAATCCACTGGAAATGTTTGTGAAGGCACTTGAGAACGTTAAGCCGGTTGTTGAAGTTAAATCCCGACGTGTTGGTGGTGCTACGTATCAGGTTCCGGTAGAAATTAAGGACAGTCGTAGAGAAGCGCTTTCGATGCGTTGGGTAATCACCGCAGCACGCGCACGCAACGGCAAGTCCATGAGTGAAAAGCTTTCTGCTGAGTTGCTCGATGCTGTAGCCAATACGGGTGCTGCTTTCAAGAAGAAAGAAGATACACACCGCATGGCCGAAGCGAACAAGGCCTTTTCATCTCACAACAGATAATAACTGTATGTTTATCTCAGTCAGGATGCAGGTGAGAACAGCGTCCTGACTATGTTTAATTCTTTGTGATCTGAGGTGTTGACATAACTGTGCAAACCCTCTATATTCACAAAGGTGTCCGCTTGACAGCGGGACAGAACGAGCCAAACCGATCGTCCGGGTCCGCTATTGGATGATAAGGTGGTTCCAGTTTGCAGACTTTTTTGAAATCTGTACTATGTCGGTAAGCATTCTATTGACTTATCGACCTCTGGATCCCCCTTTCCTCCTAGTGAAATCCATCAGTCAGTTTGTCTCATTATTTGAAAGGTAAAGGCGTCTTGCCTTTATGGAGCATGATACAAGAAAGTTGTGACTAGGAATGTCACAAGGAGGATCTGATGGCTAAAGAGAAATTCAACAGAACAAAGCCACACGTAAATGTAGGCACCATCGGTCACGTTGACCAT
>Ga0334895_1004398_pt1 | contig 10032 bp, 7 predicted proteins | sample GraSluR3_MG_7_FD_207229 | JGI IMG/M metagenome (GOLD analysis project Ga0334895, IMG submission 207229) | Sludge microbial communities from methane-producing bioreactor in Wageningen University, Netherlands - Granular Sludge_31_05-R3 | ecosystem: Engineered > Bioreactor > Anaerobic > Unclassified... | reverse complement strand
AAAACACCAAAAAATCTTTTAATGGTGTCTTGGAATTAAATAAATCAATCAATCTAGGTGACTCCCGTCAACAACAAGAACAAGACAAAAAAGAACTTGCCCAAAAAAATGCCGAATTTATCAAACAATTCTTTCATAGTTTTCAAAAAGAACAAGAAATCCTTTATTCCCAAAAAGAACAAGAAATAAAAAAAGAATTACAAGAATTACAAGAAGAAATTAAAAAACTAATCAAAACCACTGAAAATGTCCAAAAAGATGTGGAAAATGCCATCGAAACGAATGTCGTCGAATACACCGAATACCAAGTCAATTTTTTCACTAAATTAAAAACCTTCATTATTAATCTAAGAAAAAATATAGAAGAAGCCGATATTTGGTTTGAATCTTGCAATAACAAAAAAAGAAAGAAAAATTGTTTTTGGAACACCAGTCAAAAAGGTAAAAATCAACAATATATGCAATCAGGCGAACATACCGCTTCCCGTAGTGCCAATTAATCTGCTATAATTCCTACAACTTAATTTGTCTAATTCTTAATTAAGAATTAAAAATTAAGAATTAAAAATTAGAAATTAAATTTTGCCTCGCAAAATTTGAGAGTCTATAGCTCAGTTGGCTAGAGCGCTTCGTTGACATCGAAGAGGTCAGAGGTTCAAGTCCTCTTAGACTCACAAAAGCCGAAGTGGCGGAATTGGCAGACGCGCACGACTCAAAATCGTGTGGTGGCAACACCATGGGGGTTCGATTCCCTCCTTCGGCACCATCATTTGGGTTCGACCTGCCCCGCAACGGCGGGGTTCCCTCCTTCGGCACTAAGTATTGACCATTCCCGATATTTAAAGTAATCTTTGTCATGAAATTTTCTTTCTATTTCACCCTATTTCTTACCTTTTTCTCCCTAATTAATCCTTCAAATATAAAAGCTTTAGACAAAATAACTAATTTTCATTCCGATATCACTATAAACCAAGACACTTCAATTTCTATCAAAGAAACAATACAATACACCACTGATCAACAAAAACACGGTATTTTTAGAACAATTCCATTTAAATATAATAAATATACTGCCTCAATAAAAAAAGTCAGCGTTAACGCTCCTTTTTCCACTAGCACCAACAATGGCAATTTGGTTTTAAAAATAGGGGATCCTCAAAAAACTTTTTCTGGTAACAAAACATATGAAATAAACTACACTATCCACAATACAATTGTGTCAAAAGATAAACCAGAATTATATCTCGATATTACTGGAGAATATTGGCAAATTCCAATTGAAAAATCTAGCGCCACACTCCATTCACCCTATGCCAAAATTATTTCTAGCAATTGCTATTCTGGCCCAATAAACAACAATGATAATTTGTGTGAATTCGATTTAAATAATTTTTCTTACAACGAAACTATTAATCAAAAATCCAATTTTACTATTTATGCTTCACTAAACCCTAACAATCAATTAATTTTCCCCATAAACTATAATTATCTCAAAACACCCCTTGCCTTAATTTTATCTTTATTTATAATACTAATTTGGTATTTTAATGGCCGAGATAAAATATTTACTTCCCCAAATGTCTTCAATAATAATTCTTCTCAACCACAAAAATTGAAACCAGTCTTTTACTATCAACGAATTCCCTTCGTCTACGAACCTCTCGATATTAGTCCCGGACTTGCTGGCACAATAATAGATAAACAAACAAATAATAGAGATGTTATAGCCGAAATTATTGATTTAGCCCGCAAAAAATATCTTAAAATTACTCTTATTCCCAAAAAAGGTATCTTTTCAAAAGATGATTTTTTGTTTAAAAAACTAAAATCAAGTGATAATAAATTACCTGAACAACAAAAATATTTATTAGATAATATCTTTAAAAACAAAGAATCAATTAAACTTTCATCTCTAAAAAATACTTTTTATAAATATTTTAATCAATCAAAAAATATTATTAACAAATCACTCGTAGAAAAAAAATATTTTTTAAACAATCCCCAAACAACAAAAATATTCTTAATTATTTTTTTAATTATTATTAATATTTTAATTTTTAATTTAAATACGAATGTTTTTATTTTTAATATTTTTATTAGTTTCTTTATTTTAAAAAATTTTTCACAAAGAACTGCTCTCGGCCATAATTTAATGCTTCAAGCCAAAGGACTAAAAAAAACAATTAAATTAGGTAAATGGAGAGAAGAAATTAAAGAAAAAAACCTATTTATAGAAGAAATTTTACCATTTGCCATTTCTCTTGGTGTTATCAAAAAGCTAGCCAAAGATATGGATACACTAAGTATCACTCCTCCAAAATATTTTGATGATTTTCTCTTAGGCAATCACAGTTTATATTCAACTCTCAATACATTTTCATCTAGCTTAAATGCTCAAGTTAATGCTGCCAGTGGTTCCCATTCTTCTAGTACTGGAGGTTTTAGTGGTGGGGGATTTGGTGGCGGTGGTGGCGGCAGTTGGTAAATCTGCTAAAATAACTTATGTCTGAAAATAACAAACTAACTCCTCTGCGTCATTCTTGCGAGCATGTCTTAATGCAAGCAATGCAACGACTTTACCCCAATAAATTTTTGATGGCTATGGGACCTGCTATCGATGAAGGCTTTTATTTTGATTTTGAGCCACTCGGTGACTTTAAAATTTCTGAAGAAAATTTTCCCCAAATTGAAGCTGAAATGACCAAAATTATTAAAGAAAATTTACCTCTTACCAAAAAAGAAGTTAGTCTCAGTGAAGCTCAAAAATTATTTACCAACAATCCCTACAAACTAGACTGGTTAGAAAATATTCAAAAACCTACCCTTTACCAAACAGGTGATGAATTCATCGATTTATGTAGCGGACCTCATATCAAATCTACTGGCAAAATAGGAGCTTTTAAGCTTTTATCCATCGCTGGCGCCTACTGGCACGGTGATGAAAAAAATAAAATGTTAACTCGCATTTATGGCACCGCTTTTGAAACTCAAAAAGAATTAGATGAATATCTTCACAATTTAGAAGAAGCTCGTAAACGTGATCACCGTAAACTAGGTCCACAATTAAGTTTATTTTTCATTCATGAAACTGCTCCCGGTATGCCGTATTGGTTACCCAAAGGTACTATTATCTATAATGAACTATTAAATTTTTGGCGTGCTGAACACCAAAAGAGGGGATATCAAGAAACCATCACCCCTCTTCTCAACAAAAAAAGTTTGTATCAAATATCTGGTCATTGGGATCATTATCAAGACAATATGTTTATTAGCGAAACAGAAAAAGACGAAATTTATTGCCTTAAACCAATGAATTGTCCCAATGCTATGGTTCTATTTGATCACGAAATCCGTAGTTACAAAGACCTACCTTTACGATTTTCTGACTGTGACACTCTTCATCGTCATGAAAAATCAGGCGAACTTAATGGCCTTCTTCGAGTCCAAAAATTCAATCAAGATGATGCCCATATATTTATTACTGAAGATCAAATTGCTGATGAATACAAAGAAATATTGGATATCTGTCAATTATTTTATTCAACCTTTGGTCTTAATTTTAAAATCAGATTAGGCACTCGACCCAATGATTTTATGGGTGATCCCAAAATGTGGGATAAAGCCGAAAAAGACTTACAGCAAATCATGGACAATGCCAAAATTGACTATTTCATCGGTGAAAAAGAAGGTGCTTTTTATGGACCCAAATTAGATATTATGATGACTGATTGTATGAATCGCCAATGGCAAACTGGCACCATTCAATTAGATCTCCAATTACCTCAAAGATTTAAATTAAAATATACTGACAAAAACGGACAAGAAAAAACCCCTATTACTATCCATCGAGTTATTTTTGGCTCCCTAGAAAGATTTATTGCCATTTTAATTGAACAATTCGCCGGAGCTTTTCCTGTTTGGATAGCTCCCACTCAAGTTTCGATTGTTCCTATCACTGATAAACAAATTGATTATACCCAACAAATAGGTAAAATTTTAGAAGAAAATAATATCCGCTACGAAATTGATGATAAATCAGAAACCATGCAAAACAAAATCAGAAATGCTACCGCTCAAAAAATTCCTTATATGTTAATTTGTGGTGGCAGAGAAGCTGATAGTAGTGATATGCAAGTTTCTGTTCGCCAAAGAGATGGAGTAGATCTCAAAAATATGCCTTTAGCCGAATTTATCAAAGAAATTAAAAACCAAATTAACAAAAAAAGTCTAAATTTGATAAAATAAGGCGATGAATTATTATAGAATTAACCATAATATCAAATCTAGTCCTATTCGTCTTATTGATGAAGATGCCAAGCAAATTGGCATAATGTCTATTCAAGAAGCCTTGCAAAAAGCTCACGAAGAAAGTTTGGATTTAGTTGAAATTGCCCCCAAAGCAAAACCACCCGTCGTTAAACTTATAGAATTTTCCAAATTTAAGTACCAAGAAGCCAAAAAGCTGAAAGCTGAAAAAAAAGGACAAAAAGGTGGAGAATTAAAAGAAATACAAATGTCCCTAACAATAGGTAAAAATGACTACAATGTTCGAGTTAATCGAGCTCAAAAATTTTTAAGTACTGGAAATAAAGTCAAATTAAGTATAAAATTCCAAGGTCGAGAAAATATCAATAAACAACCAGGTTACGATCTTATTGAAAAATTCAAACAAGATATTTCAGAAGTCGGTCTTCCTGAGACTGAACCTCGAGTTGTTGGTAAAAAAATATTTATTATCTTTACTTTCATTAAGAAAAAAAATAAATAATTATGAAAAAAACAAAAATAAAAGTAAAAAAATCTGTCCGTAATCGATTTGAAGTCACCAAAAACGGTAAAGTTTTAAGAATGTCTTCTTTTAACCGACATCTTCGTCGTAAAAAAAGCAAAAAACAATTACGAAGACTAAAAGGTAAAAAATTAGTTCTTGGTCGTTTTGCTACAAAAATTAAAAAATTATTGTGTAAATAAATTTAAAAACTATGAGAGTAAAAACAGGCGTCATTAGACGAAAAAAACATAAAAAAATATTAAAAGCCGCCAAAGGTTTTTGGATGACCCGTCACAAAAGATATAGAGTTGCCCATGAAGCTGTTTTGCATGCTGGTCAATATGCTTTTGCAGGTCGTCGAATTAGAAGAAGAGATATGCGCAAGCTTTGGATAGTCAGAATCAATGCTGCTCTTCGACCTTTTGCTTTAAGCTATAACAAATTTATCCATCTTCTCAAAGAAAAAAAGATTGATCTTAACCGAAAAATGCTTTCTGAAATTGCTATTCGTGATGCAAACACTTTCAAAAACATCGTCGATTCGGTAAAATAAGTCGTGGAAGATTATTTATCCAAAATAAAAAATTGTCAAAATTCCCAAGAGTTAGAAAAACTCCGGATAGAATTATTGGGTCGTAATGGCCTTATCAATAAACTTTTTTCTGAAATCAAAAATCATCCCGACCCTAAGTCTCGTGGTATCGAATTAAACAAACTCAAAACAGATATTGAAACTGCTTTTTCAAAAAAAGAAAAAGACCCCAACAAGCTTGTTTCTTGTAATTTGGATCTTGGAATTTCTTTTGGTTCACCAAAAGTCGGTCATTTACATCCACTTACTCAAACCGAAAATCAATTAAACAAATTATTCCAATCTCTAGGCTTTTCTATTTATGACTCACCCCAAATCGAAACAGATGAATTTTGTTTTGAAAGATTAAATGTCCCCAAAGACCATCCCGCCCGAGATATGCAAGACAGTATCTATATCAAAGAACCAGAATTTCTCTTAAGAACCCAAACATCTTCTATCGAAGCTCGTCTGTTGTCAGAACAAAAACCCCCTTTCAAAGTAGTCGCTCCCGGCACTTGTTTTCGTAATGAAAAAGTCAACAAATCAAATCACTTTATCCTTCATCAATATCAAGGTGTTGTTGTTGATAAAAATGTTACTCTAAAAGACCTCTTTGGAACTTTAAACCTTATGTTTAAAACTCTTTACGGCCCTGATGTTGTTATCCGCTTTCGCAATAAATATTATCCCGAAGTTGAACCAGGTGTTGGCCCTGATATGCAGTGCTTTGTTTGTCACGGTAAAGGTTGCCCCACCTGTAAGGGCGCTGGCTGGATAGAAATGGGTGGCGCTGGCATAATACACCCAAAAGTCCTTAAAATGGCTAATATCGACCCTCATCAATGGAAGGGGTTCGCTTTTGGTCTTGGTTTAGATAGATGGACAATGGCCAAATTTAATATAAAAGATATTCGAACTTTACTTGGTGGCAACCTTGCCTACAAACCAAATGAATTATGAAAATAATTTACTCCCAACTCAAACAATTCCTACCCGATCTTAAAAAAGATGCCAAAACTATTGCCAATGATCTAACTTGGATTGGTCATTTTTGTGATGGATTTGAAGAAAAAGATGGAGAAGAAATTATTTCTCTAGAAATCAGATCCAATAGGGGAGACTGCCTTGGTTATCTAGGTATCGCCCGCGAACTATCAATACTTTATGACATCCCCCTAAACTTAAACCCCTCTATTCCCGCAACAGCGGAGACATCCCCCCTTAACAAGGGAGATTTAAAATTATTACCAATAAAAATCCTCTCTCCTGATGTCAAAAGAGTCCAAGCTATCAAAATAAAAAATATTAATATTGACAAAAGCAATGATAAAATTAAAAAATTTCTAGAACTACATGAGATAAATTCAATAAACAATATCGTCGATTTTACCAATTATATTATGTTTCTTTATGGCATTCCTTGCCATGCTTTTGATGCCGACAAAGTACACAATGATCAACTCATTTGGCAAAATATTACCAAAAACACTCCTTTTACCACTCTAGACGGTACCCAATTAAATCTTCACCCCAACACCCTAGTTATCACCGACAAAAACCAAATACCTCTTTGTCTTTCTTTTATCGGCGGTCAAAATAGTGCTGTCACTCAAAATACCAAAAATATTATTTTAGAAATGGCCATTTACAATCACAGCCGTGTCAGGGTTGATTCTCGTCAATTAAAAACCACCACCGAAGCCAGCATTAGACTTGACAAAGAACTGGATTCCTCTCTTGTACCCACTGCTTTCAATCACCTAATACAACTAATTTTAAACGATACTAATGGAAATATCGATAGTAATCTATTTGACAGTTATCCACAAAAACCTCAAAAGAAAAATATAGTTTTAAACATCGACCCCAGCGACATTGCCGGTATCAAAATTCCCAATGATTTTACTCAAAAAATAATTTCCAAAATTAATATTGACAGTCGCCCTGACATCGAATCAGAAATTGATTTGGTAGAAGAAGCCATTAGATTTTATGGTTTTCAAAAAATTCCCACCGATCAACCAATCAATTCCAAAATAATTTCTGACATCACTCCTCAAGTTTTAAAAAATATTGAAACTCTAAAATCAGAATTAATCACAAAAGGTTTTAGTGAAGTTAGAACCAAACCTCTAACTAACAAAAAATATGATAATTCAATTATGACCCAAAACAGTATTAATTCAGAATATCCATATCTTAGGACCAACTTAACTGATTCCCTCAAAGAACAAATTGATATTTATAATCGTTTTAAAATCCCCCTAACTCCAATTTTTGAAATCGGCAAAATATTTTACAAAGAAAATGATAAATATATCGAAAAATACGCCCTCTGCACTTTTGGACCCCCCTCGTGTCATTGCGAGGAACGAAGAGACGAAGCAATCCCGTGGGAATTTCACGAAAGCATCATCGATAATTCTGTCAAAGAATATCAAAAACTTCCCGATATTTTTTTTAATGCCTACGAAATCACTTCTCAAATTATTTGCCTCGATGCCAATCTAATTTCTCAAAAATCAGAAAAAGAACTAATAGCATTTTATAAAAAAGAAATAGGGGACATCCTCTGGAATATTTCAGTTATCGATCACTATCAAAATAAATATACTTTCCGAGTCTGGTATTTCAATTGCGACGACAAATTCGCCAAACAAATCCATTTGAAAGTCTTTAATTTAAATTAATTACTAGTTACTAATTACTAGTTACTAGTTACTAATTACTAATTACTAATTACTAATTACGTTCCGCTCGGTATAACCGTTACGGCTGGTGTCAATGTTGGTATGGGAGTTACTGTCACTGTTGGTGTAACTATCACTGTTGGTACTGCTGTCGGAGTCAAAGTAGGTAAAGGACCATCCCAGGGCATATTTACTCCAATTTTAACTTCTCTATCAACTGTTTTACCATCCCTATCTTCTGCCTCAACTTTTAATACATAAGTTCCATCTTCCAAATTTAATTTACCTTCATAAGGTTTGTCTGTCCAAGATTTCTTTTCCACACCATCGATATAAACTCTAACCTCTTCTATTTTTTTTGACGACACCACTGACACTCTGATATCAAATTCATTAGCCACTGTTGACTCATTACCAGGATTATCAATATTAACAACTAAATTACCTCCTTCACGACAATAATCAGTCGGGGGGTTATATTGTTCCTTATTTTCCTGTTTTTCTATCCAACCATCAATCCCTGCTTGACAACCAGGACAACTTTCAGTAAATTTAAAAAATTCTCTTTCGTCATAATTACCATTGGCAATATCTTCTAAAGTTGCCAAACCAAATTCACTACGACAAACTTTTAATTTTAAGTGAATCGGATCACTTATTTTTGGCACTGTCCCATCAATAAAATAACCCCTTTTAGACTCAAAACCATCATGAGCTGGATAACCTGAAACTTTATCTACCTCCACACTAACAATTTTGTCAGGAATTGGAAAATCTTGTTTTGGTTTTTTGGGTAAAGCTGTCAGCATAATTCTTCTCCAAATAGGCGTCGCCCCAGAAACTCCTGAAGCCACCCTCGACATCGGTGAATTATCATTATTACCCACCCAAACCAAACTCAACAAATTAGGTGTCCAACCAATTGCCCAATTATCCCTCTTATCATTAGTTGTTCCGGTTTTAACCGCTACTTGATAATTCGGAATCTGCAAACCATTTACTTCACCAAAAGTCAAAGCTCTAGCACTATTATCTGACAAAATATCAGAAATCAAAAAAGCTTCTTGCGGTGTCATTACACTCTTGCCCTCGATATGTTTATGCTCTTCCAAAATTCTTCCATCCTTATCAATCACCTTTAAAACCGACACTAAATTAACCTTTTTACCACCATTAGCAAAAGCACAATAAGACTGGGCAAATTCTGTCATTTTTACTTCTGCTCCTCCCAAAGTTACTGCTAAACCAAATCTAGACTTATTAGCATCAGTTGGCTCCAAAGTATTTAAACCCATACTGTAAGCCTGTTGTAACATACTTTCCAAGCCTACATGCCAAAGCAACTTAACCGCCGTTGTATTAATGGAATTACCCAAAGCTTTTCTCAAAGACATTGGTCCATAAAATTGACCCGTATAATTTTGAGGGGAATAATCCTTTTGCCCTGCTTCACCAGGAAAAGTGACTGGTGTATCCATAATCAAACTCTCAGCTGTCCAACCTTTTTTTAAAGCCGTCAAATAAGTTACTGGCTTAATTGCCGACCCAGGTTGCCTTAACGCTTGAGTGACTACATTAAATTTACCATCGGTATCTTCCGAAAAATAATCTCGACTACCCACCATTGACAATACTTCACCAGTTACTGGATCCAAAACCAAAGCCGCTCCATTTGAAATACCTTGCTTATCAGCTTTATCTATCTCTTCTTTAACTATTTTTTCTACATCTTTTTGTAAACTCAAATCTAGAGTAGTTGTAATCTCCAGGCCACCCCCTTCAACCATTTCCTCTCCATATTTTTCAGATAATTGATCTTTTATCCAAAATATAAAATGAGGTGCCAATAATTGATTTTCATTTTTGTTAAATTCATATTCCTCAATCTCTTTAACAATCTCATCAAATTTTTCTCCTTCCACATAACCATCCTCAATCATACGATTCAAAACATGTTTAGCTCTATCGATATAAGCCGTCGGTGTCCTTGAAAAAGG
>Ga0334895_1004395_pt1 | contig 10038 bp, 5 predicted proteins | sample GraSluR3_MG_7_FD_207229 | JGI IMG/M metagenome (GOLD analysis project Ga0334895, IMG submission 207229) | Sludge microbial communities from methane-producing bioreactor in Wageningen University, Netherlands - Granular Sludge_31_05-R3 | ecosystem: Engineered > Bioreactor > Anaerobic > Unclassified... | reverse complement strand
GCCGCCGGCCTCGCGCCGCACCTCGTTGGGCGCCAGGTGCGGCAAGGCCACGCAGGTGGCGCCCGCGGCCACACACGCAGCCACATCCTCCAGCGTGGGCTCGCTCACGCCCAGCCCCGCCAGGCAGATCAGCTCCGCCTTGTCGAACAGCGGCTTGCGAGCATGGTGATCATACACCACCACCCCCTCCACCGGGCAAAAGAGCTGGTACGCCCGCCCGCGGTTGCCGCCGCCTTGCCAACTCAACGCGTCGCCTGGGATCGTCCCCCGCGTCAGCACGTGCCACAGCCGCAGCCAGGCCTCGGTGGTCTCGGTGGAGCGCCAGGACGGGTGGCCAAACAGCCGGTCCGGCAGCCAGCTCCGCGCCTGGCCCCAGCAGCCATCCTCCTGGCGGATAATCGCCACCCGTGGGATCAGATCGCGGAACGAATAGCTGCGCGGGTTGGCCGGCACATACTCCCGGCGGAACCACTGGGCCACGCGCCCATGCTCGGTCAACGTAAAGGAGCTGCTCCCCGCCTGGATCAGGCTCCCCACGCCGGCGTTGCGGTGGTCATAGGCCAGGTTCTCGGTATAGATGGCGTCCGCGCCCATGTGGTAGGCCAGCAGCAGAGCCGAGCGGTAGGTCTCGGGGGCATGGCCCGGATACTGCTCCAGAAACCACAGGTCCGGCGCGATCCATAGCTCGGTGCCATACTGCAGCGCCGCCCCCATGGCGCAGGCGATGGCGGCCGGCGACCAGCTCTCCCTCAGTATCTTGCAGGACGGCGTCCAGCCACCCCGCGCCAGCCCGTGGAGCAGCACCGGGAACCGATGGGCGGCATAGAGCGAGAGCCCATACGCGGCGTGGTCGGCCGCCAGCTCGCCCACGGCCTCGGAAAAGGCGTCGGCCGCGTCCTCCAGTCGGTCCCCCGCCGGATCATACACCCACGGCTGGTCGATCCCCTCAGCGGTGCAGTTGGCACAGTTCTGCATCTGGGCGGGCGCGTCGTACATCAGCCCCTGCAGCCGATACAGCTCTCCCATCGCAGCCAGAAGCTCCTCCGGGAACAGGAAAAAGTGCCGCCCATCGGCGCGGTTGAGCCAATCGCGCCCCTGCTCATCCACGAAATGCGCCGCCCGGTTGGCCGTCTCCAGATTGGCCAGCCACCCGATCCGCTGCCGGTCGCACCAGACGTCCATATCCTGCGCAAACTGCCGGTTCTGCTCCACCTCTGCAAACGGCTGTAGATGATGCACGAGAAAGTCAAAGGCAAAGGCCTCGATCACCTCGGGCGTGTACTTGATATACGGCCAGGCCAACGGGCGGGCAGCAGCGTCATCCACGCCCCAACGCAACGGCCACACCTCGGGCCGCTCGGCCTGGCTCGGCGTCACCACCTCGGTCGGCACGATGGTAGGCGCCGGCGTCCTGGTGGGGCGGGGCGTGGGCGTAACTGGCCGCGCCGTCGCCGTCGGGCGCTGGGTAGGCGTCGCGGCCGTGGGCGCCAGGCTCGGCAGGGCAGGCGCGGCCGGCTCGGCGCGCGGCAGGCCGCGGGTGCAGGCCGCCAGCAGCCCACCGCCCCCCAGCACCGCCATCGCCCTTAGCAGCCGCCGCCGATTCATCCTAACAGACCTCCGCATACAGACCCCAATCCGATCGCGCCCCGCGGCTCGCATACCGCGCGACCGGAGCGGGCGCCGATTGGTACCCGCGCCTACCCCTCTATCGCATCGCGGACTTTGACGGCCAGCTCTTCAACGGTAAACGGCTTCTGGATGAAAAGCGTGCCCTCATCGACGACGCCGCGATGCACCACGACGTTGGCAGTATAGCCGGACATATAGAGGCAACGCAGGCCGGGCCGCTCGGTCTGCAACACTGTGGCCAGATCGCGGCCGTTCATCTGCGGCATCACGACGTCGGTCACCAGCAGGACGATCTCGCCCTGGTGGGCGGCCGAGAGCTCCAACGCCTCGTGCGGGGTGGCCGCCGAAAGAACCGCATAGCCCAGCCGCTGGAGGATGCGCTCGGCCAGCGCCCGCAAGGAGGCCTCGTCCTCGACCAGGAGCACGGTGCCATCGCCCCGGGGCAGGTCGGCGTGGGCGGTGGCCTCCTCGGCGGGCTGGATCTCTTGCTCGTACCGCGGCAAGTAGATGCGAAAGATAGTGCCCTGCGCCGGCTCAGAGTAGGCGTTGATAAAGCCCTGGTTTTGCCGGACGATACCATAGATGGTGGCCAGGCCCAGCCCCGTGCCCTCGCCCACCGGCTTGGTGGTAAAGAACGGCTCGAACAGCTGGTTCAACGTCTCGCGGTCCATCCCGCAGCCATCGTCGGTCACCATCAGCCGCACATACCGCCCGGGCGGGCTACCAGGGTGCGTGTCGGCATATCTCTGGTCGATCTCGACGTTGGCCGTCTCGATGGTCACCTGGCCCACCCCCTCGATGGCGTCACGGGCGTTGACCACCAGGTCGGCCAGGATCTGGTCCATCTGGGCCGGATCCATCTTGATGGCCCCCACATCGGCTCCGGGCATCCAGACCAGGCTGATCTCTTCGCCCACCAGGCGCCGCAGCATGCGCAGCATGCCGCTGATGGTATCGTTGGGATCGAGCACCCGGGGCGATATAGTCTGCTTGCGAGCAAAGGCCAGCAGTTGCCGCGTGAGATCGGCCGAGCGTTTGCCGGCGCGATGGATCTCTTCCAGGTACTCGTGCAGCGGCTCCTCGGGGGGAATCAGGTCCAGGGCCATATCGGCGTTGCCGAGGATGACCTGGAGCATGTTGTTGAAATCGTGGGCCACGCCGCCGGCCAGGCGCCCCACCGCCTCCATCTTTTGGGCCTGGCGGAGTTGGGCCTCCATGGCCTTGCGATCCGAGATGTCGCGCGCAAAGGTGATGGCGCCGGGCCGCCCCTCGTACACCGTGGGCGCCGCCGCCACCTCCACCTCCAGCGGCGTGCCGTCCAAACGCAGCCACACCTGCCCCATCACAGGAAGGTGCTCGCGATCCTCGTTCACCCGCCGCATCCGCTCCCGCGCCGCCTCCTGGTGGACCACACTGATGCGCTGGAGGACAGGCGTGCCCAAGAGCTCCTCGGCCGATTCGGCGCCGAGCAAGGCGACAGCGGCAGGGTTGACATAGGCATAGCAGCCGTCGGTCTGCACATAGATGGCGTCTGGCGCGCCGTGCACCAGCTCTCGGAAGCGCCCCTCGCTCTCGCGCAGCGCCTCCTCCCAACGCTTGCGCTCGGTAATGTCGCGGGTGATGCCCACCAGCCCCACCACCTGGCCGTTCTGATCATGCAGGGGCACCTTGGAACCCAAGAAACAGCGATCACGCCCGTCAGGCGTGCGCGTCCACCCCTCCTGGTTGATGATAGGAAGGCCCTCTTCTATGACGCGACGGTCGGCCTCCTCAAAGCCCCTGGCATGATGATCGCCGTACACCTCGGCGTCGGTCTTGCCCAGCACCTCCTCCTCACTGCTCAGCCCCATATAGGCCAGGTCGGCGGCGTTGGAGAGGGTCTTGCGCCCCTGCAGATCCTTAGCATAGACGGCATCGGGCAGGTGATCCAGCACGGTGCGCAGGAGGATGCGCTCTTGCGCCAGGGCCTCCTCGGCGCGGACGCGGTCGGTGATGTCGTGCAGGGCCACCAAGGCCCGCCGCTCTCCTTCCAGGATCACCGGCTCGATGCTGAATCGCAACCAGCGCCGCTCGCGGCCTTGAGCAGTCTCCAGGAACGCTTCCATATCGCGATCGTGGACGCTGGGACCGCCCGCCAGCACAGCGCGGATGGCACCATAGAGCAGGCAGTCATCGCACGGTTCTGCATGCCCGCAACCGCTCGGGTCCTCGTGCCGATGCACGCAGCCGATCAGATCGCCGCAACGGGGGCTATCCGTGCTAGGGGTAACACCAAAGTAGCGCTCTGCCGCCGGGTTGGCTCCCGCGACGCACTCGCCCTGGTCCACCATCAAGAGCTGCACCGGCAGCGCCGCCATCACCGCCGCCAGATTGTCCCGCTCGCGCTGCAGGGCCGCCTCGGCCTGCACCCGCTCGGTGATGTCTTGAAAGACCGTCGCAAAGCGGCCCTCGCCCAGCTTGTAAGCGCCGATATGATAGTGCCGGCCCAGCGGCTCGGAGGCCTCCTCAAACACGATCGACTGGCCGGTCTCGGCCACGCGGCCATAGCGCTGGATGAACGTCGTCTCTTGGATGCCGGGGATGACCTCCGTCACCCGCCGCCCCAGGATGTCCGCCGCCCGCAGGCCAGTCTGCTTTTCAAAGGCGGGGTTCACGCTACGAAAGATATAGTCCACCGGCTGGCCGGCCTCGTCGTATACCATCTCGTGGGTGGCGATGGCAGAGACAGAGTTCTCCGCCAAGAGGCGGTAACGCTCCTCGCTCTGCTGTATCGCTCGTTGGGCGGCGCGCTCGGCCGTCTGATCACGGAACACCAGCACCACGCCGCTCGTCGCACCGGCGGCGTCACGGATCGGAGCGGCGCTATCGGCGATCGGCCATTCGGTGCCCTCCTTGGCGATCAACACCGTATGGTTGGCCAGGCCCACCACGTGCCCCTCGCGCAGCACCCGCGCCACCGGGTTCTCCACCTCGGCGCGGGTCTCCTCGTTGATGATCGGGAACACCTCGGCCAACGGGCGGCCGACGGCCTCGGCCTCGGTCCAGCCGGTCAGCTCCTCGGCCACCGGATTCATCATCCGCACCCGACCGTCGCCGTCGGTGGCAATGACCCCATCGCCCACGCTCATCAAGGTGGTGCGATACCGCCCCTCGCTCTCCTGCCGAGCTGCCTGGGCCTGTAGCAGCGCCTCGTATTGGGTGGCGGTCTGTGCCCGCCAGACGGCCACGCCCGTGGCCAGCAGCGCCAGCACCCCCACCACAGCCAGCGCCATGCCCAGCCGCGAACGGGTGCGCCAGCCGGCAAGAACCTCGTCCATATCCACCTTGGAGACGATATACCACTCCGAGCCGGCGATCGGCTCCACCACCGCCATCACCTCGGCGCCACGATAGTCGCGGCCGTACACCACGCCCCTCGCACCCAGCGCAGCTTGCACGGCCGGCAACTCTGTGCGCGTGACCGGCTCGCCATAGCGCAACGCCGCGCCCTCCATAAAGCGCAGGTCGTTCAGGAACAACACGCCGTCGCCCTCGCGCCGCACCAGAAGCGTCTCGCCGCTCTCGCTGGGCGTCGGCCACGACTGGATCAGCGGGTACAAAAAGTCGCCGGGATCGATCTGCAGGATCACCGCGCCGACCGGCGCGGGCCCACCATCGGGCACCGTTAGCGGCACCACCAGGTCGATATGGGGGTCGCCGTCGGCCCCCATCCGGTGCAGATCGGTGAGCAGCGGACGGCCGCTGGCCAGCGCTTGAGACAGCCGTGCGGCCACATCGGGATGCAGCTCGTCAGGCGCATCTCCGGAGATCAGGCGAATCTGCCCCTGGGCATCGGTGACCACGGCACCGCTATAGTCATAGTGGAGCTGCATGCCCTCCAGCCGCTGCCGCAGCCGCGCCTCCTCGGTGGCGTCGGGCGTGGCCAGCCAGCTCGCCACGGTAGCGGCGAACTGGGGGCTTTCGAGCAGCACGGCTCCGTCCGAGAGCCGCTCCTCCAGCCACCATACCACCTGATCCCGCTTGAGCTGGGCGATGGCCGCCAGATTCCGCTCGGCCTCCTGGCGCATCTCGCGCTCGTGCGCGGTATACACCCGCACACTGATCACGACCACGGCCAGCACGACCGCCGCCAAGCCGATCAGCAACCAACGCGGGATCTTTTTCCCAGGCATCCAGCTCCTCCATCACCCAGCTATCGTCGCGCGCCCACCAGCGCTAACGCGCCCAGGCCTCGCCTGCCAGGCTATCGTACCACGGCTCTAGCCGCCGATACGCATCCAAGAACCCTTCAGCCAGCCGCTCATACGTCGCCACCCGCTCCGGGTCCGGGCGCTCCGCCCCCTCCGCCGGTGCCAGTTCGGCGGCCACGCCATAGTCGGGCCACAGCCCCACCGCCACGCCGCCGGCCACCGCCGCCCCCAGCGCCGTCGCCTCGGCCAGCAAGGTTGGCCGGCACAGGGGCAGCTCGAATACATCCGCCAAGATCGCCCGCCAGGTCGCGGAACGAGCTCCGCCGCCGATCACCCGCATGCTCTCCAAAGCCGCCCCGGCCTCGCGGAACGCCGCCAGGATCAGACCCAGGTTCAGGCCCACGCCCTCCAGGGTGGCGCGGGCCACCTCGGCCCGGCCGTGGGTCATGGTGAGGCCCAGGTAGGCGCCGCGCGCCTGCGGGTTCCAGTGCGGGCTGCGCTCGCCCATCAGGTAGGGCAAGTAGACCAGGCCGCGCGCCCCGGGCGGCACGTCGGCGGCCAGGGCGTCCAGCGCGGCGTGGTCGGGCGTGTCGGCATCGCCCCGCAGCAGAGCCACCAGCCAGTCATACGAGCCCCCGGCGCACTGCATGGTCCCCGTGGGAGTGAGATAGGCCGGATCCAGGTGAGCAAAGGTGAACACCCGCTGACGTGGATCCAGCACCGGCTCCCGCGAGACGTAAGCGATCCAGGACGACGAGCCGATATAGGTGTAGGCGTCGCCCGGGCGGACCACGCCGGCCCCCACGGTGGCGCAGGCGCCATCTCCCCCGCCGATCACCACGGGCGTGCCCACCGCCAGGCCAGTGGCGCGGGCGGCCTCGGGCGTCACCCGCCCGATCACCGTGGCCGCGGGGACGGCCTCGGGCAGCAAGTCGGCCGGCAGCCCGATGGCCTCCAGGATCTCGTGGCTCCAGCGGCGGCCCTCCAGGGCAAACAGGTTGGTGCCCGAGGCGTCGGAATAGTCGGTGGCCATGGTGCCCGAGAGGCGATACGCCAAGTAGTCCTTGGGCTGCAGCAGCTTGGCCGTGCGCGCCCAGAGCTCGGGTTGGTGGGCGCGCACCCACAGGGCCTTGGCCGCCGTATAGCTGGCGCTGGGACGGTGGCCGGTGAGGGCATAGATCCGGTCGCGCCCCACCCGCTCGGCCAGCTCGTCGGCCTCGGCCTGGGCGCGCAGGTCGGCCCAGATGATGGCGGGGCGCAGGGGCGTGCCAGCCGCATCCACCGGCAGGCAGGCCATCATCTGCCCGGAATAGCTGACGGCCATTATGTCAACGGGGTTCGCTCCCGAGGTTGCCAGGAGCTGCCGGGTGGCGGCGCAGACGGCATCCCACCAGTCGGCCGGCGCCTGCTCGGCCCAGCCCGGCCGCGGGTAGCGCGTGCCGTACCCGGCAAAGGCCGAGGCCACCACCCGCCCCTCGGCGCCAAACAGCAGCGCCTTGACGCCCGTGGTCCCTAGATCATGGGCCAGAATATAGCCCGGCATGGCACAGCTCCCCCTTGCGCCGCCAGCGATAGGCCGCATGATACCCGGTGGCCCGGCGTATGGCAAGGCCGGCGACAAGAACGCCCCTGGGGGGTACGGATGGGGAGGGGGCGAACAGAGCCCGCGGACGACAGCCCGCGCTAGCCCTCGCTCCGCCGATCCACCAGGCTCCCCTCGGCGTCATACAGCTCGGCGGGGTCGGGTTCGCGGTTGCTCCAAACGGTATCGGGGCCCCAGAGGAGATGGTTGGGGCGGCTCTCCTGGGCGCCCTCGCCGCTGAGCACGCGCACGCAGGTGCCCGCCCGCAGGTCATAGTCGTCGGGGAAGCGGTACCACTCGCCGCCGCGGACGCTGCGCAGCCGCCAGCCGGCCATGGGCTGGTCATCCTCGCCGGCGTTGCAGATCTCCACGTACTCGGGCAGGCTGCGGCCCGAGAGGCTGACGATATGGATGTCGGAGCCGTCGACGCGGTCGCTGCTGGCGGGGCCGGCGGCCCACATGCCGACCTGGGCGGCGCGGGCCAGGTTCTGCAGCGCGACCAGCTCGTCATGGAGGCGGTCGTCGGGCGGGTAGCGCTTGGCAAAGGCCATACCAGCGCGCACCAGCTCGGCGTTGACCAGGCCCCCCTCCACCCAGACATAGCGCAGCAGACGGTCATGTTGGTCGGTCTCGGAGGTATCGCGCTCCAGGTAAACGGTGCGGCCCTCCACGAGCTGGCGGTTGGCGATGGTGGCGCGGACGCCAAGCGACTGGGGCGGATCGTCGCCGCTGACCTCGGGGGCGTTGATGCCCACATAGCGCACCGAATGGACGACGCCGTCGATGCGGACGTGAATGGTGTCGCCGTCGATGACGGTGACGACCTCGGCGCGGGTGAGGGGGTTGATGGGCGGCGGGATCTCGTAACCCTCGGGCAGGCGAAACGGCAGGCCGTCAGCGGCGGGAGCCTCTGTCGCCGTCTCGCGGCGCTCGGTGGGGCGCGGCTGGGCGACGATGGCGCAAGCCGCCAGCCCGAGGGCGGGCGCCAGCGAGATCAGGGTGAGGGCGCCGATGCGGCGAATCCAGGTGGCGGCGTGGCGGAGGGTTGGCATCGTCAAGGCGGATGCTCCGTGGGTGCTGGGTTGCTGGGGCTATTGTAGGCGGGTGGGCGGGCGGAGGCAAGGGGGAGGCTAGCTGTTGGCCAGTCTCTCCCATAACTCTGCATGCTCTACGAGAAGGCGCTCCATGATACGTTGGCGGTCGTCGGCCGAATGGCGGATAGGCTGCGCAGCAGCGGTGTAGGTCGAGGCATCGGCGGAATCCTCGCGGATGAGCGAGCTCCCCTCCTGACAGCCATTCCCCTCACCGTACTTTTTGCGGTCCTTCTCGGTATCCCACATACCGCACGCTCCATATCCACGCGAGGACCCCGTTCGCGCGTCCCTGGCTCAGCTGGCCCAAAGACCGCAGTGTTATCCACGAATCTGGTATAGGCGGGTGACCGGATGGGGGCAGCGGCGCAAAGAGACGAGCCACAAGAGCACACGCATCTGGTGCCAGTCGGAGATGCCACGAGGCGACGTTGCCTGTGAAAAAGGAAACGCTGTGCTCGCCCAAAGATTCGCCCACGTAGGCGCGGTTTCCATACCGCGCTGGGGCCTCTCACGGGTGGGAGATGGCAAGACTATGGTTGCGCAGTGCGGGGCGGCTGGCAATCGGGAGATTTATCAAGACGTGACTGACACAGCATCCTTCGACGGATGTACCGAAGGCCAGTGCGAGCCAACGGACCTAATCCTCAATATCGGCCAAGCTGCCGCTGTGTTTTGTGTCAAAGCCCAGCATGCCACGAATGTGTTCATTCGACTTGAGCGTGCAATACTTTGGTCTGTCAACCCACACTTGGGGCATGTCGAACAGCAGTTGTAGCACCTCGTGTGCTACTGTCGCTCCAATCTGCGACGTGCTCCCTTGCCTCCCAGGGACTTGAAGCTCCGCCTTGTTTCCGCGAAATGCGTATATGTCGGCGCGTGGGTTGTCTTGCCCAAGAGCGAAATGCACGGCCAGGCACGGGATACTGTCAAAACCTCCTGTTCCTGGATAGATGAGGATGCGCGCAACTGAGGGATACGACTCTGCGCGTGGGTTCCTTTCGACATCTTCCAAGACTCCGTGTGCTTCCATTAGCGCAACGAAGCGGTATGGTCGATGGCAAAGGGTGTACTCTGCGAGGCGCATTTCGCTGCTGTGGGTGCCACACCCTGCGTCAAAACCTCCAAGGCCCTCTGCAACGGCCTCATGCACAAACGTGTTCATCTCGCCATAGAAGGTGTCACAAAGGCTGGCGAAGTCTACCAATAGGCGTGCGCGTTTCTCGTTCTCTTGTTTCTGTTGGCGAAACAAATCCGCCTTAATTCTGCTCCATTCCATCTCCACCTCCTCATATCGTGCTGGCTTGGTTTCAACAGGCCTCCACAAAGCATGTCAAGACGATGGCAATTAAGCTGACGACCAAAGCGTTGCGCTGAGGATCCGCTAGTAAGCACAGCTTCTTGTGGGACTATAATAGCCTCTTGTTTTGTACAATGCAAGCTCTCTAGTATCTTTCCACCGCACAACCTCTTAGTGTGGGTTATCCATGTACGGTTATAGCTGAGGTGCGCGGTATCGAAACCGCGCCTACCCAACGCCAGGCCC
>Ga0334895_1004389_pt1 | contig 10060 bp, 9 predicted proteins | sample GraSluR3_MG_7_FD_207229 | JGI IMG/M metagenome (GOLD analysis project Ga0334895, IMG submission 207229) | Sludge microbial communities from methane-producing bioreactor in Wageningen University, Netherlands - Granular Sludge_31_05-R3 | ecosystem: Engineered > Bioreactor > Anaerobic > Unclassified... | reverse complement strand
GTATGAGGAATTTTATAAAGGGCATATTGTCCTGCATGCCAGGAAACAGGTTTAGATGTTTCAAAAATAAAACTAAATACATCTTTCGTTTCTTGTCTTTTTTCAATTAATTTTAATTCCAATTTTAATCCTCCCTTCATCTATTTCTCTTTCTAAAATATTATTATATCTCATATATTACTTGTTTTTTATTATAACATAGTAATAAGATGAAAATACCATCTGTATATTAATTAATATAAAGAGATTTTAAGAAAATAGGTGCTTCTGATTTCTTGTAATATTATTAATTTATCTTTTCAAATTCCTTTTTACCCGATAAAATATACAAAGGATAGAAATATGACTTTTTACAAAAATTTTATATTAGAAATGAACATTCTATCTTTGCCAGGTCATAAGATGGGAACGAAAAAGGATACTGATTATTTTTAAAGTGAAACCAAAGATAGCATCATTCAGAAGAGTAGCCAATCCTGATAAAAAAGAGTTTTCAATCATTATATAGCTATATATCATTAAGAAATTACTATTGCTTACATCATATAATGAATTTGATGTCTGGAGCTAAATGGATTATCCTAATGAGTACATCCATTCCTAAGCCTATTATTCTTTACTAATTAATTATAATAAGAGTGGTAAGGTTTTAAGTAAACATTTCCAGGGACCATTAAGATAATTTAAATACTAAAAAATTACTCTCTTAAAATATCCTTTTAAAAATCCAACTTTATACAAATAAGCCTCTGACAAAAATACCTTATTATGCGTTAAACCCCCATCTATCGACAGTGAAACACCTGTTATAAATGTGGATTCGTCTGAAGCGAGATAAAGTGCTGCATTCACTAAATCATAAACAGCTGCAATCCTTCACAATGACACCTCATCAAGTCTTTCCTGTAATTTTTTCTGATCCGATAGATAGTATCTTACTATTTAAATCAGTAAGATATTCTTTCCCTCCAAACTCATGATATTTTCTCCTTGTTTGTAACTTTTAAAATATCTGATTTTCTATGTTTCCTGGTGTATTCTAATGTTCTTCGGAAACCGCTATAAGTAATTAACAAAATTGCTACTAATAGAATTATCCCTATCGGTCTTCCCAAAAGTGGTATCAAACTGCCACGACTTTGCATAAGTGCCTGGCGAAAACTAACGTCTACCAATGGACCTAAAATGATACCCAAAACAAGCGGAGCCATGGGATAATCAAGCTTGCGCAGGATATAGCCTAATATACCAAAAAAGAAAGTAACTTTAATATCAAAAATTCTAATTCCACTCGCATATGCACCAATGACAGTTAAAGGCAATATAATGGGCATCAAGATTTCCCTTTTAAGCTTTAAAATAGTCCCCATCGGTTTTGCCACTATTAAACCCCATACAAGAACAAAACAGGATGCCAATAAAAGTACAATGGCAACTTCGTAAAGAAAACTTGGATTTTCAATCGGCAACATCGGGCCTGGACGAACCCCATGAAGCCATATAGCTGCCAAAAACATAGCAGCGGGAGGACTTCCAGGAACTGCAAGGGTAAGTAGGGGAATCATAGCGCCTCCAATAACTGCATTATTAGCTGTTTCAGCAGCAGCAACTCCTTCCAAACAGCCGGTACCATACTTGTAGCCTTGTTTTGAATTTCTTTTACCTACATCATAAGCTACCCATGCACCAATATCTTCTCCGGCTCCCGGAACTGCTCCAATTCCAACCCCGATTATTCCGGAACGTATTGCAGTTGGAATGAGAGATCGAATTATTTTCCAACTAGGTATTACATTAGTAATCTTGCCCAGTATTTTGTAAGGAACTTCTTTTTCCAGAACCATCAGAATCTCAGATATACCAAATACTCCAATTAATGCAGGAATTAACGATATACCTCCCTTTAGTTGCAATAAGCCAAAGGTAAATCTGGGATAGGCATACACTTTATCTAAACCAACCATGGCAGTAAAAAATCCTAAAAAACCTACCACCCATCCTTTGATAGGGTCCATTCCAGTGGATAAATTACCACATATCATAACTCCGAAAACCGCCAATAAGAAGAATTCCCACTGACCAAATTTTAAGGCAATCGTATAAATGAAGGGAGTCAAAAATATAAGAAATGCAATACTGACCAACATACCAAAAAAAGAGGTAATGACACCTGTTCCAATTGCTAGGCCCCCTTTACCCTGTTTTGCCAGTATAAAACCATCCAGGGCAGTTGCGGCTGCTGACGGAGTACCCGGTATATTAATCATAATAGCAGAATAACAACCCCCCATAACTGCTCCTACGTATACACCCAGTAAAAATGTAATTGCCAAATCAAACTGCATTCCATAACTAAGATTAATAAGAAGAGCTAAAGCCATGGTAGCCGTTAATCCAGGTATTGCACCAACTACAATGCCCATCAATGTCGCGCCAGCCAAAATAAGAATATTTGTTAAATAAAACTGTGCACCAAGGGCTTGAAAGAATATATCTGCTTGATGTAAAAATGCATCTAACATAGAATAACCACTCCTACTATTCTGCTAAATTTAAGGTAATGGAATTTCAAAAAATTCTGTAAAAAAGGTACTTATTAGAAAAGCAGTAGCCACAGAGATAATGATTATCTTAATCAAACTGGTGGATTTCAAATAGTACAATGTTAAAAAGAGATATATTGTTGTTGCAATAGTAAAATGAATCCGGTCAACCAAAACAAAAATATAGAAAGCCATTAATGCAATTAAAATTATTACCCTTCGAAACTGAATATTTTTAAACAAGCGAGAAAAGTTAATATTTTTAATGCCCTGTTTAATCTGTTCATATCCTTTTCGTCGCAATGAAGACAAAGCCATTGTAATCCCCAGGCCAATAAAAATTATTCCAAGAATAAAAGGAAAAAATCCAGGGGCATCCAGGAAGGTTTTATAAATTTTCATATTCAAAGAAGACCAAATGACTATTCCACCAAATATTATCAAAAAAATTCCCATTACTAAATCTGCAGCAGCCATTCTTTCGGTTTTTATCATTTAATCACCTGCCGTTTAAAACAAACAATTTTACATGTATCAGAGAAGATATTTTGAAAAATCTCTTCTCTGATACATGTAAGATATATTTCTAGAAGTTCTTCTCTTTTTCCCAGTCCCAATCCGCCAATTTGGGAATTCCGAATTCTTCGGGTGATTTTTCTGCTAGCCCACTGTTGTAAAGAGCCCAGGAATAACCGGCTTCGGAGAAAGACAAGAATTTATCCGCTTCTTCCCCATAGTATCCTACTAAATTAAGTGCCTGTTTTTCAGCAAATTCTTTAATTTCAGGTTGTTCGATTGCCCATAAAAAGGCCTCATCTAATTTATCAATCATTTCCTGTGGTGTGTCTCTTCTAATTAAAACAGGCCATGTTTCGGAAAGTAAGGGAACATTTTCACTGCCCTCTAATAATTCAGTTATAGATGGAATTGTTATATCATCGTTTACTTCATAAGGTACAGCCGTAGTGACAGTTAATGCCTTTAATTGACCTGCTTTTACAAAATCAACAGCTGCGGAAAAAGTACATAAGGCCATATCTACTTCCCCTGCAATTAAGTTTACTGCTGCATTTCTACAGGAACCTGCGGTAACATAATTAGGAGAGGGTGCTCCGGCTATTTCAAATATTGCTTCACCCAGAACATGTGGACCTACACCAAAGCCTGATATACCAAAGTTTGGATCTTCATCTTTTAACACTCTTATCGCTTCCTCAAATGTATCAATTGGAGAATCAGCCTGAACCAACAATGCAGCAGGACCGTTAAAGGGATGCCAACCTACCCAATCTCTCCAGGAAGTGTCACTAGTCCCCATGACTCGAAAACCAGAAAGTGGTCCAGAACCAGTTGCAAACATATTGTAACCATCTGCAGGTAGAGAAAGAACATGCTCAGCTGCAACAGCACTTGATGCACCTTCCATATTTACCACATTGATGGTTTCTCCCAGATATTCCTCCATCTTTGCTAAAACAGGTCTCACTGCTGTATCAGTACCACCACCGGCACTAAAACCAACAGTTACTACGGGAGTCCCTTTTTCCCACAATTTTTCACCTTGTGATGATGCTCCCTGTCCCAATACCAGTAGTAGCATTATACTGATAAAGGTTAAAGTAAGAACTAATTTTATTGATTTTTTCATTATTTTACCTCCATTATTAAAAATATCCCTTCCCGAAAAAACAATCATTTTACAATAATTTACTCTGTTACCTCATCTCCTTTCATCGATCTTACTTTTTTCTAAATAGAATTTTTAGTTTCCCGATTAAAAATTGAAGACTTTTGAAAGTAGCTTTGAATCTCGTTACTGAATCCACCATCTAAAGTTATTACCTGTCCAGTAACATAATTATCATTCATAAGATATTCAACAGCCGGAATAATTGACTCCGGTGACATAAATGATGGTTTTAGGTGAGTTTTGGAATCTATATAATCTTTAATTTGGGGATATCTTGAATAAAACTTTTTAGGGCCTGCAGTATTGGCAAAACCTGGGGCAATTCCATTAACTCTTATATTTTTTTCTCCAAAGATTCCTGATAATGTTTGCATGACTGAAAGAGCTGCTTTTTTTGCTGCTGCATATGCAATTAAATCATCGCGCAAGGGTAACAATGCAGCCTCTGATAATGTAACTATAATTGATCCGGATTCCATTAAATGACCATTCTTATCTCTCTTTGGATTTTTATATTCTTCAATTAGATATACACTTGCAGCATGGGCTAAAGTGGCTAAAGCAATCGGAAATAACTTAAATTGAATTTCTAAACTTTCATATAGCTGATTATTTGACAAATCCGGAAAAGGTTTCTCAAACCGAATGGCAAAACCTGCATTAACTATTAAGAAATTCAGTTTTCCAAACCTGGTAATTGTTTTCTGAACCATTAATTCAGAACTGTTCTTTTCAGTGATATCTAAATTGTTAACCATAACTCGACCTTTATACTGGTTAACTAATGAGACAACTGACTCGTTTCTTAAGTCGTCAACAGAAAAAATACTAACTTTTGCCCCTTTGTAAAGCAAATGTCGAGTAATAGCTAAACCAAACCCACTTGTTCCACCAGTAACTATCCCTACTTTCCCACTAATATTAGACATAGCTTATCTTCCTTTGTCTTTTTATCTATAGTTTCAAAAATTTTAATCGCAGGTTAATATTATATTTTCTTATATTAAAATACTTTAAAAAATTTAATAATTATTTTTTATAGGAACATCTCTTTTACTCTTTTTCCTAATCCTCTTTCAGCGATATCCCATTTATCTTCTCATAGAACAAGGCCAGTCCTCCATGGTCTATCTCGGTATACCCTTCTGCTATAAGTGTCTGCATCATCTCCATCACCTGAACTGTGAGAGGCATGGCATTGTGTAATGCCTGACTGGTAGATAAGACATTGGTCAAATCTTTGACATGTAATTTCATACGAAAACCAGGATCATAATTAGCTTTAAACATGCGGGGAGCCTTATCAGTCAAGCATTGGCTACCGGCAAGACCTCCTTTTATAGCATCAAAAATACGCTTGGGGTCTACTCCGGCTTTCTTCCCTAAGAGTAACGCTTCGGCTACTACAGCGATATTTACTGCTACTATTGCCTGATTAACTAGTTTGGTGGTCCCTCCGGCACCAATATCGCCTACAAGGACCGGATTGCCCAGAATATCCAGAATTGGCTTACAGGTATTAAAAGTATCTTCTTCACCTCCTACCATGATGGCAAGGGTACCTGATTGTGCTTTCTCCTGTCCTCCACTTACCGGTGCATCCAGCATATCTACTCCTTTTTCTTTTAACTTCCGGGCTATCTCCTGGGAAACCAAAGGAGCAATGGAACTCATGTCGATTAGTATTTGTCCGGAGGAGAGTCCTTCTGTGATACCTCCTTCGGAAAAGACCGCTTTTTGCACATCAGGGGAATTTGGTAACATGGTGATGATAATATCAGACTTAGAGGCAACATCAGAATTGGAGTTTGCTTTTTGTGCTCCGGCTTGGGTAATCTCCTCTAATGGTTTTTCGTTCAGGTCATAGGCTATTAAGGGATAATCTGCCTTGATGAGATTGGCAGCCATTGGTAAGCCCATGATACCAAGACCAATAAATCCTATTTTTGGTTTAGACATATAATGTGTCTCCTTTCTTTGGATTATTCAAATATAAAAGCATTTTTGCTTATTAAATCCTTAACTTTAACAACTATTGCCTGTGGGGTTAAATTGTAATATTCAATTAATTCTTCATGAGAACCTGCTGATTGCCCAAACTGATCTTTAATACCCACTTTTTTCATTGGTATTTTGCTTTCACATAATACCTCAGATATTGCACTACCTAAGCCCCCAATGATACTATGTTCTTCTGCAGTAACAATAGCCTTTACATTTTTTGAATACTTAAGAACTTCATCCTTATTTAAGGGTTTAATAGTATTTACATTGATGACTCTTATAGTTAATCCATCTTTCTCTAAAATGTCATGTGCCTTTAAAGCCTGGTGCACCATAAATCCCGAAGCAAAAATTACAATATCTGAACCATCTGCAACGAGATTCATTTTTCCTATTTTAAAAGGAGTCTGTTTATTGGTTAATAATGGTAATGAACTGCGATTTATTCTGATATACATTGGTCCTTGGTGCTGCAATGAAGCCCTGATAATTTTCCGGGTTTCTTCAGCATCAACTGGTTCAACAATGGTCATATTGGGTATTGCTCTCATAATTGCAATATCCTCAATAGATTGATGAGTTGCTCCATCACCGGCATCAGATAAACCACAACTGGATCCGACAATTCTAACATTTAAATTTGGAAGTGCTATTCCCTGGCGTATCTGATTATATGGTTGACCGGCAGCAAAAACAGAAAAAGAATTAACAAAAGGAATTTTACCTGATAAAGCTAACCCCGCAGCAACAGAAACCATATTTGCTTCGGCAATACCCATTTCAAAAAACCTTTCAGGGATTTCTTCCTGTAAATATTTAGTCATAGTAGAGCCACATAAATCAGCATCCAGAGCAACAACGCGCTCGTCTTGTCTGGCAATTTCCAATAATTCTCTACCATATGCTTCTCTTAAATTATTATCCATTTAATTTGCACCTCATACTACAATACTTGCAATATCTTTTCTTGCTTGCTCATATTGTTCTTTAGTTAGTGAATTATTATGAAAGTTAAAATTGTTTTCTGCAAAAGAAACACCTTTACCTTTAATTGTATTGGCGATGATAGCGCAAGGCGATTCTTTCACTAATTCTACCTGATCCAGGGAATCAACAATCTCATTCATATTATGTCCATCAATTTCCCAGGTTTTCCAACCACATACATCAAACCTTGCTTTAACATTCCCAATATCATATCTTTCCTTAATACTACCACTAGCTTGAAATCTATTTTTGTCAACAATGGCAACAAGATTATCTAATTTATAGAAGTTTGCACAGGTAACTGCTTCCCATATTTGTCCTTCACATAATTCACCATCACCAACAATAACATAAATCCGATAGTTTTTTTGGTCTAACTTTGCTGCAAGAGCCATTCCAACTCCTATTGATAATCCTTGCCCTAAGGAACCAGTGTTAGCCTCAACTCCGGGTGTCCTTATTTCCGGATGACCCTGTAGAATAGAACCCAGTTCCTTGGTATATTTTAATTCAGATTTTGGGAAAAAGCCCATTTCAGCAAGGGCAGCATATTGTGCAAGCACAGAATGACCTTTGCTGAATATAAATCTGTCTCTATCAGGATCATTCGGGTTATCAGGGTTTATCCTCATCTTATAAAAATATAACGCTGCCACCAGGTCTGCAGAAGACATAGAACCACCCAGATGTCCTTTTTTATTCACACCGATACATTCTAAAATCCCTTCCCTAATTATTTTTGCTTTCCTTTTTAATTTTTTTATTTTATCGCTATCCATAAATATAACCTCAAGAAAATATATTATTTAATCAGAAGATTGGGTATTGAAAATATAGAAATAAAAATTATACTATTATTTATTTTTTGTGAGCTATTTATTACATTATAAGATGTCAGTTGTAATACAACATACTTTTATTTTATCACTCTCCCTAATATTGTCAATGAATAATTTTCACTATAAACACATTCCGGGTAATGTGCAATCTCTGGGATATTCTCGAGGATATACTGTCTAAAAGGAGAATTCTCGTCAATATATCTAATGTAATCAAAATTTCTGCTATTGCCGACAAGTGCGTTAATAATAGGCTATTGTGCAGATATCCTGGTTTTCAAAGAAAGTCTGCCAGCCTTCAGTATTTTTCTCAATTTATTTTTTTCATTTTATACTCTTTTTATTTAATATTATTATTTTCGTTAAAATGTTTTGTAAACCAAAACTATTTTAGCTATTCTTTATTAACACAATTTAGGAGTATATCAAACTTGAGAAAGATGTAGATGCCGGCTATTAATTCCAAAGTCATTTTGATACGTACTTCATAGTCCATTGTCCCATATGAGAAACCAAAGTACCATTACCCAATTCCAGTAATTCAGCACCAACTTTAGGTTCATATTTATGGACATAAAGCACAACCCCTGCAATTATTCAACTTTTTAAAATACTTATTATAGACTGCTTATCAATAATTTTCCCTCTTGATGTATTTATTAAATATTAACTGGTGTTTATCTTTATCAAAGTTTTTTTGTTAATCAGAAGGTTTTATTTATTTTGTTTATAATTTATTAATTTTTTCTTTTGAATTTATTCACCGGAATTTATTGCCAGCCTTTTCTGCTACTTCCAGGGGAATACAAAAAGGAATCTACTGTTCAATTAATCAAGAATAAAGTGGAAGATACTTTTCATTGTTTTCAAGATGCTTCTTCATTAGTTTTCTCGCTTTTTTTCTATCTTTCTCTTCTATTGCCTGTATTATTTGTTCATGATAATAAAGCCCAGGCTCTGTTCCCATCGACTCAACTACTTTTACCATGTGATTGCTAAAGAAATCTCTTATAACAAAATTTGCCCTTATAATTATAGGATTCTTGGTAATCTGTGATAAAGCCAGGTGGTAATTTAGATCTTCCAGGGCAAAGTTTTCTAAATTATTATCTTTGTATTTATTCATTTCTTTTAAAATACTTCTAAGTCTTTGTATATCTTCTTTAGAAGCCCTCTCAACTACTAATTCTATGGATCCTACTTCTACAATTTTCCTGTATTCATGCATATAAGCTGCCTGAGACCTATCAAATTGAATTAGAGGTAATAAGGAAACAAAAAAAGATTCAGAAAGGGTATTTTTAACGAAAGTCCCTCGCCCTCTTTTCTTTTCAAGAAGATCAAGAGCGACTAATGCTTGTAGTGCTTCCCTTATTGTAATCCTGCTGACATTTAAAATCTCAACAAGTTTATTCTCGGAAGGTATTCTATAACCTGGTTGCCATTTTCCGGTAATAATTTGATCTTTAAGCTGTTCAAAGACCTGCCTGGTCAAATTTTCTGTTTTTTTAATAGATTTCAAAGCATTGTTCTCCAATCTTTTTTATAGAGAGTAATTCATTGCCATTATTATATCAGAATAAATATTAAATGCCTGTAAATTTATAATAGCATTATTATGTTATAATTATATTGTTATTATAATTATTATATATGTTGTTTGTTGTATTACAACATAATTTATCCTAATTCCTTAAATAAATTAAAAAATAAAAGGTTTCATTTGCTATTTATTTATCTATATTCTACTATGTATATATCCATTTTTTACAAATAGTTCATGTTACAATACAATATACATATAAACAACCTTATTCTGATAAGAAATAAGAATGGCATGATGGTAACCTTAATACTAAATATTTGTATTTAGTAAATTATCTAATGTCATTAGAAATTAGAGTATAAAAATGAATCTGGAACAGTTAATAAGAAGTGTGGAAAATAATCTACTGTCCCTGGCTTATAGCGAAAAAGAGAAGGAAAATGTTTATACA
>Ga0334895_1004386_pt1 | contig 10064 bp, 9 predicted proteins | sample GraSluR3_MG_7_FD_207229 | JGI IMG/M metagenome (GOLD analysis project Ga0334895, IMG submission 207229) | Sludge microbial communities from methane-producing bioreactor in Wageningen University, Netherlands - Granular Sludge_31_05-R3 | ecosystem: Engineered > Bioreactor > Anaerobic > Unclassified... | reverse complement strand
CTCTATCTGGATCAGCGGGCGAACCGCCAGCGGCTCAGGGCGTACGCCGACGGGGCGCGGGTTCTCAACGTCTTTGCCTACACGGGCGGGTTCGGCCTCGTGGCGGCTGCTGCCGGCGCGCGCGAGGTGGTGCACGTGGATAGCTCGGCCGACGTCCTGGCGATGGCGGCCGAGAATGTGGCGCTGAACGGATTGAACGCCCAGGCACACCGCTACATTGTGGGGGACGCCTTTCAGGTGTTGCGCGATATGCGCGATGCTCGTGAAGAGTTCGACCTGGTGGTGCTGGACCCGCCCAAGTTCGCGCACTCCCAGCGCGATGTGCTGGCCGCCACCCGTGGCTACAAGGACATCAACATGCTGGCCATGGCGCTGACGCGGCCGGGCGGGATGCTCGCCACGTTCTCATGCAGCGGGCGCGTCTCGGAGGAGCTCTTTCAAAAGGTGCTGTTTGGCGCCAGCGTGGATGCCGGACGTGAGGTGCGCATTCTGGAGCGACTGCATCAGGCTGCCGACCATCCGGTGCTGCTAACGTTCCCCGAAGGGGCTTACCTCAAAGGCGTCGTTGCCCGCGTCGACTCATGAACCCAGTCTCAGAGGCTTTGGTTGGCGGGGCCGCTCTCCAGGAGGATAGGCGCATGCGCGTATCGGATTCTATTGCGTGTGATGGGTTCCCGTGTGTTGACGTGACGCACGAGGCGTACCACGTCCCGGCCGTTGATCTGGATCCCGAAAGGGTCAAGGTGCTTTTGATCTCCGAGGCAGCGCCTAAAAACGCGGCCGATGGCTACTATGCCGAGGGCGAGCCGCTCTTTGCTGCTACCACGGTGCAGGCGTTCCAGGATGCGGGCATCGCGGTTGCCAGCATGCAAGATATCCTCGATCTGGGCGTGTGCGCTACCACGGCGGTAAAGTGCGCCAAGCAGGCCTATGGCATCAAGGCGGCCACCATCACCGAGTGCTCGCGCCTGCTGGAGCGCGAGCTGGCCCTGTTCCCCGCAGCGCGGGCGCTGCTGCTCATGGGGGATGTGGCTATCAAGGCGGTCAACGCCATCGCGCGCCGGGCCGGCGAGGGGAGGGTGATCCCGGCGGGCTCGACCTACAAGCTGCGCGGCGGCATGTATTGGTTCCGCGGGATGCGGGCCTTTCCCTCCTATCTGCAGGCGGGCCCAGCGTTTTACATCGAAAAGAGCAAGCGGGCCATGATCGCGGAGGATATCGCCGCGGCCATGGCCCTGGTGCGCTAGCTCGCGGGCAGCAGTTGCTGGAGCGTCCGGTACCCGATGACGTGGATGCCCTGTTCTTGCAGGTAGGCGCGGACGCGTTGGTCCATGAGGACGGCATGGTCGGCCCTACGGCAGCGCCAGTCGGGCGCAATGGCGCGGAGCTCGGGGGTATCCACCGATGCGTGTACCACCAGGTGGGTGATCCCGGCTCTTAGCCTCTCGAACTGGTATCGGAGCACGCCCCAGCGCTCCTCTGGGTCATCGGCTCGATCCAGGGGGAGCCCGGTGATGTGATCGACCAACGGCATACCTCGTTCCTCTAGCTCGCAGACATAGCGAGCCGCCAGGGCGGCCATCTCTGCGCTGGCACCAGCAGCGATCCACCCTTGCTCTTGGCGACGCAGCAGCATGGGAACCAGCCCGTGCTGCAAGGCGGTCTCCAGGTACCCTTGAGCAAGCTGTGGATGAAGCACGGTGCCCATGTGCGTATCCAGGTGGGTCAGCCTGATCCCGGCCCGCAGGGCGTGCTCGACTTGGGCCGCCAGCTCGCGGGTGGTGGCAGCAGGCTGCGCTTGCGCGTGTACCTCGGCGTTGCCGCGGGGGAGATAGCCCTCGGCGTCCAGCAGGCCAGAGGCGGCGTCTCGGGTGGAGATGGGCCCCCAGCGATACTGGTCCCACTCGCACGTCAGGGTGGCGTGCACCCCCAGGTCGACGTCGTCCAGCTCACGGGCAGCAGCGGCGGCTGCGGGGAACCAGGAACAGGGCACCATCAGCGAGCCCGACGAGATGGCGCCCTCGGACCAGAGCTCGCGAAACGCCTGCACACTGGCATGGCACATGCCCACATCATCCTGGTGGATGATGACCAGGCGGTCGTCGTCGGCATAGCCGAGTTGCTTCAGGGCGGGGTTGGGCGGCATAACGATCCTCCTCGCGGTCGGGCGCAAAGACGCTATCTAGGGTGTGGCTGGAACCTCGTCGTCGGGCGTGTACCGGGAGGCCATGGCACGGGCTTCCTGGGCGATGGCTTGGCGGAGCTCCCTGGGTGCGAGCACCTCGACGTGGCCGCCCCATCCCAGGATCCAATAGGTCATCTCGACGGGCTCGGCCACCCAGAGCCGCAAGAGGCAGCCGCCATCGGGCAGATCCTCGACTTGCTGCGAGCGATGCCAGCGGCTCTCTTTGACGCGGCGGGTTCTCTCTGGTGTAAAGCGGAGGAGAACCTCTTGGAGCTCGTCACCGTAGATGATCGACCAGGCGCTGGCAAGCAACCGGTGGGGGTCAAAGTCGTTTGGGATCTCAAAGTTCTCATCGAGCAGCTCGGCCTGGCTGATGCGCTCGACCTTGAACGTGGTGATCTGATCAAAGTAGCTGGCGTGGCCGATCAGATAGGTGGCGTTGCCCACGGCCGAGGCCTCGATAAAGTAGGGGCAGACGACATAACGGTGCTGGCGCTCTCCCGTGCCTGAGCGATGCCAGATACACACCTTGCGGTGGGCGGCCCATCCCAGGGCCAAGGTGCTCAACAACCGGCACTGCTGGTGGTCATGCGGCCGGTCCATCAGACTGGTGGCTGTGGTCTGCACATGCTCAGCGATGGCCCCCGGCAGCACGGTGGAGAGCTTGGCCAGCGCGTGAACGATGTGGGGATCATAGCTGTCGGCATAGCGCGCCAAGAGCCGCGCGGCGAGATAGAGCGCCAGGGCATCGTCCAGCTCCAGACGAACGGGCGGCAAATAGTAGCCCTCGATGATCCCATAGCGCGGGGGTGTGCCGCCGTCATCCCAGAGGGGGATGCTCAGCTCGTCGAGATCGCGAATGTCCCGCTGGATAGTACGGGCCGATACGCCGCAGAGCTCGGCCAGCTCGTGGACGGTCAGCCCCTGTGGATTGCGATAGAGCAGGTAACTGATGCGGCTGAGGCGTTGGGCTCGCTTGAGGGCCTGGTCGTCGTGCATGTCTTGCCTCTAGGACTGAAGGGATCGATGGATTGGCTTGCCCCAGGGGGTGCTGCCGTCTTGTCGTCAGCGCTTCCAGGATCGGCTAGAATGGCGAGTATATTCGCGGGCGGCGACTTGGGAAGACACAAGGCTTGCCCCAATGGGCTCCGAGTCTGCACGCTATCCTAGCACGGCCATCTGCGGGCGACAAGCCCATATTCAACCAAAAGGGAGTTACCTGCATGAGCCAGCCCAACATCATCCTCATCCTCATCGACGATCTGGGATGGCGCGACCTGGGCTGCTATGGCAGCACGTTCTACGAGACGCCCAACCTCGATTGCCTCTGTGGCCAGGGAATGCAATTCACCAACGCCTATGCTGCCTGCCCCGTATGCTCGCCGACCAGGGCGAGCCTGCTGACGGGCCGTTACCCTGCGCGCGTCGGCGTCACCGATTGGATCGGAGCGCACACCTGCGGGCGCCTGCTCGAGGTGCCCTATGTGGATCACTTGCCTCTGGACGAGTTCAGCCTGGCCCGCGCGCTCAAGGATGGGGGGTACCGCACCTGGCACGTGGGCAAGTGGCATCTGGGCATCGAGGCTTACTATCCAGAGCGCCACGGTTTTGACGTCAACGTCGGCGGATGCGACTGGGGCGCGCCGGCGCACGGCTACCTTAGCCCGTGGGGGCTGCCCACGCTGAACGAAAGCCCCGAGGGCACCTACCTGACCGATCGGCTGACCGACGAGGCCATCGCCCTCATCCGCCAGAGCGAGGGCCAGCCGTTCTTTTTGAACCTCTGGTACTATTCGGTGCACACGCCCATCCAGGCCAAACCCGAAATCGTGGCCAAGTATCGAGCCAAGGCGCGGGCCATGGGGCTGGATCAGATTCAAGCCTTTGAGGAGGGCGAGCATTTTCCCTCGGAGCACAAGCGGCATCTGCGGGTCATGCGGCGGCTGATCCAATCGGATCCCGTCTACGCCGCCATGATCGAGAGCTTGGACGAGAACATCGGACGGCTGCTGGGCGCCCTGGACGACCTCGGCATCGGCGAGGACACGCTGGTGCTGTTCACCTCGGACAACGGCGGGCTGGCGACGTCGGAGGGCTCGCCTACCTGCAATGCGCCGCTGGCCGAGGGCAAGGGCTGGATGTACGAGGGCGGCACCCGTGAGCCGTGGATCGTGCGGTGGCCGGGTGTCATCGAGGCCGGCAGCGTCTGCCACGCCCCCGTCAGCAGCCCCGACGTGTATCCCACCTTCCTAGAGGCGGCGGGGCTAGAGCCGCTGCCGCACCAGCACGCCGATGGCGCCAGCCTGATGGGCCTGCTCGCTGGCGGCGACCGCCTGTCGCGCGAGGCTATCTACTGGCACTATCCCCACTATGGCAACCAGGGCGGCACGCCGGGTTCCTCGGTGCGCGCGGAGCGGTTCAAGCTAATCGAGTTCTACGAGGATCCCCGGCTGGAGCTGTATGACCTGGAGACCGATCTGAGCGAGGATCACAACCTGGCAGCGGATCAACCCAAGCTGGCTCGAGAGCTACACGCCATGCTGGCGGCCTGGCGGGAGGAGGTGCGGGCCGTCATTCCGCAGCCGAATCCCCGCTGGCTCGTGAGCTAGCCAGAGAGACAAGGCCGAGGCGATCCTTCGCCTCGGCCTTGCGGCTGTTTCTAGAAGCGTCGCGCCTAGGGTGCCGGGTCGCACATCAGGTGTCGCCAGAAGAACGCCTCCACCATCTGCCAAACCTCTTGCGTCTGCCAGGGGATGTCGGTGGGGCGGCGCAGGTAAGAGAGATGTGCGCCCCCATGCACCACATGGAGCCGCACGTCGGCGCCCGCCTGCCACAGGGCCTCGTACAAGGCCACGCTTTGGCTCAGGGGCACCTCACGGTCTACGTCCCCGTGCATGATGAGGAACGGGGCGGCGCCGGCGCTGGCATAGCTGACCGGGCTGGCGGCGCGGGCCGACTCTCGGTTCTGGCTCAACGGTCCGCCGATGAACTGGGCCAAGAACGACTCGGGATCTTCTGCCATCTCGCCGGCTATGCTTGCCAGGTCAGCTGGGCCAAACCAGTCGCACACGGCTTGCACCGCGCTGGAGACGCCAGGTGTGCCGCTATCGCCCTCGAGCTCGGGCCGATCTCCGGTGACGCCCAGCATAGCGGCCAGGTGACCGCCGGCCGAGTCGCCCCAAGCGCCGATGCGGTCGCCCCAGAGGCCATATTCGTCGGCGTGGGCGCGCAGCCAGCGGACCGCCGCCTTGCAGTCATGCAGTTGGGCGGGAAAGGCCGCCTGGGGCACCAACCGGTAGTCGATGCTGGCGACGGCGTATTCCAGGTCGAGAAAGCGCATCGGGTAGGGGCACCATCCCTTGTCCAGAGCGCGCCACCCTCCGCCATGGATGTAGAGGATGATGGGCACGCTGCGGATGGGACCGCGCGGCAGATAGAGATCTAGGGTGAGCTCCAGGCCGTCGGCGTGACCATAGACCAGATCCCGATGGGCGACATACCCGCTATGCATCGTCTCTCCTTCTTTCACGCAAGGCCTAGCGGCCGTGGCGCTCCCAATGGGCGCCGAACAGGGCCTCCTCATCGGGCACCACGGGCTCGATAGGCATGGACACCCAGGTGACGTTCAAGAAGTGCCGCCAGTGGACGTTCTCGGTGGTGATGTTGCCGCCCCACGTGCCGCAACCCAGGGTCATGCTGAACGGCATGCCATTGTCATAGTTGCCGCTGTTGGCATAGCATTGGGGCTGGCGGACCATCACGCGGCTGACGCGCACCTTGGTGGCCAGTTGCTCGATGCGGTCGCGGCGGGTGGTGTGGATGCCGCACGAGTGTCCCCGTCCGTTATAGCCGGTAATGCGCTGGACCAAGTCGACAGCCTCGTCAAAACCCGAGTAGCGCCACAGGGTCAGCACCGGTGAGAGCTTTTCGGCGCAGAAGGGGTCCTCGGGGCCGACGGCTTCACCAACCACCATGAGGAACGTGGTGCCATCGGGCACGTCCAACTCGGCGAGCTGGACGATCTTGGCGACCGGCTGCGCCACGATATCCTTGTTGAGATGGACCCCATCGGGCCAGAGGGTACGCTTGAGCTGCTCGCGGCTTCTGCCGCGGCACAGGAAACCACCGTGCGTGGCCAGGGCGGCGACCATGTCATCCCAGATGCTTTCGTGGATGGCCGCCGAGTTCTCCGAGGAGCACGAGGTGGCGTTGTCAAAGGTCTTGCTCAAAAAGATCTTGTGGGCGGCATCGTCGATATCGGCCGTCTCGTCGACGACGGTAACGGCGTTTCCGGTCCCAACGCCATAGGCTGGCGTGCCGCTGGCATAGGCCGCCTTGACCATGCCGGCGCCGCCCGTGGCCAGCACCAGGTCCACCGCTGCCATGAGGTCTTGCGAGAGCTGAACGGTCGGCTCTTCGATGCTCTGGACCAGGTCCTCCGGCGCTCCCACCTGACGGAGCCCCTCGCGGATGTAGCGCACCGTCAGGGCGGCGCTGCGCTTGGCGCGGGGGTGCGGCGCAAAGATCACGGCGTTGCGAGTCTTCAAGATGGGCAGCACGTTGCCGGCGGGCGTGGAGGTGGGGTTGGTCACGGGGGTCAGCGCGCCGATGACGCCCACGGGTTTGGCGATCTTTAGCAGGCCCCTGGCGGGATCCTCCTCGATGATGCCCACCGTCTTGACGCCGTCCAGGTCGCGCAGCGTGCCCAGAGTCTTTTTGCGGTGCTTGAGTAGCTTGTCCTCATAGACGCCCATGCCGCTCTCTTCGTGCGCCAGGCGGGCGCAGGCGACGGCATTCTCTTCTCTGTAAAGCTGCCAGCCCACCGCCGCTACCATCTCGTCCACCCGGTCTTGGGGCCAGAACTCGATGGCGGCTTGCGCCTCGCGCGCTCTGGCCAGCATCTCATTCAGTTGATCTGTCATGCGGCTCCTTACTGGGTGGCGGTGACGCCGCCATCCACAAAGATATTTTGCCCCGTGATGAACGAGGACGCGTCCGAGGCCAGGAACAGCGCGATGCCGGCCAGATCCTCAGTCTCGCAGACCCGTCCCATGGGGATGCGCTCCACCAGGGCGTTGTAAAAGGCGGGATCGTTCAAATAGTCGGTCACCAGCGGCGTGCGGGTAAAGGTTGGCGCGATGCCATTCACGCGGATCTGGTACTTCGCCCACTCGGTGGCGAGCTGCTTGATGAGCAGCGCCAACCCGCCCTTGCTGGCCACATAGCTGGCATAGCCGCGGCGGATGCCCAGCCCGCTGCGCACCGATGTCACATGAATGATGCTGCCGCCGCTGCCGCGGGCGATCATCGAGCGTGCCGCCGCCTGGGAGAGGATGAATCCGCCCTTGAGGTTGACGGCTAGCACCTTGTCCCAACTGGCGATGTCGTACTCTTCGGCTGGCTGTTCGATGTGGATGCCCGCGGCGTTGATCATGATATCGAGAGGGCCCAAGGCGTCCTCCGCTTGGGCCACGGCTTCAGCGGTCGAGTCCACGTCGGTGATGTTGACGGCGACGCCGGTGGTTTTGGCGCCCGTCTCGGCGATCTCGTGGGCCACCGTGGTCGCGGCGTCGATCGAGAGATCTGCGATGGCAACCTTGGCGCCATAGTCGGCGCAGGCGCGGGCCATCTCGGCGCCGATAGCTCCGCCGCCGCCCGCCACAAAGGCGACCTTGCCCTCCAGGCTGAACAACCTCTGGTACTTCATCGATTCCCCCTTTTGGGTGAGACGAGACGTTTGGTGGGTGGATCAGGATTCGAGCGCGTTCCAGCCGATCTCGCCGAACTGGGTGAGCGTCCGCTGGGTGGCGCCATAGGTGATGAACTCTTCCGGGGCCATGCCGTCCGGCTCGTAGGCGCGACGGAAATCGGGAATCGTCTCCAGGCACGCGATGGCGTCGGCCGGAACGAGCCGGTCGATGCGGCACTCGCGCGGGATGCCGGGCGCGAACACCATGGCCTGCGTCTTGGGATGGATCGACATGATCATGTCCGAGCCGGCCAGCTCGGTGATATGGTGGATGCCACGCTGGGCCGCGATCAGCAGCACGGCCTGGTAGCCGCGCTCCTGGTAGAGGGCATAGGCGCGCTTGGTGACGGCCAGGCCGGCCCAGCGGATGTCCGCCTCGCTGACGTCGGCCCGCTGATCATGGGCGATGTCTCGGAGGTAATCGTCCAGCCGCCCGATCATGATGACGGCAAAGCAATGCCCCGGCTGGATGCCTGCCTTCTGGGCGCGGGCGATGCCGGCTTGATGGCGCTCGGCGATGGCCAGCACCTGGGGCACGGTAAAGCTCACGGTAGCGGTGATCGTGATGCCCTCGGCGATGCACTCTTCCAGCACGTCGAGGCCGGCCGCGGTGACCGGCAGCTTGACGGCAATGTTGGGCGCAAAGGCGGCAAAACGCCGCGCCATGGCCAGCATTACGTCACGGTCGCCGGCCTTGTTGGGGTTGACCTGGGCGCACACATAACCCTGGGCCCCCTCAGTGCGGCGGTAGACCGGCTCCAGCTCGCGGGCGCAGTGAGTCACCACGATGCGCGTGCGGGCCTCGGCTCGCTGCTCGGGCGGCAGGTCGCTATCCACCGCGTCGATCTCGGCCTCCCAACCGGCCGGCCGCGCGGCGATGGCGCGCGCGCCGAGGACCGGGTTGGTGGTGACGCCCGTGGCCAGGTGCTCTAGCCCCACAGCTAGCTCGGCGGGCTCGCCCGAATCGTGCCACCAGGTGGTGGGCGTCTCGCGCACCAGCCACTGGAGATAACTCTGCTCGGTCATGGCTCTCTCCCCTCTATTGCTCGTCCGTATCCAAGGCTCGCGTCTAGCGCTCCCAGGGCACACCCGTGGCCAGGAAGGCGCGCTTGAGGGTGTCATAGGCCAACTGGGCATGGGCCATGGGCTCATAGTCGCCCCGTCGCTGGACCATGACGCTGACCTCGGCCACCACATAGCCGCCATAGCCGGCTGCGTGCATGGCTTTGAGATAGTGCTCGAAATCAAAGGGCCCCTCGCCGGGCGTCAAGAACTCGTGCTGGGGCCAGATCCCGCGCTGATCCTTGACGTGGGTGTGGACAGCATAGGGCGCCATGGTGGGCACGCACTCGTCGATACCGATGCCCATGACGTCCATGTGGCTGATGTCGAAATTGAGTTTGACGGCGGGGTGTGCCACCTGGTCCAGCAGCCAGATGGTCTTGTCGGGCAGGTCCAGCGCGGTGCCCGAGTGTGGCTCCACCGCCAGGATGACGCCCTGGGCCTGGGCATACTCGCCCAGGGCGTGGATACGCTGGGCCAGCAGCTCTTTGCGGCCGTCCCAGTCGTCAGGGGCGCCGCCCACCAGGCTGGCGACGATGGGCGGCTCGCCGGGCTGGGCCAGCTCGGCGGACAGATCCATGGAGGCGCGCAGGTAGGCCATGCTGGCCTCTGCCGCTTGCTCGTCGAGATCGCACAGATTCTGGTGCGCGGCTACGGCCGAGAGGACCAGTCCGGTGTCATCCAGCAGGCGCGCGATCTTGGCGCGGTAGGGGCCGTCCAGCGCGGCCAGCTCGGTGTTCCACTCTTGGCGAACGGAGAGCTCGACGCCCTGATAGCCCATGGCCGCCAGAGCGGGCAACGACTCTTCCACGGGCACGCGGGGCATGCCCCACAGGCTGTATCCGATGCGCATCATGCTCCTTCTCTTCTAAAAGCCCCAAGGCTGCGTCTCTTCGCTTTCCCATCCGAGGGCTGCCAACGCCTCGATCAGAGGCGGGTGGTCGGCTTTCATATCCTCTAGCATGTCGACGACGGGGATCCCATAGGCGCAGCGCGCTTCGCACTGGCGACAGGAGGTGCAGGCGGAGAGCCGCTCCAGCCGCCGACGAAAGTGCCGCTCGAACAGCT
>Ga0334895_1004384_pt1 | contig 10068 bp, 10 predicted proteins | sample GraSluR3_MG_7_FD_207229 | JGI IMG/M metagenome (GOLD analysis project Ga0334895, IMG submission 207229) | Sludge microbial communities from methane-producing bioreactor in Wageningen University, Netherlands - Granular Sludge_31_05-R3 | ecosystem: Engineered > Bioreactor > Anaerobic >... | reverse complement strand
CCACGCGGTCGGACCGCGTGTGCACCACCATCCCGTCCGAGACGGGAAAGGTGCAGGCAGGTTGCAGCGCGCGCTGCTTTTCGATCTCCACCAGGCAGATGCGGCAGGCCCCGATGGGTGCAATCGCTGGATGGTCGCACAGCGTGGGCACCTCGATGCCCAGCTTGCGACACGCCTCTAGAACGGTAATCCCAGCCGGGACGCTGCCTTCCGCCCCATCGATCGTCACTCTGACGTCGGGCATGACTCCTCCTCATCGAATGCGCTATGCTGCACCGAGCGCTGCTCCAAGCTGGCGTCCTCGCCAAGTCGCGGTCGCCTCGAACCGCCCCCAAAACCCGCCACAAGACCCATATCGTAATCGCGGCGCTCCGTGCCAGCCAATTCCGCTACCCGCACGGTCTTTTGAGCGCCGTGGCGCCCAAAAGACCCGTCACGGAGCGCCCCTATTCCAGATCGCAGCGGAGACACCGTTTGCATTCCTCGCGACAAACCGCCTCTGAAAAGCCCAGCTCGACCTCTTGCCAATTGGTCCGTCTGATGACGGCGTCCTGCACCGGCATCTCGGCGCGCTTGGCGTCGCCATAGGCTTCCAGGTCCCAGCTCACCGGGAGGTCATCGTACGCTTTCAGGGAGGCAGCAGCTCCTACCTCGCTCTCGCGCAGGTAAGCATCCACCGCCTCGGCCACCTGGTTGCCCTGAGCCACCGCCTCGACCACCGTCGCGGGGCCGAGCACCAGATCACCCGCCGCAAACACTCCCTCGCGGGTGGTGGCCAAGTCCCGGCCGACCTGAGCCGTCGTGTTGCGGTTGAACACGACGCCGCAATCGCCCACGCAATCGACCTCGCTGCTCTGGCCGATGGCCGCGATAACCACATCAACCTGCAACGTGAATTCGGAGCCCTCGATGGGTGACGGCCGCCGGCGGGCGCTATCATCGAACTCGCCCAACTGCTGGCGGATCAGCTCGAGCTGTTCCACCGAGCCGTTGCCCAGGATACGGGTCGGGTTCACCAACGTGTGGAGCACCAAGCCCTCTTCCAGCGCCTCCTCGATCTCGAGGTCGGCCGCCGGCATCTCTTCACGGGTACGGCGATAGACGATGCTGACCTGGTCGGCGCCGAGCCGCATAGAGGTGCGCGCGGCGTCGATGGCCGTGTTCCCACCGCCGACCACCGCGACGCGCTTGCCCGCAAGATCGGGAGCGTCGCCCATGGCCACTTCTTTGAGAAATTCGGTGCCGCCCCAGACGCCCTCTTTATCCTCGCCGGGCAGACGCAACGTCCGGCTGGTCTGCGCGCCGATAGCCAGCACGGCTGCCGAATAGCCGTCCTGATCCAGTAGCCCCTCGATGGTGATGTCGCGTCCCAGCGCGGTGTTCAGTTTGATCTCCACACCGGCCCGCTTGATCGCCTCGATCTCCTCGTTGAGGATCTCGCGGGGCAAGCGATAGTCGGGGATGCCCACGGCCATCATGCCACCGGCCACGGGCAGCGCCTCAAAGACGGTGACGAGGTAGCCCCTCTGGGCCAGACGCAACGCGGCGGTTAGGCCGGCAGGGCCGGATCCAATAATAGCGATCTTTTCCGCCTTGGCCTCCTCGAGCTGGACGGGCGTCCAAGGGTTCTTGATCTCCTGGTCGGCCATAAAGCGCTTGGCCTGGCGGATGGCGATGGCCTCGTCCACCTCGCCACGACGGCAGCGCTGCTCACAGTACGCCGGACAGACGCGGCCACACACCAGCGCGAACGGATTGCGCTTGCGATGGATGGCCAGCGCCGTGGCATAGTCACCCTCGGAGATCTTGGTCAAGTAGCTGGGCACATCCACGCCAGCCGGGCAGGCGTTGGCGCATGGAGCCCGCACCAGCGCCTTGCAGGCCCCTGCGGGGCAGCGCTTTTCCAGGATGTGGGCCTCAAACTCGTGCCGGAAGTAGCGCAAGGCCGCCAGCACCGGACCGGGCGTAAGCTGCCCCAACGCGCAGATGGCGCCCTCGGTCATGCCTTCGGCGATCTCCTGCAAGAGATCGAGATCCTCCATGGTGCCCTCACCCTCGGTGATGCGCGTGAGGATCTCGAGCATCCGGCGACCACCGACGCGGCAGGGGACACACTTGCCACAGGACTCGGCCGTGGCGAACGTCAGGAAGAATTTGCTGAACTCGACCATGCAGGTGGCCTCATCGACCACGATCATGCCGCCCGAGCCCATCACGGCGCCAGCCTGCCGCAACGAGTCAAAGTCTACATTCAGGTTCAGCCCCGAGGCGGGAAGGCAGCCCCCCAGCGGGCCACCCGTCTGCACAGCCTTGAACTGCTTGCCATCGGGGACGCCGCCACCGATATCAAAGACGATCTCGCCCATGGTGATGCCCATCGGCACCTCGACGAGGCCCGTGTTGCGCACCTTGCCCGTCAGAGCAAAGATAGCCGTGCCGGGACTGCGCTGGGGGCCGATGCCGGCGAACCAGTCCGCGCCCTTGGCGATGATCTGCGGAATATAGGCATAGCTCTTGACGTTGTTGTTGTTGGTCGGCTTGGCCCAGAGGCCCGAAACCGCCGGGAAGGGCGGCCGCGGACGCGGCTCGCCACGCTTGCCTTCGATCGATGCGATCAGCGCCGTTTCCTCACCGCACACAAAGGCGCCGGCTCCCTCTTTGATCTTGAGCTCAAAGGAGAAATCGGTGCCCATGATGTTCTCGCCCAAAAGGCCGTACTCTTTGGCCTGGGCGATGGCGATGCGCAGCCTCTTGATCGCCAACGGGTACTCGGCCCGGCAGTAGACATAGCCCTCGTGCGCGCCGATGGCGTACGCCGCAATGGTCATGCCCTCGACCACCGAGAGCGGGTCGCCCTCGAGAATCGAGCGGTCCATGAAGGCGCCGGGGTCGCCCTCGTCGGCGTTGCAGACGATATACTTGCGGTCGCCGGGGGCCTTCTGGGTGAACTCCCACTTGAGACCGGTCAAAAAGCCCGCGCCACCACGCCCACGCAAGCCCGAGTTCTTGACCTCGTCGATCACCTGCCCGGGGGTCATGGTCGTGAGGGCCGTCGCCAGCCCTTCATAGCCACCACGGGCGATATACTCTACGATCTTTTCCGGATCGATGATGCCACAGTTGCGCAGGATAATGCGCTGCTGCTTGTGGTAAAAGGGGATGTCCTCGTAGAACGGGACCGAGGCTTGCTCGTCGGTGGTCTTGTAGGTGAGGCGATCGACCACGCGCCCCTTGACAAGGGTCTCCTCCACCAGCTCTGGCACATCCTCCGGCTTGACCTGGCAATAGAAAATCCCCTCGGGATAGATCACCATCACGGGGCCCATGGAGCAGAGGCCGCGGCAGCCTGTCTGCAGAACCTGCACCTCGGTATCAAGGCCGCGCTTGCCGATCTCTTCTACCAGCGATTCGTAGACTCCTAGGGAACCCGACGCTTCACATCCAGTGCCAGCGCAAATCATCACGTTGGCACGGTACACTGCCTCTGACATGCCTGTCTCCTTGCGCTGCTACGATTCTTCCGCGGTTGGAACAGCGACGCCATCATCGGACACTCGACCGAACACCCACTCCTGGACCACACGCCCGTTGATGAGGTGCTCCTCGATCAGACGCGGCACCATGGGCGGATGTACGTTAGCATAGGTAACCCGTGGCTTGCCGGCCTGCTCGATATCCACCAGCGGCTCTTTTGAGCACATACCGATGCAACCCACGGTAGCCACGTTCGCCTCGATCTCACGGCTATCCAGCTCTTTGAGGATGGCCTGCATTGTCTCACGCGCACCAGCGGCGATGCCGCAGGTGCCCATCCCCACCGTGATCTTGGTGCCCGTGCTCCGCCGGATCGTCAGATCCCGCTGCGCACTCTCGCGTATCTTTTTCAAGTCGTCGAGAGATCCGATCTTGGGCATGATTGCTCCTTTAGCTCCTGCTCACACCGGGCCAGATACTCGCTCAACCAACGCCTCACTGCTGCATCTCCCGGAGACACGTCGCCCAAGAGATCGCGCAGCTCACGCGTATCAAAGGCAAAGACCCACTCGTCGACGCGATGCTCGTAGGTCAGCCCCAATCCCTCGTCAGCGCTACGCAACAGAATCGCCATCAGCGCGCCAGCCACGTCGCCCAGGGGCGCCCGATCGATATGGCTGCGCTGGAACCGAGCCACCACCGTCGTGCCGACACCTGGCGCCGAACTAATCTCCAGGCCGCCCCCAGACTGCTCCGCAGCCGCCGCCAGGAGCGGGATGCCTAGCCCCACGTCGCGTGTGGTGCGCGTGGTGTAAAAAGGCGTCCGAACCTTGGCCAGCGTCTCTGCGTCCATGCCGCAGCCGTCATCCTGGACGGTGATCACCAGGCCATCCGTGGCAAGGGACTCGATGATGCTAATGTGCAGATGGCGGGCGCCCGCCGCAATCGCGTTCTCGGCAATGTCGAGCAGATGCAAGGATAGCTCGCGCATCGCCGACGGGAGCCTAACCCAGCTTGCGAACCACGTCCAGGATCTTGTCCGGGACGAGGTGACCGACAACGTGGTCATCTATCACAGCCACCGGAGCCAGACCACAGGAGCCCAAGCAGTATACCACCTCGAGCGTGAACTTGTAGTCAGGCGTGGTCTCGCCAGCTGAGATGCCCAGCTCTTTCTCCATCGCCGAGATGAGGCGCGGGGCCCCCTTGACATGGCAAGCGGTGCCATCACAGACGCGGATGATATGCTCGCCGCGACGCGTCAAAAAGAACTGGGAGTAAAAAGTCGCCACGCCGTATACCTGGCTAACCGGTACACTCATCCGCTCGGCGATGCGCGCAAGCACCTCGGCGGGCAGGTAGCCATAGATGCCCTGAGCCTGCTGTAGCACTGCGATGAGAGCCCCTTCGGCCCCCGCATAGGTCTCGAACACCGGGTCGAGCAGAGAGAGATCAAGCTGCTCTTCTACAATAGTCTGCGTCTCTTCAGCCACTGTGCTCTCCTTGCATCATCTGATCGTCACGTCCGGTCGCGCAGCTCCCTGCAGCGCGGCCTATGCCAGAAGCTCGATCGCGCGCCTCGCCTCGTTGCGCAAAGCCATCTCGAACTCGTCGATCGTCGGCTCCGCCACCACCAGGCGCAGGCAAGCACACATCCGCGACAGTGTATGCGCATCGCTGGACCGGATCAAAGGCCAGCGTGCGATCTGGGCCATCTTGGAGGCGATCTGGTCTAGAGGCACGGCCTGCGAGACCTCCAAGGCCGCCAGATCGAGCCCCTCAGGGATAAACCCCAGGCTGGCTAGCAAGCTATAGCTGGGCCGATCCACATGGGCGGCGATGGCGATGCCGCCCAGCTCCCGTACCAGAGCGACCACCCGCTCAACCGGGAGGCCGCACGCCACCTGGCGGAGCCGCGCATCCTTGCGCAGAAACTCGCCCCCAGCATCCACCACCAACTGCACCCCGAAGAACTCTTCCGAGTTCGTTTCCGGAGGCAGATGCTCTTCGATACATTGTTCAAGTGCCTCGACTTGCTCAGGCCGGTCGAACAGGCAGACCATGTGCGCCTCTTCGCGCGTCTGGACCTCCATGCTCGGCCAGATCGTCAGCCCCGTTCCTTCGGCAGCCTCTTGCACAGCCCGGACATTGGCCGCGCTATTGTGATCGGTAATGGCGATCACGTCCAGCCCAAGCCGTAGGGCCCGCTCCACGATGAGCGGCGGTAGCATCTCGATCTCGGCACAGGCCGATGCCACCGTGTGAATGTGCAGGTCCGCCAACAAGCCCAACAAAGGACTCACGCGCCGCCAGAGACACCCAGCGCGGACAGTTGGGCCACCGTCTCATAGCTGCCCTGCTCGGTGCTCAACACCACCACGCCCCGCTGTTCCGCCCGGATCAGCGCCTCGCCATCGAGGGCCGCTCCCTCAGTGATGACCACGCAGGCCAGCTCGAGCAATGCCGCCACGGCGATGACGTTCATGTGCGCTTGAAGCGTCACCCACACGTTGCCTTTGCGCGCCCCAGCCATGACGCAGCTAAGCAGATCCGACGCATAGCCGCCCGTCACCTCGTTCTGCAGATGATCGGCGCCGGCAACCACGCGGACTGGGAGCGCCGCCACGATATCGGATACGTTCACGGTTCCTCCCACGCCTACCGCAGCTTGAACGAGAGCACCAACCGCGTGCCGACGCCCACCTCAGAAGTAATGGTGAGCTCGTCAGCGGAGGCTTTGATGTTGGAAAGCCCCATCCCCGCCCCGAAACCCAGCTCGCGGATCCAGTCTGGGCAGGTAGAATAGCCAGGCTTCATCGCTTGCTCGATATCCGGGATGCCAGGCCCTGAATCCTCCACGGTTAACACCAGGCTATCGGGGTGCACCTCGGCGCGCATCTCGCCGCCTTCGGTGTGGATCATCAGGTTGGTCTCGGCCTCGTACGCCGCCACGGCGATGCGTCGCACCACGCGACTATCGGCGCCAAGGCGCGTCAACGCCTTCTTGATCTTGCTGGAGGCCTCGCCGCCCCGCACAAAGTCCCGAGGGGCGATGTGATAGCGGAGGATCAGCGAGGTTCCGTTGGATTCAATGTCCTGAAAGACGTGGCTGGCTCGATAGCGCTCGACCTCGTCGGCGTGATACCGGCTTTCAAGCTGCTTGACCAGCGCCCGCATGATGTCGCCCTTGGTGAGGATCCCAACCAGCTTGCCATCGCGGTCGACCACTGGGAAGCGCCCATAGCCTGTCCGATCGAACTGGTTCACCGCCATGATGACCGTCTCATCGGCCCGCATGACGCAGGGCGTGTCGGTCATGTGATCACGGACTCGGGCATCCTTCTCGCCAGCTTCCAGCGAGCGAATGACGCGCTCGATGCTAACCACACCAACGAGCTTGTTGCCCTCTACCACCGGAACGCCCGAGATCCGCTTGGCGCGCAACAACTCCTTGAGATCGTGCATCGTCTCGTCCGGCGTTATGGTGACGACGCTCCGCGTCATCACCTCTTCAATTGTTAACTCATAGATCAGCTCTTGGACGATGCTGAACTCGATGGGTGCGTCGCCCAACGATCCCCCTTGCTGCACGCAGCCCCCGGGCTAAGCCTCTTGGCTCGGCTCGTCCCCGAAAGCCTCGCGCCAGCTCGACATGGCCAAATCAAAGACGCCACATCCAGGCAGGCCCGCGGCATAGAGGCGGCCGCACGTTTCATACATGGTATAGCGAGACGCCAAAAGGGGAATGCCCTTTTGCTGCGCAAGCGCGATGGTCTCGGGAGGTGGATACTTGCCACGTACAAACACAATGGCCAAGATTCCGGCCATCTCTGCGGTGCGAACAACTTGGGGGTTCGTGAGGCCAGTCATCAGCAGCGTGCCATCATGGGTAAAGACCAGCACGTCACTCATCAGATCGGCCCCACAAGCCATGGCTACCTCGGCCGAGAGATCGACCTTTTCAGAGATGACCTTGCCATCGATGGTAGCCAGGACGCTTGCCAGATCCATGCTAATCTGCCCATCCCTTACCAACTATGCGGCGGCCGAGCACCCGGCCGAGTATATCATGCCGAGAAACATTGTCCAAGTTTTCACAAAGCCGCTGAACACACGCGCACAGGCATGTCTTTGGGGTGCAATCCTATCCGGGGAGACTTCCTGACGTCTAGTAGCCGCCCTCGCGCGCCCAATCGTCGCCCAAAACGACCACGATATCCGCGTCGAGATCATCCGAGTACTGCCGATAGATGTTCTCTTCTGTCACGCCCAATTGAGCAGCCAGGGCGGCAACGGTCATCTCTACATCGGAATAAACGACAAGCCGGCTTTGGGCATAGTTCTGGCCATCAGCAGCCGAATAGCGTATCACGTTGAACCCCTGGTCGCGCAGATACATAGCCGTTCGTTCGCCAAGATCAGGGGTCACAGTGCCATTCTGCAAGTGGATGCGGGCTCCCTCGCTAGCGATCTGCGCCCGCTCGATGCTGGGGGTTGCCTCTGCCAGCGGCACCGGCGATGGGAACAGCTCGTCCACCAGTTGCCGGACGCGATCCCAGTCAGCCATCTCGACCATCCATCCCTTGTCGGTCACCCGAGTGGTGGTATACGAGTCGTCGATGGTCGCACGCTGGATCGAATCCAGCCTGATACGCTTGACGATCTCTCCCAGCGCTATCATCTCCTCCAGCGTCAGATCCGTCTGAATAGAGTCGCCAGCGATAGTCAGAAACTGGGGGATGCTCGACAGGGGGATGTCCAAACTGATCGCCTTGTCCCGTGCAGCCAGGATAACCTGCTGCTGACGATCCATGCGGTCAAAGTCGCTCGACCCGTGGCGTGAACGAGAAAACTGTAGGAGAGTCTCACCATCCATCGTCTGAACGCCAGCCGGTATCTCGACGACCATGGTCCCATAGTTCTCGTCCGGATACTCGGCGTCATAGATGGCCTTTTGCACATCCACCGTTAGCCCGCCCACCGCATCGACCAACCGCACAAAGCCGTAAAAGTCGATGCGCACGTAATAGTGCACCGGCACGCCCAAAGCGCTCTGAACGGTCTTTTTGGCCAAGGCGACGCCGCCACCAGGATAATCGTACTGGTCGCCTAGCATGTGCGCCGTGTTGATGCGATTCTGGCCATAGACCGGGATGGTGACCCAAAGATCGCGGGGGATCGACAACATCGAAAGAGAGTTCGTAGCCGGATCGATCGAGACGAGGATCATGGTGTCGGTGCGGGTGGGGCCGGTCTCGTGCTCACGGCGGTCGATGCCCAGCAACAGGATGTTGACCCGCTCTTTTTTCTCGACGAGGTCTGGCAGGTCCTTTTCGGGAGAACGCCCAGGGATGCTCTCCCGGCTGGTCACATTCTCCACGAATGGCAGCTCGGTCTGCGCAACCACGCGACGCAGCGTGATAAAGAAAAACGCCCCCGAAAGCAGCGCCCCGCCGACGATCACGACGAGCAGGAACGACATCAAGGCACGTCGCAGGAGCGACACGCCAGCAGGGGGCTTGGGGCGAAGCATTGAGTCAGTAAACTCTGCCATCTTGAGGAGCGATTATAGCACGGTCATCTGGGCACGCCAAGGACAATCTCATCATATACCATGGCTGCCCACCTGTCACTTTGACACGATCATGCCCCCTCTGTATAGTCGCCCATGTGCCATCGGTACAGGGAGAGGTCCATTGGGCGAGCTAGGCGAACGGCTACGCCAGGCCCGGGAAGAGCAGGGGCTCTCGCTTGCGAATGTGGAGGAACGCACTCGCATCCGCACTGATCTCTTGGATGCCCTTGAGAATGACGACTATGCGCGGCTTCCAGAGATTGTATATGTCCGTGGCTTTGTGCGTGGCTATGCGGCGGCCCTTGGGCTCGATCCCGCGCCGCTCCTCGCGCTGCTCCCCTCCAAGACAAAAGAGCACCCGATCACACCCCAAGAGATGCTCGATGAGCCGCTACGTCACCCTCTCGTCAGATCTCGCCTCTGGCCACGGGTTCTGCTGGGGTTGGTAGGAGCCCTGATCGTTGGCGTCCTTGTCTGGTGGTTGGTTTCCACCTATTACCTACAGGTGGACCCGCTGGCGCTTTTGCGCGTGGGAACCGCGTCGCCTACGCCCACGCTCACCGCAACACCCCCAGAATCTGGATCCATCCCAGAGCGGATCGATCCCACCAACACGCCCCCGGCCCTGATCGAAACCGAGCCAGAGAGCACGCCGACGCCAGAGCCAACGCCTACCGCCACCGTTCGCGTTCCCAGCACGTTGGCGCCTACCCTGACGCCCACACCTACCGCTACGCAGAGCGCACCCGTGGAGGTAGCAGTGCGGGTGGACGCCCGTACCTGGCTCCAGGTGACGGTGGACGGCGAGCTCGTCCTGGCCGATTTGATCGAGGCCGGCGAGGATCCGTCCTGGACCGGGCAGGAGTCGATCGCCCTTGTCATCGGGAACGCTGGCGGCGCCTACCTGACCGTCAATAGCGAAGAGATCGGCTACCTCGGCGAAGAGGGCGAGGTCATCGAGGTCGTCTACACGCCGTAGAACAGCCCCCCTCCCAAGGCGATTCCTGGCATCACCCGAG
>Ga0334895_1004381_pt1 | contig 10074 bp, 12 predicted proteins | sample GraSluR3_MG_7_FD_207229 | JGI IMG/M metagenome (GOLD analysis project Ga0334895, IMG submission 207229) | Sludge microbial communities from methane-producing bioreactor in Wageningen University, Netherlands - Granular Sludge_31_05-R3 | ecosystem: Engineered > Bioreactor > Anaerobic >... | reverse complement strand
ACCTTGTGCCGGATTTCCTCAATACTCATCTCATAGGCAAGCGCATCTTCCCGCTTGCGACCAAAGGCACAGAACTTGCACAGATTGATGCAGATGTTTGAGTAATTGATGTGCTGGTTGTAAATAAAGTAGGCCTTGTCACCGTTGATCCGCTCACGCACGATGTTGGCCAGGTAGCCCAGGGCAAGGATGTCGGAATGCCCGTAGAGCTGTGCGCCGTCGTGCAAATCAAGGCGTTTGCCGGCACGTACCTTTTCAAGTATGGGGCCAAGCCCGGCCTGCTCGATGTGGGCATCCATGTAGGCGTTCATGTAGTTCTTTAATTCTTTAAGTCAGGGTTGTGCAGAGATTGGAAGAGCTACCATGCCCGTACCAGAATAAAATCGGCCAAATTAACACCAGCGTTAACACCGGCACAAAACAGGCGCAGGCAGCTGTAAAAAGCAACAGCCCCTGGTCAGGGGCTGTTACAGGGTATCGCAAAAACGAGATCAATCAAGGAAAAAGCGAAGTTTTTCCCTGCGGCTGGAATGACGTAACCGGATAAGTGCCTTTTTTTCGATCTGGCGGATACGCTCGCGGGAAACATTGAAGCGTTTGCCAATTTCCTCTAGGGTGTACTCTGCCTTTTCACCGATGCCAAAACGCAAACGGATGATTTTTTCCTCCCGCTCGGTAAGGGTTGACAACACTTCGGTCACCCGGTTGGCGAGTTGTCTGTTCTGTACCGCATCGTAGGGAGATTCGGATTCCTGGTTTTCCAGAAAATCACCCAGGGTGGAATCATCATCACCCACTGGTGTCTCAAGGGAAATCGGCTCACGCGATGCCTCCAAGATGGCCAGGATCTTGTCCATGGGCATATCGGTCAGCTTGGAAATTTCCACCGGTGTGGGCTCGCGGCCCAGTTCCTTCAAGAGCGAATAAAAGGCCTTGAAAAACTGGCTACGCAACTCAAGAAAATGCACTGGCAGGCGAATGGTGCGCGTTTTGTCGAGAATGGCGCGGGTAATGGCCTGGCGTATCCACCAGGAGGCGTAGGTGGAAAATTTGTTGCCTTTTTTGTAGTCAAAGCGAAAAACAGCCCGCATCAGACCGAGGTTGCCTTCTTGAATGAGATCAGCCAAGGTCAGGCCCTGGTGCATGTAACGCTTGGCAATGGAAACCACCAGGCGCAGATTGGCCCGGATCATGACATCCTTGGCAAATTCCACCGAGCGGTTGTAGGCTTCCACCTTGGTGGCCAGCTCGAAAAGTTCCCGGTTGTCGCTGTGATTTTGGTTGGCGCGCAGCACAGTCTGGCGCATGTGGTTGAGTTGTTGTTTTTTTGGTTTTAACGTGGGATCACGGCGTTCCCAAAGAGCAATGCGTTCCGCCAAGGTACGGATTTCATCTGCACCCGAGGTATCGGTGCGGATCAGCTCAATAATGGCGTCGAATCCTTCCCGAATGGTCTTGGAATACTTGGCCTCTTCTTCTGGGGTGAGCAGTTCGTATTGGCCCATCTCCCGCAGATAGGTGGTGGTGGTTTCTTCCGGTTCGTGACCTTCGCTGTCAGGAAGGGCATCGACGTTGGCATCGTCCTCAGAGGTTTTTTTGCCGGTCCACTCTTCACCGGCCAGGGTCATACGTTTGCCAGATTTTTCCTGGGTGACGATTTCAATATTATTTTCTCCCAGAAAATCAAACAGTTCTTCAATGGCGCCAGGATCCTTGACCTGGTCGGGTAGAAGTTCGTTTAAATGTTGAAAAGTGATGCATCCCTCATCCTTTCCTGCCTCAAGAAGGTCATTTTTAATATCAGATAGCACAGCCTTCTCCTTAGACATGGTTCTCATCCCAATAGATGAAAAAATAATGTGAACAATATATTTTACAATAAAAAAAGAATAATTTCAACAAGGAATCCAAAGCCCCACAAAGGGAGGTATCAACAGGGTTGGGTGATAAATGGTGCACGTTGCAGGGAATTCAGGTATGAAGGAAAGCAATTTGCGTCACAACCGGCACTAAGTCAAATACATACGTATAGCAAAATAATGACTACATCGATAAACATTTTGCAAAAAAGATCAAGCGGGGTACTGTTACCTGTTTTTTCCTTACCTGCTCCCTGTGGTATTGGCGATTTGGGCCCGGGCGCTTACACGTTCATTGATTTTCTTGCCAAGGCCGGTCAGAGTTGTTGGCAAATTCTGCCGCTGGGGCCAATAAGTGGCGATCTTGGTCACTCTCCCTACATGAGTGCTTCTGCCCTGGCAGGCAACCCGTTACTGATCAGCCCCGAACTCCTGGTGGAAGACGGACTGCTGCAAGCACACCAGCTCGCCTATCCAGATTTCTCCGCCTACAATATCGACTACCACCGGGTACAGGCCCACAAGAAGTATCTCCTGGAGCTTGCCTGGGAAGCTTTTCAGGGCCCTGCCAATGTCGGTCGCCTGGATGATTTCATCGCTGCCCATCCCTGGGCACAGGATTATGGTCTCTTTCTTGCCCTCAAGGATTGGTACGATCAGGCTGCCTGGTTTGAATGGCCCAAACCTATACGCAAACGTGATGCAAAGGCGCTTTTGGCTGCGCAAAAAGATTTGCACAGTGCCATCCGCAAACACTGTTTTAAACAGTATCTCTTTTTTGAACAGTGGCAGCGTCTACGTCTGTATGCCCAGGAAAAAGGTGTGCAATTAATTGGTGATCTGCCCATCTACGTGGCCATGGACAGTGTGGATGTCTGGGTGAATCAGGAAATTTTTGCACTTGATCCCGACAGCTGCGAGGCCACCCACATTGCCGGAGTACCGCCTGACTATTTTAGCGAAACCGGGCAGCGCTGGGGCAATCCGCTCTACAGGTGGAACAGTGACACAGCAGCTGTGCGTGCCCAGCTCTATGACTGGTGGGAGCAGCGCCTACGTCAAAACTTTTTTTTGGTGGACGTCCTCAGGCTCGACCATTTTCGTGGTTTTGAATCGTACTGGGCTGTCCCGGCCGAAGAAGAGACCGCCATGGTTGGCGAGTGGCTCCCAGGTCCGGGTTTACCTTTTTTTACCGAGATGAACAGGCGCCTGGGTCAGATGCCGCTTATTGCCGAGGACTTGGGCATCATCACCCCAGAGGTCGAGGCCCTGCGCCAGGCCCTGGGTTTACCGGGCATGAAAATTTTGCTTTTTGCCTTTGATTATTTTACCGACAACAGCTATTTACCCTACAACTGCCCACCCAACAGTGTTATCTACACTGGCACGCACGACAACGAAACCGCAGTGGGCTGGTTTTTAAATCCAGCAGTGGACCCGGTCTTCAAGCAGCAGGCCAAGCGTTTTGCCAATAAAAACGACGACAATCCCGGCTCCTTTCATACAGACCTCATCTATCTGGCCATGTCGGCGTCCTCCAATCTGGCTATATTTCCCATGCAGGACCTGTTGGGCTTTGGCAACGACTGCCGCATGAATACCCCGGGCCAAAGCAAAGGCAACTGGTTGTGGCGCGTGGCCCCGCACTACATCAATGACGATCTGGCTGCATGGTTGCGGGAACTAACCCGCTTTTTTGGCCGTCTTCCAGCCCAAACACCACAACACAAACAACAGGCCCATAACGATGCGCATCCTTATTCTTAACGGCAGTCCCCGTATCCATGGCAACACCCATATCCTACTGAACCAGGTGCTGGAAGGGATTCGTGCGGGTGGTCACGACGCGGAACTGCTCCATCTGGCCAAACTGCAAGTGGCGCCGTGCACTGGTTGTGGATTTTGCGAAAGTAAGGGGGTGTGCGCTATTGATGATGCCATGACCACACTGTACGAAAAAGTAGATGCTGCCCACCACTTGGTAATTGGCTCGCCCATTTATTTTTATGGTGTCACTGCGCAAACCAAAGCCTTTATCGACCGTTGCCAGGTTTTTTGGAGCAGAAAGTATCTGCTGGGGCAGAGTAGGGAAGGACAGTTGCCGCGCCATGGCTACCTGGTGAGCACGGCTGCGACCGGTGGCGGCAAATGCTTTGACTGCGCCCGTCTCAGCCTGCGTTATGCCTTTGATGCCATGGACATGACCTTTAACGGCGAGGTGGTGGTACAAGGTGTGGATGAACGCGGTGCAGTGTTAGAGAGAGGGGAGGTTTTGCAGGCAGCCCAAAATTTAGGCAAAAAAATCAGTGCCATGGTATAAAGGCAAAACCGAAGTAACGAGCGATGAGCATACTTGAACTCAATTATGGATCAAACAGACACAGAAGAAGAGCAGATGAAAATCACCTTGATTCTTTTGCATAAGACTCCGGAAGTACTGTGGAACGGCTTCAGGCTGGCCAATTTGATGTTGGAAGCAATGGAGGATGTCAGTATTTTTCTCAATGGCCCTTCTGTTCAATATGAACAGCTGGATTCTGCGCAATTTCCGCTGAAAGAACTGGCTAAAATATTTACCCTTTCAGAAGGGCGTCTTTTTGCTTGAGGCAAACTACTGGACCTTCACGGCGTGAAGGAAGGTTACCATGCACGGGGTACGCAACAGCTGCTGTATGATCTGATCAAGGAGAGCGACAAGGTTATTACTCTGTAACACAAACATCCTGTGCCTCCCCGACAGAGCCGGTGATCAGCAAGCGTGTATTGCCAGCGCTCACCAGGTCGCCGGGCAAGAGTTTTCTTCGTTTGCGCAACTCAACCGCGCCATTGACCTGCACCTGGCCCTGACTAATCATCCAGCGGGCCGCGCCGCCGCTTGCCGCGAGGTTCTCGCGTTTCAACAGCTTATCCAGTTCGATAAAGGCCGTGGCAATGTGCACAAGGGTAGGGGCCTGTTGCATGGGAAGAGCCTACAAGTCGAGGTGAAAATCGATATGCACGGACCGGCGTGCAGGCACAAATTGTCTGTAGGAGGTCTTGGATTTGTCCAGCATGATTTTGGCGGCGCGCACTGAATCGGTATCCTTGTATTTGTCGGAGAGATACACTATCTCGCTGATGCCTGCCTGAATGATCACCTTGGTGCATTCGTTGCACGGGAACAGCCCCACGTAGATTCGACAGCCACGCAGATCGCGGGTGATGGAGTTGAGGATGGCGTTCAACTCCGCATGGCACACATAGGGATATTTGGTATCCAGGTATGCACCTTCACGCGCCCAGGGCAGTTCATCATCGGAACAGCCCCAGGGAAAACCATTGTAGCCCACACCAACAATCTTGTTCTGGCTGTTCGCCACACAGGCCCCGACCTGGGTGTTCGGATCCTTGGAGCGGCCGGCCGAGAGTAGGGCAACCGCCATGAAGTATTCATCCCAGGAAAGAACGTCGCTGCGTTTACGGATCATTGCCGTGCTGTTTATGGTTGATTTTTTTTGTTGTTTGCCTCGGCTTCCTTGAACTGTTTGCGCCGTTGCCGCCAGTCCGGCGCTGTGCCGGTGGCCTTTTCGATGAAAACGCGGATGGCCTGGAAATATCGCTTTCCTGCCACGGCAATCAGGGAATTATGATCCGCGCCAGGCACAATTTGCAGCTCTTTTTCCTTGGCCCCGCTTGATGCCTGCAGGGTTTCTGCCTGCCACAGGGGGATCAACTGATCGTACTGGCCATGCAAGATAAAGGTGGGCTTGGTGAACTCGGTGATTTTTTGACTGTTACCAAAGGTGTCTTCTTCACGGATACCCATGGCTTCCAGGTCAATACCCAGTACCTTGGCCAGGGGCAGGGTCTTGGCAAAACCAGATTCAATAAGCAAACCGCTCAGCGCATCTGCATGTTTGGCGGCAACATGAATGGCGCAGGCACTACCCAGAGAACGGCCCATAACAAAGAGCGGCCCAGTATACTGATGCTCGCCAAGCCAGGAGCGCACAAACAAAAATGTCGCTTCCGCATCGTCAAGCAAGGTGCTGACCAAGGGCACACCATCGCTCCAGCCGTAGCCCCGGTAATCACACACCAAAAAGTTGATTCCTTCTGCCAGGTAATAGGGGGCGATGTCATCGTAGTCTGGCACGATTTCTCCGTTACCATGAAAGAAGATGATGGTGGCGGAATCAGGAGCATGGGTGAAGAGCCGACAGCCAATGTGGATACCGTCGGCGACTGGTGCATCGATGTTCGCTGCCCCTGCAGGTGGCTGGCTTTTTCTGACTTTTCTTGGATGAAAGAGCATCCGGAGGATATCGTCGTGATCCATGGTGTAGAGTCCTGTCTGATCTGGATTAGAGCTTGCCTGCTGCGCTATTTGTTCTTTGCAGCCAGATGTTGTAAAAACAGCAAAAAGAAGCAGAACGAACACGCCTGTATACAACAAAAAACGTATCGTATCTGATCGTTGCACACGCTGTAGGATTAACATGGCTGTACCTCGTGCAGTTGAGGCCTTGTGCTGCCAGGTTCATGGGCTCGGCAGGGCTGCGGGCAGGCCATGGGAGACCTGTCTTGCCAGGTGCTGAACCCAGCGTTGTCCGTCTTGTTACATGAGCATCTCCATGCCGGAGAAGAAGTAGCCGATTTCAAAAGCAGCCGTGTCAGGGGCATCGGAACCATGGGTGGCGTTTGCTTCTAGGGAATCGCCAAATTCACGGCGCAGGGTGCCCTCTGCTGCCTCGGCAGGGTTGGTGGCGCCCATAAGATCACGCCATTTTTTGATGGCGTCTTCAGCCTCGAGCACCATAACAATGCAGGGCCCGCTGGACATGAAATCGGTCAACTCGCCAAAAAAAGGCCGACTTTTATGTACATGATAAAAGCCTTCAGCTTCCTTCTTGCTCAAATACAGTTTTTTCATGGCAACAACGGTGAATCCCTCGGCATAGATGCGGCTGAGAATTTTTCCGGCATTGCCGGCCTGAAAGGCGTTGGGCTTGATGATGGCAAAGGTTCGTTCCATGGTTCTGGTTCCTTACAATTTGTTTTGCTGATTAATCGGCACATTGAGGACAAAAAATGCATAGTACCATATATGAACAAAACCAGCTCGTTATGCCAAGAAAAATCAGAGCCAAACCAAGATGAAAAATATGTTCAAAAAGACCCTGCAGCCCATCCTCTTTGTAGCCAGGGAGCAGAAGCAGAAATCAGTTTGCAAATTCGAATTTTCGCTCTATGCTATTTAGTCCGATAGGTTTTCCCTTACCCCTGATACTAAAAGGGGTGCTTTCATTCATTTTTTAGCATGCGCACAGGCATGCAAGCATGGGATTGAGAACTCATGGCCCTTATCGTGCAAAAATTCGGCGGCACCTCGGTGGGCTCCATCGAAAAGATACAGGCTGTTGCCAAGCGGGTGATTGAAAAGCATCTGGAAGGTAACCGCATGATCGTGGTGCTCTCCGCCATGGCAGGCGAAACAGACCGGCTTATTGGCATGGCCCATGCTATCCAGCGCGTTCCTGATCTGCGCGAACAGGACATGCTGGTTTCCTCCGGCGAACAGGTGAGTGTGGCCCTGTTTGCCATGGCAGTGAAGGCCGCAGGATACAAGGCCGTTTCTCTTTTAGGTGACCAGGTTGGGATCCATACCGACCAAAAGCACACCCGCGCCCGCATTACCTCCATTGATGCAGAACGTATCAATGGCTATCTGGATCAGGGCAACATTGTGACTGTAGCTGGTTTTCAGGGGGTCACCGACTATGGCGACATCACCACCTTGGGCCGGGGTGGCTCAGACACCACGGCCGTGGCCCTGGCTGCGGCCCTGCAGGCCGATGCATGCGAGATCTTCACCGATGTGGAGGGCGTGTTCACCACTGATCCGGGTGTTTATGATAAGGCCCGAAAAATCGATCACATCAGCTACGATGAGATGCTCGAATTGGCCAGTCTTGGTGCCAAGGTGCTGGATATCCGTGCAGTCAGCATGGCCAAGCGTTTCAAGGTACCAGTGCATGTCCGTTCAACCTTTACCAATACCACCGGCACCTGGGTTGTTGACGAGGAGAAAATTATGGAGTCTCTGTTGGTTTCCGGCATCACCTACAGCAAGAAAGAAGCCCGGATCACGATAAAAAAAGTGCCTGACCAACCTGGAATTGCGGCCAAAATTTTCCTGCCCATTTCCGATGCCGGTATCATGGTGGATATGATCATCCAAAACACCCATGACGGTGGTCTCACTGACATGACGTTCACGGTTTTGCGCAGCGACTACGACCGCGCCATGGAAATCCTGGCCAAGGTGGCTCAGGATATCCGGGCCGAAGAAGTCACTGGTGACCAGGAAATCGTCAAGGTTTCCATTGTGGGCGTAGGCATGCGCAACCATTCAGGTATTGCTTCAACTATGTTTCAGATCATGTCGAAAGAAGGGATTAATATCATGATGATCTCCACATCGGAAATCAAGGTGTCTGTGGTCATTGCCGAAAAGTATACGGAGTTGGCTGTGCGGGCCCTGCACGATGCCTTTGCCCTGGACAAGGACAACCTGCCCCTGGAAGTGGATGTGGACTGACCCATGACCCGTAGCATAGAAATTTACGATACCACTCTGCGTGATGGCACCCAGGCGGAAAATTTCAACCTGTCCCTGGAAGATAAAATAAAGGTGTGCAGGGAACTGGACAGTTTTGGGGTTGATTTTATTGAAGGGGGATGGCCTGGTTCCAACCCTTTGGCCGTTGAGTTTTTCCAGCGCATGCAGGGAATAGGGCTGCGCCACGCCAAACTGGCTGCCTTTGGTTCCACCCGCCACTTTCAGCATCCACCTGAAAAGGATGCCAATCTGGCTGCACTTTTGGCGGCCAAAACACAGGCCATAACCATATTCGGCAAGAGCTGGGATGTGCATGTCACTGATGCGCTCCGTATCGACCTGGAAGACAACCTGGCCATCATTGAAGATTCTCTGGCATATCTGCGACCCAAGGTGCAGCATCTTTTCTATGATGCCGAGCACTTTTTTGACGGTTTCAAGGCCAATCGGGACTACTGCCTGGCCACGCTGCAACGGGCCCTTGCCGGTGGTGCGGAAACCCTGGTGCTGTGTGATACCAACGGCGGCACCCTGACCCATGAGCTGGCCCAGATCATCCAGGCGGTGCAGCAATTTTTTCAGCAAAACGGTCAGGAGTTACACCTGGGTGTCCATGCTCATAACGATGCCGAATGCGCGGTAGCCAACTCGCTGATGGCTGTGCATCTGGGTATTGTGCAGGTACAGGGTAGTATGAATGGCTATGGCGAGCGCTGCGGCAATGCTAACCTCGCCTCCATCATTCCGGCACTGCACTTGAAAATGGGGCTGCATTGCCACGCAGGCACACGCCTGCATCAGCTCTATACCACCACTCGATTAATCAACGAACTGGCCAACCTGCCCCACAACAGGTACCAAGCCTATGTGGGTGACTCTGCCTTTGCCCACAAGGGTGGGGTACATGTGAGTGCAGTGCAGCGCAATCCGCTGACCTATGAGCATATAAACCCAGACGAAGTGGGTAATGAACGCCGTATCCTCATTTCCGACCAGTCTGGCCGGGCCAATGTGATTCTTAAGGCAGAGCGCTACGGCCTGCCCCTGCGGCCGGATGATCCACTCATGGCCTCCATTATTGCGGAACTCAAAGAAATGGAAAACCAGGGCTATCAGTATGAAGCAGCTGAGGCGAGTTTTGAGTTGCTCATGCGTAGTGCCTTGGGCCTGCGACGTAAATTTTTCACCCTGAAAGCCTTCCGGGTGATGAATCACAAACACAGCATAAACAAGGAACCCTTTACCGAGGCAACCATCCGCCTGAGTGTGGGTGGCATCGAGGCCCATACCGCTGCCATGGGCGATGGTCCGGTCAATGCACTGGACCTGGCCCTGCGCAAGGCGCTCACCCGATTCTATCCAAACCTTGAAGACATGGAACTGGCCGACTATAAAGTACGGGTACTCTCCGGTGAACACGGTACTGGTGCCAAGGTGCGGGTGCTGATTGAAAGTCGAGACTCGTCCGGTTGTTCCTGGGGTACGGTGGGGGTCTCGTTCAACATCATTGAGGCAAGCTGGCAGGCGCTGGTGGACAGCATCAACTACAAATTGATGAAGGATGAACAGAACCGGGGAAAGAGCACTGAAACGCAATGATGCGTCGTTAGAACG
>Ga0334895_1004377_pt1 | contig 10080 bp, 11 predicted proteins | sample GraSluR3_MG_7_FD_207229 | JGI IMG/M metagenome (GOLD analysis project Ga0334895, IMG submission 207229) | Sludge microbial communities from methane-producing bioreactor in Wageningen University, Netherlands - Granular Sludge_31_05-R3 | ecosystem: Engineered > Bioreactor > Anaerobic >... | reverse complement strand
ATCCGCATTGGGGTATCTCGCCTCAGTCAACATTTCTTCTCGATTGTCAAAGATGGTTGTTTTGAAATGGACAATTTTTGCTAATTGATTCAAATAATAAGCAATATGGCCACCACCAACAATAATAAGTCGGTAGTCGGGTTTAACAACACGCACAAACACTTCTACATGACCGCCACAATTCATGGCTAAATCTTTCCCGAGATCAAACTGAATCAATTCGCTTCTTCCTTTTCGAATCAATTCAACAGTCTTTTCAATGGTTGTTTTTTCAAGATTGCCACCGCCAATGGTTCCTTCGATGTGACCATCCTCGTACACAAGCATCATTTTTCCCGTCTCTGCTGGGGTGGATCCCGTTGATTTCACTACTGTCACAATAGCCGCACCTTTTCCTGATTTAACGGCTTGATCTAATTGATTGAACATATTTATTCCTCCTTGTTTGATTGTTGAATGACCTCTATATCATCCCAAGTGTCGACGTCCCATATTTTGGAAGGGGGATAAGGAACGAATAGACTGGGTTCTCTTTCAATAATATGTCTTCCGCCGGCATCGCCAGTTGAATTTAGTAGTTCTTCAAAGTATTTTTTGGGGAAAATCACCGGTGTGCTTCTCTTTCCATCTGTGGATGCAGCCACGATGATAGGGTTTTTTTTAAAAGCGTGAATTAATCGATTAAAATCGCTGGTTAGAAACAGAGGTTGATCCCCCATGACGATCATGCAGCCAGAAGCACAGGTAGAAATATTGGAAACACCGAGTTTGACACTCGCAGACATACCCTCATGGGCGTTGCCATTGTAAAGGGGTCTGACGGGGAATTTTTGAACCACATCCAATACTTGAGGGTCTCGGTAAACGACCAATAGTTCATCCACTAAAGAAGCGTGGCACTGTGAGATCACATGGTGCAAAAGGGGCATGCCATGATACAAGGCTAAAAGCTTGTTAGAGCCAAAACGTCTGGAATAGCCGGCAGCTAAAATGATGGCAGATAGCTTCATAATTCCTCCCGAATCAAAACAGACTCCAAAAAAGGGGCTTTTCGTCTAAGAGAATGAGTCAAAAGACCAATATCAGCGGACATTTCAGGACGGTAACGATTTAATATCAAAAAATTGCGAGGAGCTCTAGATTTGAAATAGCCATCTGGAGATAAAATCAATCTCTCAAAATCCGTCCAGTCGACCTGATCAGAAGAGGCTTTGCCAGTGATGGTTGAAAAAAGACTCGCTCGATGCACACAATCTTGAACAGGTTTTCCAAGGGCATTGAGTCCCATTACAGCAATCAAAATATGGGTTGATGGAGGAACCACAGGTTCATAAGAGGCATAGGCTTTCAAAGGAAGTCTTCGGGAGCCATCTCCTTCAATGAGTATAAAGTCAAAATGGCCGTTAGTATGTAAAAATTCAATACAAGATGGATCTAAAGGGTTTAGTTTATCTAGAGGATTGATGCTTGAACCGGCATACACCATGATAGGGTATGGAGATTTAAGCTCTTTTAATAAGGTGGGGTCTAGGATGGTGATGGCATTGGAGGAGTTAGGCAAAAAAATATGGGTGGAAGTTGTGATCAAAACACGTTTTCCTTTTTGGTACAATTGATCAGCCATTTCCTCAATAATGGTTGTTTTGCCTCCCGATCCAATAATGGTGACAATTTGGGGTTTATCCATGGGTATTCCTAAAGCTTGCACATAGTTCATCATACACCTCGTTATTTGGTTGCCATTATATCATAATAATTGAAGGTTAGAAAATAGATTTCAGACAATAAAAATAGCCCGAAGGCTATTTTTTCATCTCGACAGTGACATGTGGGTAAGGAATGGAAATACCTTCCGCATCTAATCTCTTTTTGATTAATTCATGCATATCGTAGTACAAATCCCAGTAATTCTCTGTGTATGTCCACATTCGAACATTGAAGTTCAAAGAGCTGTCAGCCATTTGAGCCAAACGAACCAAGACAGGTTTGTCTGCCAACACCATTTCGTGGGCTTCAACCTCTTCCTTAATGGCTTTCTTCACTTGATCGATATCAGAATCATAGCTGACACCAATGACAAGATCGAGTCTTCTTTCTGCATAAGCAGAAAAGTTTGTGATGGTTCCGGAGGTTATGCTGTTATTGGGAACCAAGATTTTTTTGTTATCTGGCGTTTTAAGTGTAGAATGGAAGATTCCAATCTCGATGATGGTTCCAGACACGCCACCAGCTTCTACAAAATGTCCCACTTCAAATGGTTTCAGTGTCACAAGCATGACACCACTGGCGAAATTAGATAGATTCCCTTGCAAGGCCAAACCAATTGCCAGAGAAGCCGCTCCTAAAACAGCGATCAAAGATGTGGTTTGAACCCCAAAAGTTTGCAAGATGGCCATGATTAGGACAAAGAACAGAAGAAACCTTAGGATGGATAGAGTAAATCCTTCTAACATAGGATCAACTGATTTTTTCCCCAGCATTTTTTTGACTTGGGTCACCACAATATTGATAATGAAACGTCCAATGATATAAATCAAAGCTGCTTTAACCAACATCAACAATATCGCCACAAAAGAAATATTACCAATAGTCATTTATACTCACCCCCCTTATTGTTATTAATTCTATTATAAGCAAGCGAGTCTCGTATTGTAAAGCTTTATCGTAGTTGGTATACTGTAGTCACATAAAAATGGAGGGAAACAATGGCGAAATTGTATTTCAGATACGGTGCAATGAATTGTGGCAAATCAACGGCATTGCAGCAAGTTGCTTACAATTATGAAGAACGCGGAATGGTTGTGATCATTATTAAACCAGTTGTAGACACCAAAGGGGGTCGCCAAATCATTTCAAGGTTGGGGATGAGTAGAGAAGTGGATTTTTTAATAGACAAAGACACAGACATGTTAGATCTTATGAACCAGTATGTGGAGGAAAATGGCAAATGCCACTGTATTTTAGTAGATGAGGTTCAGTTTCTTCAAAAGAATCAGGTTGATCAATTATTTGAAATTGCTGTGTTGCAAAACATCCCAGTGATTTGTTATGGATTGCGCACAGACTTTTTGATGAATGGGTTCGAGGGCAGTCAAAGACTCTTATTATTAGCGCATAGCATTGAGGAGCTAAAAACCATTTGTGCCTGCGGAAAGAAAGCTTTATTGAATGGAAGAAAAATAAACGGAAGATTTGTTTTTGAAGGAGAGCAAATTGCCATTGAACAAGAAGAAGAGGTAACCTACGAATCGTTGTGCCCGTCCTGTTATTTTCGGTTGAGGAAAGGCGAGCATAGAATGGAATCATGACGGACAGATGACAGATATAAAAAAATATGGTATACTATCTAAATGATAATAGTTATTATTAGAAAACATGAAAGTTGGTAAATAAATTGGCAATAAAAAAGAAAACATCGATAGGCGGACAAGCTTTGATCGAAGGGATCATGATGCGAGGTCCTAACAAGCTATCAACAGCAGTTCGAAAGCCAGATGGCGAGATAGTTGTTAAAACACAAGATATTCATAAAGGCATTGCCACTGGGATGGGCAAGATTCCATTTCTAAGAGGAAGTCGAGCCTTAGTGGATGCCATGGTAATGGGTGTCAAGGAACTCATGTATTCAGCGGAGTTTTATGAAGAACCAGAAGAGGAAGATTTCCTGGATCGATTGATCAAAAAATTGTTCAAAGGGGATGGGGAAAAAGCGGTTATTTATCTATCTGTGGCTTTGTCATTGATCATTTCAGTGGGTGCGTTTATTCTTCTTCCTAATTTCATTGCGAATTTTTTGAAGGGAATAACAGAAGTGCCTATTATTTTAAATTTGGCAGAAGGTTTGGTTCGTGTAGCCCTTTTCACCGCATATGTTTATTTGATTTCAAAGATGGAGGACATTCGAAGAGTCTTCATGTATCATGGTGCAGAGCACAAAACCATTTATGCCTATGAGAATGGAGAAGAGCTCACTGTTGAAAATGTCAGGAAATACACGACCTTGCATCCAAGGTGTGGGACGAGCTTTCTAGTGAATGTGTTAATCATTTCCATTTTAGTTTTTTCCTTTTTTGGATGGCCAAATCCTTGGCTTCGGGTGCTCATTCGATTGTTGATGTTGCCGGTTATAGCTGGTATCTCTTATGAGATTAATAAATATATTGGAAAGAATGAGCATACCTTATTGGCCAGAATTGTGTCAAAACCAGGTTTTCAGTTTCAGAAGTTGACAACGAAAGAACCTACAGATGATATGCTGGAAGTAGCTATCGCTGCTATGAAAGAAGTGATCCCAGAAGATGAAGGTCAGGATGATTGGTAATGACCATACGTGAACTTATAAAAAGAGGAATGGAGACTATCCAAAAACGGGAATACAACAACCCTTATTTGGAAGCCAATTTAATTTTGTCAGATGTGTTGGAAGTAAAAAAAGTGTATGTCATGACCCATTTAGATGAGGATGTTCCAGCACCCAAAGTAGAACAGTATTTGAAAAGAATTGATTTGAGGAATCAAGGCTATCCATTGGCTTATATCATCAAGCGCCAGGAATTTATGGGCTTGGACTTTTATGTCACACAAGGTGTCTTGGTCCCTAGACCAGACACAGAAAACATTGTAGAAAGATTGGTGGATCTGTCAAACAGTTACTTTAGAGGAGTCAACAATATTAGGGTTTTGGATATTGGTTCAGGGTCGGGGGCCATAGGATGCAGTTTGGCTTACTACATCAAAAACTGTGAAGTGGAAGCATTCGATGTGTCACTCAGAGCGGTCAGAGTTTGTCGGATCAATCAGAAAAAACTGGGGTTGCATAACTACACAGTAAGTCAACAGGATGTGTTTCAGCCTTGGGAAAAAGTCAGAGGCAAGTATCATATCGTCGTATCTAATCCACCTTATATTCCAAGAAAACATATCGATCATTTGCAATGGGAAGTCTCTATTCACGAACCTAGACTGGCATTGGATGGCGGTGTGACAGGATTGGATTATTATGAGAGAATCATTCAGACATATTCGGAAGTTGCGACAGAAAAATCCGTCCTAGCATTTGAGTTTGGATGGGATCAAAAAAACAAAGTGATGGCTTTGATGGAAAAAGAGGGCCAATTTGAAGAATACGAGCAAATAAAGGATTTACAAGGATTAGATCGTGGTGTAATCGGGTATCGGAGATAGATTGACCTCTTACGATAGGTTTGATATAATACTATGTTGATAGTTTAAGAGGTGAAAATTATGTTGGAAAAATTAAGAACATTAAAATCAAAATATGACGAACTCAGTATGCAGATCAGTGACCCAGAAGTAATTGGGGATAGTCAAAAATGGCAGAAACTAGTGAAAGAACACGCCCATTTGGAGCCCATCGTTGCAGAGTACAAAGTATTTGACGACAAAACGACCCAATTGGCAGAAGCAAGAGAGATGTTGAAGGATAAACTTGATGAAGACTTTAAGGAAATGGTTAAAGAAGAGGTCAAGACACTGACTCAGGAATTGGAAGAAGCAGAAGAGGCATTAAAAAAGATGTTGATTCCAAAGGATCCCAATGACGACAAAAATGTCATTATTGAAATCAGGGCAGGTGTTGGTGGCGATGAGGCCGGTCTCTTTGCGGGAAATTTGTTTAGAATGTACACCATGTACGCGGAAAGCAAAAGATGGAAGATTGAAATTATGAGCACCAGTGAACAAGGGATTGGTGGTTATAAGGAAATTATTTTCATGATAAAAGGGAAAGGCGCTTATTCTAGGTTGAAATATGAAAGCGGGGGACATCGAGTGCAACGAGTTCCAGATACTGAGTCAAGTGGTCGTATCCATACTTCATCCGCGACAGTGGCGGTTTTGCCAGAGGTGGATGATATCGATATTGATATAGGACCAAATGATGTTAGGGTGGATGTTTTCAGATCTTCTGGGAACGGTGGACAAAGTGTCAACACAACAGATTCAGCTGTCAGGTTGACGCATGTTCCTTCAGGAATAGTGGTCTCATGCCAAGACGAGAAATCACAATTAAAAAACAAAGATAAAGCATTCAAGATTTTGAAAGCAAGGTTGTATGACAAACAGCTTCAAGAACAAAATGATGAGATGGCAGCTAAACGAAAAAGCCAAGTTGGTTCAGGAGATAGATCTCAACGTGTTAGAACCTACAACTACCCTCAGGGACGTGTATCAGATCACCGCATCAATTTGACCTTATATAAATTGGAAGCTTTCATGAATGGAGATTTGGATGAAATGATAGACAACCTGATCACATCTGACCAAGCAGAGCAGTTGGTTGCCATGGAGGCATAATTAAAATAAGAGCTTCGGCTCTTTTTTTAAGGTGGATACGCAGTTGGTTGATTATCGTTCTCGGCTAATATATAATATTCCTTGTGAATGAGGTGACAAATGACTAAGATTATAAAACTGACCCAAGAAAATTTTACAGACGAAGATATTCTTCCGTTGGTTCAAATAATCAAAAACAATGGAACGGTTGTGTTCCCAACAGAAACGGTGTACGGCTTGGGAGGCGATGCCCTTAGCGAGGTCGCGGTGTCAAAGATTTATGGGGCGAAAGGCAGACCGACAGATAACCCATTGATTGTTCACATCTCCAATATAAAACAATTGGAAAGAATTGTAGAAGAGGTGCCGGAGAAAGCAAAAAAACTGATGGACCGTTTTTGGCCGGGACCGCTGACCTTATTGTTCAAAAAGAAAGCGCTCGTGCCTGATCAGATAACAGGCGGATTAGAAACTGTGGCGGTGAGAATGCCGGCTTCACCAATTGCCCTTAGATTGATAGAATTGGCGGATACGCCCATAGCGGCTCCAAGTGCTAATTTGTCAGGTAGGCCTAGTCCGACGAAGGCGGCACATGTCCTGTTAGATCTGGATGAAAAAGTAGATGCCATTATTGACGGTGGTGATTGCGAATTTGGGATAGAGTCAACCGTCATAGATGTGTTAAACGACCCTCCCATGATATTGAGACCAGGAAGTATTACTTTGGAAGCTATATCAGAAACCATTGAATCTGTCATTTATGATCCTGGGTTGGAATACGGACAGACGACCCCTCGCTCTCCAGGCCAAAAGTATTTGCACTACGCGCCCAAGGGGAAAGTATTGCTATTTATAGGAGAATCAAATGCCATAGCTGAAGAAATACGTAAAAAGGCAACGTTTTTGATTAAAGAAGGCTTAAAGGTGATGATATTAGCAACAGATGAAAATATCAAGTTTTATAAAGAAGGCGTGATTATGAGCTTGGGTTCTCGAGGAAACCCTATGGAGATCTCAACCCACCTATTCGCCATGTTGAGAAAATCAGATGATATCAAAGCAGATTGGATTCTGGTGGAAGGAATCAGCGAAGAAGGACTTGGCGTGGCTATTATGAATCGCTTGAGAAAAGCATCAGGAGGACGGATACAAATGTGTGGTGAAAAACAATGAGAGTCTTATTCGTTTGCACAGGCAATACTTGCAGAAGTCCTATGGCGGAAGCTATTTTGAAAGATTTGCTGGAGTCACGAGGTTCTGAAAGCAAGATAGAAGTCTTTTCAGCAGGTTTGTTGACTATGAATGGGTTGCCAGCTAATAGCAACAGCATTCAGGTTCTTGAAGAGATAGGATTGGATCTGAGATCGCATCAGTCAAAACAATTGACAGAATCATTGATAGACCGGGCAGATTTGATTTTGACGATGACTATGGATCACAAGAATGCCATTGTGGGCCATTATGGTCAAGCATCAGAAAAGACATACACAGTGGTGGAGTTTGCTGAAAAAGACGATGAGACCATGGATGTTGAGGACCCTTATGGAAGGTCGGTTGCAGTTTACAGAAAAACAAGAGATGTATTACGTGGTTTGATGGAACGCATTTCAAAAAAGATAATGGGAGTGTTAGAAAATGAAGATAGCAATGGGCAGTGATCATGGTGGATTTGAGTTAAAAGAAATCATCAAAAAACATCTTATAGAAAAAGGACATGATGTGCTGGATATGGGAACAAACAATTTGGAGTCGGTAGACTATTCGGATTTTGGGATCAAAACGGCTGAAATGGTAGCAAATGGTGAAGCAGAAAGAGGAATCGTGATTTGTGGGACAGGTATTGGGATTGGTATTTCTGCCAACAAAGTGAAAGGTATCCGATGTGCATTGTGTCATGATGTGTATTCGGCTGAAATGACTCGTGCCCACAATGATTCTAATATGTTGTCCATGGGTGGTCGTGTTATTGGGAGAGATCTAGCTATTAGAGTAGTAGAAGCGTGGTTGACAACAGCGTTCGAGGGTGGCAGACATCTCAGAAGAATCCAAAAAATTTCAGATTATGAAAATTTGAACTGTGGATAGTTTGAGGTCCAGGGGGGACAGTCTTTAAAAATCCATTGAGGAGTTTGGAATGAACCAGGTGTATTTAGTTTTTTTTGTGACGTTTATGATTTCCTTCTTGCTAACACCTTTGGCAAGGCGCTTGGCATTTAAATTGGATGTGTTGGACTATCCTAAGGACGCCAGGAAATTGCATAAAAAACCAATTCCCTATCTTGGAGGGGTTGCCATCTATGTGGCAGCCATGGTTGGGATGTTTTTGTTCTTGGAACTGGACCGAACGACAGTGTCAGTCATGGTAGGAGGAAGTCTTATTTTTATTTTAGGCTTGGTAGATGACATTAGAGATGTGCCTGCTAAAATCAAACTGGCTGGTCAGATTGTTGCATCATTGGTAGCTATCTGGGGAGGCGTCTTGATTGCTTGGGTCACCAATCCTTTGCCTAATTCAGAGATTGTTTTGTTATTGAATTTATCTATTCCTGTCACGTTGATCTGGATAGTGGGAATCACCAATACCATCAACCTCATAGACGGTATTGACGGATTGGCATCAGGGGTGGCGGCGATTGCTGCTACAACACTGATGTTTATTGCCGCCATTAATGGATTTGAGTTCATAGTGATCGAATGCGCCATTTTAGCAGGAGCCACACTGGGGTTTTTACCCTATAATTTTAACCCCGCCAAAATTTTCATGGGCGACACAGGTGCTTTGTTTTTAGGTTATATGCTGGCAGTGCTTTCCATAAGAGGGGTTATGAAAACCGTCACTTTGATTACGTTGGTAGGGATGGTATTTGTATTAGGGATACCGATACTGGACACTGGATTTGCCATTGTGCGAAGACTAATCAACAAAAAACCCATTATGGAAGCAGATAAAGGGCATTTGCATCACAGATTGGTGGAAAAGGGGTTTACACAAAAAGAAACAGTGATGATCCTGTATGCGATCAGTATTGCTTTTGGGGCAACCGCTATATATTTGACGGATACAGGTCCTTATGAAGGTGTCTTTGTTATCCTAATCGCATCGGTAGTCATCGTTTTGGTAGGGAAAAAGTTTGGCTTAATCAGCGGTTCAAAAAAGAAATAGAGGAGATTTATGGAACAGTTGAAGGTATTATCGGTTTTTGGAACTAGACCTGAAGGGATAAAAATGGCGCCTATTGTCAAATTGTTGGATCAAGACGATAGGTTTTGCCACAAGACATGTGTTACTGGACAACACAAGGAAATGCTGGATCAAGTGTTGACTATTTTTAATATCCAACCGGATTATGACATGGAAATTTTTGAACACGGACAGACATTGACACAAATCACCACTCGAACTTTAGAGGGGTTAGAACAGATATTCAAAGAGTTCAAACCTCAAATATTGTTGGTTCAAGGCGATACAACCACGGTATTTGCAGGGGCGCTGGCGGCATTTTATCATCAGATCAAAATTGGACATGTGGAAGCAGGCTTGAGAAGTGGCAATCTTATGTCACCTTATCCTGAAGAAGGTAATCGAAAAATGGCGGGTGTGATCACCCATTTTCACTTTGCGCCTACGCAATCTGCGGCGGACAATTTGTTGAAAGAGAGTTACCCACCAAACCGCATATTCATCACAGGCAATACGGTGATTGATGCCTTAAAACAAGTTGTGGACAAGAATTATGTGTTTGAGAATCGTTTCTTGAACCAATTGGATTTCAAGTATAAGAGAAT
>Ga0334895_1004371_pt1 | contig 10095 bp, 8 predicted proteins | sample GraSluR3_MG_7_FD_207229 | JGI IMG/M metagenome (GOLD analysis project Ga0334895, IMG submission 207229) | Sludge microbial communities from methane-producing bioreactor in Wageningen University, Netherlands - Granular Sludge_31_05-R3 | ecosystem: Engineered > Bioreactor > Anaerobic > Unclassified... | reverse complement strand
ACAACAAACCAAATAGAAAACTACTTCCAAAAAACACTCCCCCAGCACATTAAAAAGATAATGAAAATCCACAAAGGCGTAATGACAAGAATATGGCAAAGAAAAAAATTCTGGGACCAACGAAACCTCAAAACCACCTAACCCACAAAAAATTTACAGTGCCTTTATTTAATCAAAATCAATTTATATCTGTTACAAAATATTAAACTAATGAATTATAATCATTTTTTAAAGGAAATTAATTTTTTGTCATACCTTACATATCCATAAATTTACAGGTATAAAAATGAGAGTCTTACACATCGGATGGGGATTCAGACCCTGGAGAGGTGGAGGTTTAATAGAGTACACCGAGGATTTAATGGATGCCCAAGCAGATAATGGCTGGGAAGTTTATTACTTTTTCTCCTGCAGACATTATCCTTTCAAAAAGACCTCCCTAAAGGTCTGGAAAAATAAAAAAGTAACTATGCTCGAGGTGTTGAACTCTCCCATATACCATCTGGGTGGTATGGGGACGGTACATCCTCAGTTAGATCTGTCCGAACCACATACAGAAAACATTTTCAAAGATGTTTTACGACGTGTCAAACCAGATATAATCCATATCCAGGAATTAGCCGGATTACCAAGCTCAGTAATTGATATTGCTAAAGATGAATTTAACATTCCACTAGTTATGACTCTACATGACTTTTTTTTATTATGTCCCACTTTAAACCTGTTTAACTACAAGAATCAAAATTGTTTCAAGGACCAAGTGGGTGAAGACTGTGTTATATGTTGTGGAAATGCCTACGAATCCCTCCAGAAATATCAGATCTACACTTTAATCTATAAAGTTCTGGAGATTGTTCATCTCCACGAGACTGCTAACAAATTGTTAAACCGCTTAAGAATGAGATCTACTTCATTAAGTAACGAACAAAATCAAATAAACCGTGTTAAGAGTCAGTTATATCAAAAAAGGAGAAATATTAACATTAAAAGATTGGAGAAAATCGATCTATTAATTGCCCAGTCCAGTAGAGTTGAAGAGATCTACAAGAAATTTCTTTCAAACCCCAACATCATCACCCTGCATTCCACTGTTAAACACTTGGAATTAATCAAACCCAAAGAAATTAAAGCTAAACATCCCATTAAATTTGCCACATTATCTGGTTGTTATTCCATCAAAAAAGGATCCAGATTAATCTTAGAAACAGTTAGGAGATTAAATGATGAAGGTCTCGGTGATTTATATGAAATGCATATCTGGGGAGAGTTTGACTACCAGATTAAAGAGATAGTAGAAATTCCCAACGTACATTACCACGGATCATATGAAATAGACCAGTTAGATGAAATATTAAACCAAGTAGATGTGGGGATCATCCCATCTATGCTGGAGGAAGTTTATGGTTACACTGGAATCGAATTTTTAAAAAAGGGTATTCCCATAATAGGAAATGCCAAAGGGGGAATAACCGATTATACCATAAACGATCTAACGGGATGGGTGAACAGCACGGCTTCTAGCCGGGAATTGGTAAATATAATTAAATACATCCTTAAAAACCCCGAAAAGATCGATACCTTGAATAAAAAGATTTTAAACGATAAAACATTGATTAAATCAATGGACACTCATTTTAAGGAGATTAATGGAATTTATAATCGAATTATTAAAGCATGAATATCCATAATTTTTATCCAGACTAAAAATTATTTTATATTTACGTATTATTTCTTCAATGATTATAACCCGTAAATTTGACTTTTAGAAAATTTTAATCGTACAATAACTTTTTAGGTTTTTTATTATCAAAATTTCCCTTTAACCCGTCTATATAAGCCTCTTTTACGAAATTAATTCTCCTAATTTTATGATCATCGTAGATAATTATACCCATTATGATGCCCAATAACTTAATCATAACCTCAAAATATAATCTTAATCTATTTTTACCGTATTTAACGCCAATCCAAGTAATATTACGGGGATAGAAATAGTTTAGCCATAATTGATTGTAGGGGTATCGTTTAGATTTTCTATAAATCCTTCTTTTTTCAAAGGATTTCTTTGAATATTCATCCTTATGAATGATGGTACTGCTGGTAATCAACAGGATTCTACCTATCTCCCTTAACCTTATGCTGTAATCCAGATCATCAGCATGGATAAAGAAATCTTTATTAGGAAAACCTATGCGTTTAACAGCATTTTCTGGTACCAGCAGGCCCACAAAAGAGCACATATCTATTTCCAGGCACTGGTTCTGATAACTCTCTTCCGGTACATACTCCTGTAAGGGAATTCCTTCAAAATTGAAGTAGCCTCTACTGGCAGTGATGATAGAGTTATCAACACCCAGAACTTTTGAACATAAACCGGATACATTCTTTGCATCTTTATATTCAATTAAAGAGGATAAGCAATCTTTTGTTGGTTCTGAATCATCGTCCATCAACCAGAACCAATCGTAACCTTCCTTATAAGCCCTTTTCAATCCTTCATAAAAACCACCCGCTCCACCAGTGTTCTCTTTCAGTTTCAGATAATAGAGGGTTAAGTGGTTGTGGTTGTACTTTCTCTCCCACTCATGATCCCAATTTACGGGTGGTAACTCATCTATATAACCATCTTCTAATAATAATTCGGGTGTTCCGTCTGTTGAGGCATTATCCACTAAGTATATGGATAGTAATGGATCCTGTTTTTCAAGTGATTTCAGACATTCTATCAACAGTTCTTTACGATTATAGGTAACCACTATCGCACATACTTTGGTATTGGAATTCATGGGTTAATTTTCTCCAGATCTTAGGTTCAATTAAAATTCAATGATTTAACTTCCACTGATATATCTTCCAGTTCATCTATTAATTCCTTGATCTCCTCTTCTTTAATGCATTCCTGCTTTTTCATTTCCCATCCCAGGCTATCATATTTTTTAGCAGCTAACTGGTGAGTTGTGAATATTTCGATGTACTTAATATTATAATCCCCAATGAAGTCCATTAAAGAATCGATATTTTTTCTGTTAAAGGTAAATGGCTTTATCATTGGGAAACGAATTATCATATCCTTATTTTTACGGGATATCATTTGGAAGTTTGTTTTAAATTCTTCTAAATTAGCGTGGAGAACACTATCAGCTAATTCTGCATCTAAAATTTTAACATCGATGATGAACAGGTCCACTGAATCGATGATAATATCTAAACACGATACCGGGGCAAAAAGAGATGTTTCAACTGCAATATGGATATCTTTTTCCCTGAGTGTTTTAAAAATATTTAAAAGTTCATCAGCTTGCAGTAAAGGTTCCCCACCAGAAAATGTTACTCCCCCACCCGTTTGGATGTAATATTCCCGGTCCATTTCCAGTGTACTCATAAGATCTTCTTCACTAATTTTTTCCCCATAGATTCCTAGAGCACCGGTGGGACAACCTTCAACACATTTTCTGCATTTAAAACAGTAAGCTAACTCGTCAGCAGCTAGGGTCAGAACATCCCTTGGTTCTTTAAGAATTTCCACAGGACAAACCTCTGAACATTCACGGCAATGGATACAGTCCTCACTATTAAAATAAAACTGGGGGAGATCAGAAATATTTTCTGGATTACAACACCAGGGACATCTAATGGAACATCCCTTTAAAAAAACAGTAGTACGAATTCCAGGGCCATCATGCAAACTAAATCGTTGTATATTGGTGATTTTGAGACTCATACTGTAATGCCCTCTTGATTATGAGATCCTGGTACTCCTCAGGGAGATCTTTAAAATAGGCACTGAACCCCCAAACTCTCACAATCAAATTGGGGAATGAATCAGGATCCTCTTTAGCTTTAATCAATATTTCAGGGTTCAATACGTTAATCTGTAACTGCATAACCCCTTCTTTAAATGAAACCTTCAAATAATCGATGAATTTATCTTTAATACTTTTTATGAAGCTCTTCTCAGCAATGATATCAACCACACCACCATTGAAGGCTTTATCATAATTTAGAGCTGAAGCAAAGTTACTGATGGTCGTGTAACTTATGTTGTAATTATCAACGGGAGATATATGAACACCGAATGGTTCACCATGACTCCTACCATCAAAAGACGCAGGAAAATAAAGGCTATTGGTAATGAAACCGGGAGAACTTAATCCAAATTTATATTTAAACCCGAATTTGTTCCTGAAATTATCCAAGGAAAGTTGTACAGAATTTATCAATTCATTGGTTAAATCCATCACCAGATCTTCATCCATCCCGTATTTAAATCCTTTATTAGATAATTCATATCTTAATTTTTCATCTGACTCAAAATTCCCTTCTAAAACCTTATATACGCCTTTTAAATCGATTCTTTCCTCATCGTAAACCATTCTCTTGATGTTCAATAAAGCGTTGATGGTGTTTCCCATCCCCACGGATAACAATCCATAATAGTTATATCTGGCTCCCCCTTGTGAGATATCCTTACACTCCACAATACAATCATCCACCAATAAAGATAGTAATGGTGCCGGTTCAAAATCAACTTTATCCACCGATTCAACAACTTCCTCAATATATTCCGCTAAATAAATTTTATATGAACCTAAGAATCTTTTAAATTCACTGATATTTCCTTTTTCTTCATGGACACTCTTTAATAACCTCATCAATGGAGTTAAAAAATTTATATCGGTTAAATTATTTTGATCTAAAGATTTTCCAGGAATGAAGGGTTCCCAACAGGCGGAGGTAGCATAATCAAAGGAATCCTCCTCTCTGTATCCAAAGTTGATCAAGGAATTAATTATCACTTCATCGTTGGTGAAAAGTGGATATCCCAATCCTGCCTCTAGGCATCGTAGTGCCATATCCCATACTTCTTCCGGGGTGTTATCATGTACTCTTAACACGATTTTAGGATCCGGTAATCTTAGATCCTTTAAAGCTTCCATGAAAATAAGCGTTAATGGATTGGTGGAATCTGTTCCATCTGGATTTTTACCACCTAAGACTATGACTTGACCAGTATCACCCAGTAAAGCGTTGCTTTTATATTCATAATATTTATTGAGACTCCTTAGGAATCCTATAATTAAATCCTTGGCTTCATCTAAGCCTAATAATCCAGTACTTAAATCTTTCTCTAAAAATGGATATAAAACATTATCCAGTCTCCCTAAACCTACTAGGGAATGTCCATCCATCCAGATCAATGAATTAATAAATAAAACAGTTTGAAGCGCCTCCTCTAAAGTTCTGGCAGGATGTAGGGGAATGTGTGAGAAAATTTCAATTAGACGCCTGATATTTTTATTTTCAGGATCTTTCCCTTTATTTTCAGGATTTTTCTCCTGTAATTGTCGGAGATGATGAAGCTGGCGATCTTTTAAAACAGTTATGCTTTCCAAAGTATTTAATAAGCAGTTTAAAAAGGATGTCTCTGAATTATCTAAATTTTTATCATTTAATTTTTCTATTATCTCCTCTTCTATCCCCATAAGTCCTTCATTTAATAATTTAGCATAGTGAACCGTCAAATTTCCAATGGGTGTGTAGTGATAGTCTCTGGGAATCGTGCGTATTTTGGTGTCGATGGAATACATGAACTTATCCAAGATACTATGGTCTATCCTGGATTTTTCGCAGATTTTTCTAAAAAAGTCAACCTTCCTGTTTAACACGTCTTTTTCCCTGGATTTAATAAACCGAATTTGTGTTACATCCTTAAGAAGATTTTTCTTATTCTTTGAATAGGTGATATTTTCTTTATAATATCCATAATATTCGGCTGCATAAGAATACAGTGGCCATCGCCTTGCAAATTCGGGTATTTTTATAATATTTCTAACCTCCTTAGAACAATATACTCCATGATGCAGATAATTACTTCGGTTATTACTACTGCTATGGCCGCACCCCAGGAACCTAAAAGGACTATCAAACCAATTAACAACAATAAATGGATGACACCAGCGATTATAACTATCGTAGAAAATTTTTCCTTATAACCGAAGGCTACAAGACCCTGAATTCCCAGGATATTGTTTACCCCTACTGCAAATACAACAAAAACCAGTATCTGTAGGAGTGGTATGCTTTCAGAATACTCACCACCAGCGAGAAGTTGAACTATAACCGGAGCGCAAAATAGCAGTACGATGGAGATCAGGAATGAAAACACGCCAATGAAGATTAAAAGTTTTTTCAGTTGTATTTTGGCCTTTGATCTGTTTTCTAATTGTAATTTAGAAAAATAAGGATAAATAGCCTGACTGATGGGGGATATTAATCCCTGTAGTGCCCTCACAATAGTTTCGGCCACAGAATAATACCCTACAATGGTGTTGCTTACAAATAATCCTAGAATGAAACGGTTGGATGTAGTGTAAAGACTGATAGCCAACGTGGAAAGGAAAAGATGCCAACCTTCCTTCATCTGATATTTTATATCATCCATCGATGGTGTGATAAATTCAACGTTGAACTGCCTGTGAACCAATCCCAGGGACCAGAACCCAATTACTATGGTACCAATGGAGTTTATTAAAGGCACGTAAAGATAGTCTTCCGGGCTTCTAACGAAGATGAATATAGCCACAGTGTATATCACACCGATTAAAATGTTCAGGATACTTATATACCTCATCTTTTCCATTCCCTGGAAAAACCAGGTGGGTAATAGTAGATTACCCAGTACCAAACCAAAGGTGAAAAAATATAAAAGCCAGTCACTCCTGAATTTATCAAAACTAAAAACTACAACGGTCATTATAGTCAGGCTTAAGAGCATCAACAGGAATTTGGAAACCATCACTGAACTGTAGATGTTGGATATTTTCTCATCATCGTCTCGATAAATGGAAACTTCCCTGGTAGCTGACAGATTAAACCCATAATCAGTTAAAATCTGGAAATAACCTATGAAAGCCAGGGCAAAAGCGATTAAACCATACTTATCGGGTCCCAGAATTCGAGTTAGATAAGGAAATGTAATTAAAGGCAGAATATAGCTAAATCCCTGTAATCCGAATAATGAAACGATGTTATCCAAGATCCTTTTGTATTGTGCATTATTCAAAATTTGTTTTAAAAATTGGAGCATACTGCAAACCCTTTTTCATAAAATAATTTTAAATATTATTTATCCTAAATAGATCACGAATAATTATAGAAATAATTAATAGAATAATCTATCATCTAATCTTTTTTAGAGTACGATAATTCATTTTCATTCTCTAAATCTTTATCACCCTGGAGAGCAATTTCCCTGGCAATATTGGTTATCTCCTGTTCAATATTCTCTATCATATTGTATATCCTGAATATTAGATAGTAACAGCCGATAAGTCCCAGTATCAGTATCACATCTAATCCCCGGCCAATACCGGTTATATTAGCGAAGTATCCTGTGGCTTCGGGAAAGATGGAAAGACCGATGAGAACTACCCAGACAACACTCCAAATTAGTAACATTCCCAGGGACATCTTACTTTCTCTGAATCTTATAAAGGTGTAAATTATACCTACTATTCCAATAATTATCCCGATATATTGGTACAACATCAGCGCCATCTTTTTAACCTCTTTTTATTTAATAATTATTTTAGAACGTCCCTTATCATCTTCACCAGTATCTTAATGCCCACCTTCAGGTTCGTGCCCTTTGCCAGGGCGTACTCGGTGTATATGGTTTCTATGGGCACTTCTTCCATCTTAAGTTCCTTGTGTTTGATCTCCCGGATTATCTCCGAGGAAATACCATATTCACGTGATACTATATCCAGTGCTATAGCTGCCTTTCGGTTGAAGGCTCTTAGGCCTGACTGGGAATCCTTTACATGGGCTCCGTAGAATATCCAGGTGATGAGGTTCATCAGTTGATTGGAGATCTTCTTCGCCCGGGGCATGTCATCGAAATCCCTAACTCCAATTACCACATCGGCCCGTCCGTCTATTATGGGCTGGCAGACCGGTAGAATATCATCGGGGTTGTGCTGACCATCAGCATCGAAGGTCACCATTATATCTGCACCTTTCTCCAGACACGCCTCTATACCTGTTTTGAGGGTAGCACCCAGACCCCTGTTTATTGGGTGATGGTACAGGTATCCTCTTCCAGGATTAGCCTTCACGATGTCCCTGGCTATCCTGTAGGTCCTGTCAGTGGAACCGTCATCAATTATCACCACTTTCAGGCCCCTGGAGAAGAGATCCTGTAAAACGTCACCGATGATGTTTTCCTCGTTATATGCGGGTACTATCACCCATATATCCCCCTCTACCAGGGCGAATAATTTCGGGGTGTTCTGGTTTTTTAAATGTTCATTGGACATATGGATTCTTTGGAAGTTTGATTTTTTTTTAACACCAAATTTTATTATCTTAGCTTTAATAAAAAAATTTGTTTATAAATAATAAATAGAGTTGTCTTGATTAATTTTTTTTATTTAACTATCATAATGGTTGATTTAGATCTATTCATTAAATGTTTCTTTTTAAAGGTTATAATCTTTTGGTGGTGTGTTTACTGTAATGAATGGGAAAAATTGTTCTGTTTTGTATTATTGGATCGTTCAATCTTCTGATTAAATAGTGAAACAACTGTTAATGGTTACTATAATTTAAGGGCGTTAGCGTTCAATTAACACGTGATAAATAACGACATGTAAAATTAAACACCTTGTTTATCTGGTGCAAGATTTGTGATTTTACCTTGACAAGACATAAAAATTTACGCTCATCTCCCGAATTGTGTGCAAAGATTTATGTAGTTGATTGCGCATATTATTATGTATGAAGGGTCGAAACTTAGCTTGTGAGTTGTGTGTTCCGGAAGATGAGAGGGCTTTAGATGTTTTCAGATGTATTAGATGGTCTGACGGTGTTTATTGTCCTGTGTGCAAGTCATTTGAAGTGTATAACCGCGGGTATTTGAATAAAACTCGAATTAAGCGTTATTCTTGTAAGACTTGTGGAAAGAATTTCACAGATTTGACCGGGACCATTTTCGCAAATAAAAAGCTGCCACTGGGTGAAATGTTCTATATAATTCTGAACTTAGATAAAAAAAGCATTAAACGTTTAGCAGAGGAATTGGGACATAAATGGGATAGTGTTTATCGGATAGCCCAGGAATTCAGGGAATGTCTGGTTGACGAGTCCAGTGATCCAGTGTTGTCCGGAGAAATTGAATTCGATGAAATGTACCAATCAGCAGGTGCCAAAGGTTTAAAAAAAACATCCGAGGATTAGAGGACTGAAATTACGCGGAAGAGGTACTTATGACAAGGATAAACCTCCAATAATCTCCATGATAGAAAGAGGAACAAGGAACACCATCCTGGTCGTTGAAAAGAACCTTTCCAAAGATTTAATACGTAAAAAGATACAAACACATTGTGAAGGATCCGTAAAAGTTTTTACTGATGACTACACAATTTACATGGGATTAGAGGAACATCCGCAGGTCAAAGAACATCAGACAATTAATCATTCCGAAAAAATGTATGCTGATGGTGAAAATCACGTTAATAACTGTGAAAACCGACATTCTTTACTAAGACCACACTTGAACATCTTCAGAGGCGTTTCCAAGAACAATCTTAACACATATGTAAAATTTTTCCAATTCACCTTCAACAAAGGAATAAACTGGTTTCAAAAAGCACTTAAACTCATCCTACAATCATGTACACATACAGGGAGATGAGCGAAAATTTATAATTAGAATTTTCATTTTTTTAATGTTATTCAATTAATTATTGATATTTATTTGATATAAAAGATTTTTAATGGCATATATTTATATATTATTTTAATAATGTTTAATTTAGTATTTAAAGCGTCATATCAGAGATGAATTTTTTGTATTTCTTTGTGAAATTGTTATTAATTCGAAAGTTATTTATATTACAGCGTTCTACACATTAGCATCGAATTGTTGTCATATGCATTTCGTTTTTTTTTTAACTCCCCCAAAAGGGTGGAAGCATATGGTCAACAAGCAGGGGTGATTGGAGGCAAAGGAAAGAAAGTAGCATAGTAACGAGATATTGAAAGAAATCAGGATTGGAAATTTGTATCTGAAAATAAATATCTGTAATTGAAATG
>Ga0334895_1004365_pt1 | contig 10098 bp, 6 predicted proteins | sample GraSluR3_MG_7_FD_207229 | JGI IMG/M metagenome (GOLD analysis project Ga0334895, IMG submission 207229) | Sludge microbial communities from methane-producing bioreactor in Wageningen University, Netherlands - Granular Sludge_31_05-R3 | ecosystem: Engineered > Bioreactor > Anaerobic > Unclassified... | reverse complement strand
GGGATTAATCGTACCAGTGTGGAATTGAGACGAGAGTGCTAAAAACGTTGCAATATAATCCTTAGACAATAAAAAACACCGCCTTATTTGGCGGCGAAGTATTATAATAATAAAGACTACTTCTAAAGACTACTTCACAAAGGCAATAAGTACTGCGATTACGGCAATCGCAAAAGCTAACATAGTAGGGAAACTCCATTTAAGGATCTTAACCGAATCTGAAAGGGATTTTACATTTTGGCTAAGTTCTTGAAGAGATGTTATAATCTGTCCGAATGTCATTCCCTGCGCTTCTACTAAATTTTGCATATCGCTGGCGGAAATACCTGACTGATCTTGGTATTCTCCGCAATAAGACATCGTAGCAGCAGTTTCCAAACGATAAAATTCAATCGTACAAAATGGCGTCTTATAAGGAATTACTACGTCTCTCGGACTTAAATTGGATAAACCAATTACTAATACACCATTAAAACCAGGATCTATCTGTGGCCCAGAAAGTAATACAAGTCCTTTCTTTGCATATGCAGAACGTAGGCCTATATGCCCTGCTATCGTGGTTGGCAATGTAACCGCTTCATGAGTTGTGACTAAAGCAAAGTCACCCGGAGAGATTGTCAGTAAACCTTTCTCTGCTGGGTTCAACTTTTCGCGCCGGCTGCTGGTAATAGCTTCTTCGCCAAGTCTCATATCATAGCTTGCGGGCTGAATATAGCGTTCATCAAAATTCTTGATCGATAATTCACCAGCATCCCTTGCCTCGCGTATATCGTTTCCAGTCATCAACATTGTATCGCCTCCCTTACCTATATACTAGCACAAAGAATTAATTAATACAATATATTGGAAATTATTAATATGGTTGCATAGTGATCTTTATGAGTATTAGTCTGAACCAGATTGGAATATAATCAATAACGAATTTTAATTCCTATATCATCTAAAGTATATCCAATTACAAAGAATAGCATTAAAACACAACCTAGCAATTGGAGATTTCATTTTTATTGTAGATATTTGGTTTTTTTTATGGATAAATATGAAGGAAATATAAATCCATTGTAGAATAACCTAAATAATTCCACGGATATTCTGTTTCCAAGCTTATTCACTTCCATAAAAACAAGTACAAGTAAGCATTTAAAAACTTAGCCATAAGGATAATAAAAGCCATCAAATGCGAAATGTCAGGAAAAAAAGGCCCGGTATTATAGCTTGAGAACCATACATAGTGAAGCTGAAAGGGATAATCCTCTACCAGTGGTAGGGAATAAGGTATAGGAAGGGGGTGTGAAATCATGAAAAGGACTGGAAACCCGTTTGTGGATTTGGGATTGTGTGCGATAGTAGCCCTAACAGAAAAGGAGAGCATAGGGGACCTCACAATAAGGGATATGAAGAAGGCATTTGATAGTTATGATATAGTTTCGGCTAATAGTATGATAAAAAGCTTCACAATGGTTTTCACGAACAATACGGTATTGGGCCAGCCTGCATATAAAAAATATAGAAAAGAAATGTATAGAGACATAATCGAAGTATTTCTGGAAAACATGAAGGTAGTGAAAGGTAGCTATACATGTGAAATATGCGGAAATGAGCATAACTTTGATATTAATAATGTGTGGAACGGCATCATAACTAGATATGGATACAAACCAACAAAATTTAAAATACTAGGCCGCGACTTTTTTCCTTTGGTGGGGAGTCTGGGTAATGATGCACAAGCTCTGCCGTCTGCTTCAAGGGCGGTTAGTATATGTCCCATATGTTTGTTCGCAGTTAATTACATACCCATCAGTACAATGTTAATAAAAGGAAGGCTTGTTTGTATTGAAAGTACTTCAGAGACGCTCATGCTCGAGCTTATAAAGGACATTGTCCATGAGAACAAAACCAGAATCTCTGCGGGTAATAGAGAAATATTTGGGAAAAAAGAAGGCAGTACCCAAGTATATGCAAAGCTCTTGAAAATTTTCTCACAACTTCAAAGGAGTAAAAGGTTTGAGAATTTGCCAGAGACAACGGCTATTTATTTATGGCTCTTTTCTAATTCCGGAACCGGGGCTGATTGTGACATAATAGAGATTCCCAATAAGCCATTGAGGTTTATATGGAAAGTTTCCAGAGAACCGCAAGGTTTCAAGAACGAATTTTTAAAACTTATAGCAAATGACAAAAAAGGTAGACTTTTTGATGCTATTAATTATGGCGAAGATTATCCAGGTCTTTATCCTAAGGGCAAGTATAAGGGCGTGATACCGGAACTTTACGAATACTATCAGAGATATGTTGTGGGAAAAAGCGCAGAAGGATTGGAGTTCTCCAGGAATATAGCATTAAAAATGCTTGAAGGTAAAGACAGGAAATCAGTTCCCAGAATACAAAAGAGCGATGTATTTAAAGATGAAGAATATAGAAACATGGCAAGGAGGGCCATGGTTCAGCTTGTCTTAAATGGACAGCGCGGTTATGACGACTATCTTGGGCTTTTTAACAGGGATGGCAAGTATCTGCACACCAACCAGTATGAAGCTTATAACAGCATAATGTATTATCTATATAATAACGACGCACCTGAAATCAAGAGGGAGGGTAGCGGATTGGGATTTGAGATTAAATCAAAAAACACAGATAAGAAGATTAAGACCTTTGCGGAACTATACTTCCATTATTATGTAGAAGACCCCAAAGGACTTAAAAGGGGCATAGAGAGATTTAAAAAGGACATACTGGACAGGTTCAAGGAATTCAATGAGTTTAAGCTTAAAGATTCCTTTGCAAGGATTTCAGAAGTATACGATTGCGATGAATTGCGGCTTGATTATGATGGGTGGCTTGAATTTACAACGGATGAAGATGGAAATAGAAGGGTTTATGAATTGCTGTTTCAGCTTAGATTAGCCTTTGCTGAATTATACCGGGAGTATAATAAAAAGGAGGAAAAGATAGTATGAAAAATTTCACCCATATTGCAGGGACATTTCTTATAGAGGCGGACGGAAGTTTTTTAAACGGAGCAGGCCTTGGGGCCGGGGAAGACCGGAATGTGACAGTACCTAAGACACTAATTGACGGAGGAAGAAGAGTACCCTATGTATCTGCACAGGCATGGAAGAGGTGGCTTAGGAATACGGCTATTGAAGAAAACGATTGGCCTCCAAGTGTATTAAGGGCAATTGGGTTAAGCGAAAAAGGAACGACAAACAAGATATCGGGAGAATTAAACCCAGTGGAATTTCCTGAGGATGACATCTTTGGATATATGGAAGCAAAAGGTGGACAGGGCAGAGAAGAAGATGAAAAGGAGGAGGGCAAGGCAGCTAAGAAAGGAAAAGTCAAAGCGTTAGTGAGGACCTCACCTTTTATGGCATCAATTCTGGTTTCGTTAAGAAAGAAAGGATGGGAAGGCAGAGACGAAGGGTTTGTACATTTGAGGGAAGGTACACCACAGCCGTATACTACTATGTTTTATACGACTGATTTACAGGGAGTTTTCTGCCTGGATTATAGCAGGTTAGGAGTTTACAATAACTGTGGGGACCGAATAGAATTGGATGAAGTAAAAGCGGAAAAATTTTTGAGAGATGGAGCCATAGAAGAAGAAATAATAGATAAAAAGAAAGGGTGGAAAATATTTAGGTTAAAAGATTTGGAAAATAAGAGGCGTGAAAGGGCAGCAGATATATTAAAGGCTCTTAGCGTTTTAAGAGGCGGTGCAAAACAAGCAGCCTTCGGAACAGACCTTGCACCTAAGGCAATAATACTTGCACCTTTAAGCTGCGGAAACCCCATCTTTAATTCATTGTTTAACGAGGAAAAGGAATTAATATTTAAGATTGAAACGTTTAAAGAAGTGCTGGGGGACTATAAAGATCGAATAACAGGCAAGGTATATATAGGTGTAAGGAAAGGGTACATATCCAACGAAGAAGAAATATACGACCTGGTTGAGGACAATGAGTTTAAGGATAAGGTAGTCGTAACAACTCCTGTAGACGCGGTGAACAGGTTTAATGAACAAGAGCTACAAATAAGTAGGGGTTGATTTACATGAAGGTTTTACATATAACCTTTGAGGCTTTTACTGCCACTTTTAAAGTGCCCTTTATTAATACGGGAACGGCAGTTTCCGCACCGGTACCTTCATACTCAAATATTGTAGGGTTAATCAGCTGTTGTGTAGGAAGGTATATAGACAAAGATGAAACCTTAATCGGGTTCAAGTATAGTTGCAGCGGGAAGGGTAGAGACCTTGAGACAACAAGGAGATTGGAGTTTGATCAAAAAGGCAGGCTCAAAAGAAATCCCGAACTAGGTATAGTAACAAGAGAATTCCATGTTAATCCAAAGCTGGATCTATATCTGAGCAATACCAGATTTGAAAGATATTTTAAATCGCCAGTAGGGGTGCCCACTTTGGGAAGGTCTCAGGATGTTGCGTGGATTACTAATATTGAGTGTGTGGAAATTAAAAAGGTACCTGATGGAAAAATAAAACCTACCCTTATCCCGTTCCCATGTGCGCAAATAGGGGGTAGACTTCTAAGATACTGTGATTATTATATAAATGATACTACAGGCTATTTAAGGCGGCCCGATGAAATGATTTTATATCAGGTTGTGCCTGAATCAGATGACGGAGTACATGTTGCCAGGGACAATCTTTATAGACTGGGCGATTCAGACGAGGTTATTTATATGCATGCATTGGGGGATAAGGGATAATGGTTTTGATTGCTAAGAGAGATGGGGAAAGCTTATATGACCACAGTGTTTTAACCTATGAATACGGCATGAAAATCATAGATATGCTGCCATGCATTAAAGAGGAGAGGGAGACATTAAAGAGGTTGTGCTCCCTCCCTTTATTGCTACATGATATAGGAAAGGCTGCTACAGGGTTTCAAAATGTCTTAAAAAGTTCGGGTAACTGGGGCGGAAGAAGACATGAGATAATATCAGGTTCATTTCTTAGCAATTTTGGTCTGAGTGATGAACAAATCTTTGCTGTCATAACTCATCATAAGGATATCTTGAATTCAAGAGGTAGAAAAATATTGCCAAATGAGCAGATAGACCAGTTTGATGGCGATACGGGCTTATTATCGGATATGAAAAAACAATTCATGGAAAACAGCGAGGAGATTGAAACGCTGTTGAAAGAGCTGTTTAGTTATATAGGTTTTGATACCGATTTTTTGGTGAGCATGAAAGAAGGTTTAGGTTTGGCTGATTATTGGCTTGAAGGCAGTTATAGCTCAATATATGGCCAAAGGAAAAACGTAGATATAAGCCGTATAAAACTGGCATCCAAGCTGCGGGGAATAATAATAGCGGCAGATCATTTGGCCTCATCTCATCATGTTCCTGTGGACCAGATAGATATGAAAAGGATATGTATTACAGAGTATCCTTTGAGGTTTTTCCAAAAGCAGTGCATGGACTGTCATAAGGATTTGATGCTGATAGCTCCTACAGGATCGGGCAAGACCGAAGCCGCTCTATTATGGGCCCAGAGTAACCAAAAGGAGAATTCAAGGCTATTTTATGTGCTTCCTTATCAGGCGTCCATTAACGCTATGCATGAAAGGCTGTCACAAGCCTTCGGGAAAGAAAAAATTGGGGTTCTACATTCAAATTCCATTTCCTATCTATATAATATGCAGTCAGTGGATGAAGACAAAAAGCTGGATTATCAAAAGGCAGCACAAAACCTTTCATCTCTTGCGAGAGAAATATATTATCCGGTAAGGGTATGTACACCGCATCAATTGCTTAGGTTTGGATTAAAGGGTACAGGGTGGGAGTTCTTATTCCTTGAGTTTCAAAACAGTCTTGTAATATATGATGAAATACATGCATTTCAGCCTCGTATTGCAGGGCTTACCCTGGCGACGGCGAAGTTATTAAAGAATCTCGGGGCAAAGATTGCTTTTGTTTCTGCAACGTTTCCTGAATTTATAAAAAAATTAATTAGAGATAGTTTGGGCGATATAGAAGAAATCACACCTGCCAAAAAGTTTATTAACGAAAAAATGACTTTAGATGAGTATAAATCCGACCAGGAAATATTAAACAGAAAAAGGCATAGGGTTACGGTGATAGAAGGTACTTTAGAGGATAACACGGGAAAAATATCAGATGAAATAAATGCAGGGAAAAAAGTTTTAGTCATTGCTAACCATGTGAAAACGGTCCAACGTATATATGATTTGCTGCAGGATTATGAGCCTATACTACTTCACAGTAGATTCAACAGAAAAGATAGGAGGGATAAGGAAGAACTGCTCATGGTCAAGGAGAGTGAAAAGCCCAGCCCGGTGATAGCCACCCAAGTTATAGAAGTAAGCCTCGACATAGATTACGATGTGATGTTCACCGAACCTGCCCCTATTGACGCTCTAACTCAAAGATTTGGAAGAGTCAACAGAAAGGGACTTAGAGAACCTGCGAATATATACGTGGTAGAAAGGCAAGTCTCAAAGCATAACCTATATAATAAGGAGAGAGTAGAAAAAACCCTGGATTTACTTAAGGAAGTGCAAAATCCTGTAGATGAGATGAACTTAGTCGATATAACAAACAAGGTTTATGAAGGAGGCTATGCAGGAGAAGAAATTACGGAATTCAACTTTGGGTACCAGAACGAGGAAATTCAGCACTTTGAAAATAACCTGATTGCCGGTGTTAGCAGGCAGTGGATTGATGAATTATTGGATAAAATGGATGGCAGCTGCGAAGTGCTTCCTTTACAGTTTTATGACGAGTATGCATCTTTGATAGAAAAAGGATTATGGGTAGAGGCTAGGGATTTGTTGATTAACATACGGTACAGCATGGTTTACGACAAAATAGAAAAATGGGAGCACAAGGAAAGCGGCGATGAAGTCTTGCTCATAAACTGCCAGTATAGCAGAAAAAAAGGGCTGCTCACAGACGATAAACCTTCAAATTTCGATTTTGACTAAAAGAGCTAAGTTTACAGAACAATTGTTGATAATCAAGTCGGTATGAGTTCGAATTTTATAACAATGCAACTAAATTGCCCATATACGACGATGATAATCGTATCAGTGTGGAGTATAACCAACAAAATTTCAACAAATATATATCAAGAGATAACCTTTTACAGGGCTTACATCAAAATTAGAATAAGTGACCCCATGGCTTTCTTAATATGCAAATAACTGAATCTTTATGGTTAAATATAAAGGAATTACAAAGTGTTTGTAGAATAACCTAAATAATACCACTATTCTTTGACTTCAGGTTCATTCCCACCGATTGAGAATTAAGTAACATCAAGGGAGGAAATCACAATAGGCCTCATATACAGTGACCTGTATATTTCTATGACCTCTCAAGACAGCACACTAAAAGCTAAAGACATAGGGTTTTTGATAAGGAATGCGATGCGCATAAGTTTCAGGGCGATTACCTGTGTTGCTTCCCGGGCGGATTGTACATCATGCAGTATTCGCACTAGCTGCCTTTACAATTCATACTTCAATAGGACCGTCGATGGAATAAATGCAAAGGCCTTCAATTTATGTGCGGATTTTACCACCAATCAGGACGGATATGCAGACAAAGTAAACATAAACTTAAAGATTTGGGGGGATGCCATAAGGCATAAAAGCTTTTTTGTTTTTGCCATAATGCGTATGGCAAAAACAGGACTTGGCAATGGCCGTACAGCCTTTTCAATTGACTACATTTATGATGAAACAGAGGACAAGGTCCTACAAGGTAATTATCAAAAGGTAAAACCTACTCCTACACATCATATTCCAAAACAAAACGCCGATCAGAACAAGGTCTGCATACAGTTTTTATCCCCTGTCAGGCTTAATGTAGGTAATGAAATAAAAGTGAATATAGGGCCCCGTGAAATAATTGAAGCCACGCAAGACAGGTTTAGATTATTGCAAAACCAATACGGGATTTGCAGCCCGGGAAATATTCCTGCCTTCGATTTGCCTTCTCTGGATTTGGAACGAAAAAGCTTAAAATGGGTAAAATGGAGACGTCACTCGTATATCCAGGGCAAAAAAATATTAATGGGCGGGTACGTAGGATATATGATTTTTTATCCCGTGGATGAGCAGGTAAGAACATGGCTGTCCATAGGGGAGACCATAGGGGTCGGTGTGGGCACTTCCTTTGGATTAGGCAGAATAAAGTATAAAATCCAATAAAACGGGAGGTGATTAAATGGTTGAAAAGAATGAGATAAGGGCAATGCAGCTGTTTTATTTAAATAAGCTTGTAAAAATGGTAGGCGGCGAGGCGGAGGAGCTTTTTGAAGAATTGGTAAGAAAGAGTGAAGTAAAGGATGCATACCCGCTGTATAAGGCCCTGGTAAACCGAGACAAAGGAAGCTTCCTTGTAAAAAAGCTGGAACAAGTAGCCGGCGAAGATGAGTTCGCAGCCGGTGCATACCCGAATATGCTTCCAGTGTTTTCGATTGTTGAGCCGGCGGATACAGGAAATAGCAAGAAAGAAGAAAACGGTGAAAAGCAATACTTATGGCAGTGCATATCGGAAAGAGGGATGCCCTATCAGGAAAACACCGGCCAATCGCACGAATACAAAGAATCCTTTATTAAAGACATGAAATTATTATTTAACGCTTTTAACGATGCAAGGTTGGATGTTTTCCTGCAAAAGTACGGTAGTTTTATTGCGTGGGGAGTGGATAGACATTACATATCCTTGTATCATAGGATGAAAGCCATCATTTCCATCCTGGATGCAGTTAGCGAGAACGATAGCTGCCTTTTGATAGGAGCTGACCTTTCGGGAATACAGGACTTCGTTTACACCATTTCCTCCGATAATGCTCTAAAAACCCTGAGGGCCCGTTCCTTTTATCTAGAATGTCTTATGGAACAAACTGCCTGGGAGGTCATTGAACACCTGGGGCTGTCTAAATACAACCTAATATATAGCGGCGGCGGCGGGTTCTATATCTTATCTAGGGGCGGACTGGAGGTTGAGCAGTACATCAGGCAGCGGTACGAAGATATAAACAGGGAACTTTTCTATTTGTTCCAGGGCGCAATATACATGGCACTGGACAGCGTATCCATATCCAAATCCACATTTATAGCCGGTTCACACCAAGGCCTGGCAACGGTGTTTACAGCAATTGCAGAGCGGCTGCAAAATCAGAAGGTTACAAAGTATAAATACATGCTTGATGAGGTGCTGGAAATAAGGGACCCGGAGTACCAGGAATGCAGTGTTTGTCATTCCACCACTGTGAAAATAGATACCTCAGGTCACTTTGAAGAATCGGTCTGTGTATTGTGCGACGGATTCGCACAGCTTGGCCAAAAGCTTAAGAACGAGGAATACAAATACCTAGTTCTTAAAGAAAAGAATATTAAATTACGGGATGGCAGGCACGTTGGATGCCTAGATATTGGCCTTTGCGAAGAATTAAAAGAAGAAGCCGAAAAAGGTTATTATACGCTAAACAGCTTCAACCTTGAGGATTATGGTCCGGGATGCAAAGGAAGCATGATAGCGGGCAACTATTCCTACGAAAGTGAGGATAGTATTGACTTTGATGAATTTGCAAAAGAGTCAAGGGGAATAAGCCTCATCGGCGCCCTAAGGATGGACGTGGACGACCTGGGAAGCCTGTTTTCAACAAGGATAGGTGAAGGTGGCAACAGGAGGCTGGAGGTTTATACAGCTTTGTCCCATTTATTAAACCTGTTCTTCAAATACTACCTTAATCGGATTTGCGAAGGGGATATTGAGTATCAATTTGAAGTCTGTCCCAGGAAGGAAAAAAGCAGAAAAGTGACGATGGTTTATTCCGGCGGGGATGACCTTTTTATCGTTGGGTCATGGGATGACGTGGCCGAACTGGGGTTTGACATAAGGAGTGCCTTTAGGGAGTTTACTGGTGGCGATAACGTTACGCTTTCGGGTGGCATGACGGTACATAAGCCGAAATTCCCACTGTACCAGATGGCAGAACTATCTAAAAGGGCTGAGGCAAGGGCCAAGGATAATAAGTACGATTTACTAAAAAAGGACAGCTACTGCATGTTCCATTCGAGTTGGCTGGATACCACCATT
>Ga0334895_1004358_pt1 | contig 10112 bp, 7 predicted proteins | sample GraSluR3_MG_7_FD_207229 | JGI IMG/M metagenome (GOLD analysis project Ga0334895, IMG submission 207229) | Sludge microbial communities from methane-producing bioreactor in Wageningen University, Netherlands - Granular Sludge_31_05-R3 | ecosystem: Engineered > Bioreactor > Anaerobic > Unclassified... | reverse complement strand
GTCCTTCTCGAATATGGTCCGCCAACTGGCGGACTTCGTCTGAATCTCTTTACCTACAGGGATCTGGACGAATGGCTGAATGAACCCTACGCTACGCCGCCCTTGATACTGAACCTGAACAGTTGCGACTGGCTCTGCGGTAATTTGGACAGCCTGTTTAATTTCCAGGTTCAAAAGAAAAGGGAGACCAGGTTTCGAACTTGTCCAATTCGGCCTCCAGAACCGTTGCAGTTACTGGGTCAGGTTTTCTGTTTCAGTTTATTTTGGACAGCTGTGACATTCAAACCCAACTTTGAACGATTCAATTGGATTAACCCGAAAAAAACCTGTGTTTCCCTTCAATTAACGCTATTGAGGTTATCCCTTTACTGGAAGAACCTGTGAAGCAATGTCGTAAAGAATACCATGCAGACAATTGCTACCGGATACGCTCCTCCATAGCCAGCGCTTGCTTCATCGGTTCCTGTCGAATCAATGGCCGCCCCGAGGCCAGGTGTACTCGTCATCGCTCCGCATATTGCACCGGCAAGGATGATCCAGTTAATCTTCCAAAGATAATGACCGAGAAGGAAACCTGTCATCTCTCCTGCGATAGCCGCAATAACACTTACCAGAATTAATAAAATCCCGTTGTCATAAACGGCTTCTACCACTCCTGATCCCGCATTTATCCCAACAATTGCAAGGAAAAATCCAAGAGAGATGCTCCGAATTGCAGAGAGAACCCCCCTATCCATTTTCATTCGGAAAGGTCCAATTTTTTCAAAACCACCAGTAAGGAGTGCGAAACAAAGAGCCCCTCCTGTTGATCCTAAGCCAACTGTTCCCAGTCTTCCTATAGGCAAGGTAATTCCACCGAGAACGATGCCCCCGAGAATACAGAATGCGAAAGAAAGTAAACAGAAAGCCTTTGATTCAGGGTGGTTTCTAGTAGATTGTGAAGAGCTATACCTTTTTTCTGCTGCCAGCTTCTCCTTTTCTTGTTTTAAGTCAATCTGGAAAATAATTGGAATGAGTTGAACGAAGAGAACAACTGCAATTACCCCAAAGGGATAGGCTAAGGCATGTCCAATAGTAACCTCTGGATTCCCCGCGGTGGCCTCAAGTGCAGCACCGAGTCCTGGAGAACTGGTGAAAGCTCCTGTGAATGTCCCGGAGATAAGGTGAGAAGACACCTTTTTACCCCATAATATCCCCATCAATAAAGTTACTAAAGCTCCAACACTTGTTACCGCTCCGGAAAGCAAGACGAACTTAAATCCATACATTTTTATGACCCTGGCTGTGTCTTCAGCAGCGAGAAGTCCCACGGCTACAACAAACAACATAAGATTCCATGTAAAAAATTCGTTGGGGACCTTATAACCCCAAGCTCCAAAAACAAGTCCCACAAAGAGAGCCCCAGAAATGCCCAAGCTAATGCCTTGAATAGTAATCCTTCCAAGCCCCCCTCCTATAAGAACCACAAGTCCGAGAAGAAAAATGTCATTGCTAAGCAAGGTCGAGAGAAAATCCAAGGACAACCACCTTCTTGATCAAGATTCAATTATTCCAGGTATCTTCACACTTTCCCCGAATCTTAGTATGATCTTGGCCCTCCAAAAGATATCCGGATATTCTCGTAACAAACGCGACAAACGAAATAGAGGAGAGAACTTAAGGAACCACTTTGTCATTTACCGTGGTGGCCTGTTTGCTTGCTTATTTGAACTCATTTCCAATCTAATCGGAATCTCAAACGCAATTGACCAAACACCTGAGATTCCCCACCCGACAGTCCGTGACGATGGGAAATTTCGATAATTGCGAAAAGGATTTTGGAAAGAAGCGTACTTTCATCAACCATTGTCATTTGCGGTTAACAATTTCCACTTGTTCATTCTGCAGAAATTATTTCTTTCATAAAACGTGTTTGTTGTAGGATCTTCTCAAGGCCCCTCCGGGGCGTTCTTTGGTTTGAAGATCATTGAACACAACCGGTTTCCCGTTCACAAAAACAAAAGGGATTCCTTCCGGCTTAAGGCACGGTTTCTCGTAGGTGGCTCTATCCCTAACCCTTTCCGGGTCGAAGAGGACAAAATCGGCTATGAATCCTTCGCTCACAAGCCCCCTATCGGGAATCCCCATAATCTCTGCAGCATATCCTGTGATCTTGCGAATCGCTTGCTCAACCGACATAAGGTTATTGTCTAATACCATCCGCAAAAACTTGGGGAAAGTTCCAAAACTCCTTGGATGAACCGCACTCCCGGGAGTAATTTCTTGTTTGAAAGCATATGCTCTTCCATCACTTCCCACTCCGATATCTTCCTGACTCATAAAAAAAAGGATATCGGACTTGTCCATTGCGAAAAAGTTTGCCCTTGCTTGCCCTTTGGTCGCAAGCAGAATATCGACGATTATTTCTCCGGGAGTCAAATTTTTTTCTGAAGAAATGTCAGAAACAAACCGGAAATCATACTCTGGAATGATTCCCCTTGTGTTCAGCATTATGGATTGAGAACCAATCATTTTAACAAGGATGTTCTTTTCAATCTCTTCCTCAATTTCTTTCCGAATAACTTTTCCCCTCAAACGGTCAAGCATTCTGTTTATACCACCCTCAAAAGACCATTTGGGAACAAGCGACATCAATCCTGTACTCGAAGCTTCATAGGGATATTGGTCCGCATCTATATTAATCCCTGCTTCTCTTGCTCCTCTTATCAAATCAACTATTGATTGCCCTTTCCCCCACTGACTCTTGCCCGTAAGTTTCAAGTGAGAAATATGGATATGAGCTCCGGATTGCTTCCCAATTTCAATAATCTCCTTGATGCTCTCAAAAATGGTTTCGTTTTCATTTCTGAGATGGACATGGATAATTGCACTGTGACTAGCGACTACTTCAGCAAGAGTTTCCAATTCTTCAATTCTTGCAAAGGCCCCCGGAGGATAAAGCAGCCCGAGAGACATTCCCCAAGCCCCGCTTGTTAAGGAATCATCAAGAAAATTAACCATTTCTTGCAATTCCTTTTTACTGGGAGGCCTGTTGTCGAACCCCATCGTCACTGTACGGATCGCACCATGGCCCACAAGAGGAGCACAATTCATTGAAATGGATCTTGCATCAATAGCATTAAGATAGTCTTCAAATCTGTTTAGCTTTACCCAATCAATCTTGTCCAGATGGTCAAATGCAAAAGAAATACCGTCAATATGTTTTTCCAGATTTAGGGGATCATTTGGGACAAGGGATAATCCACACTGTCCACAAACTTCAGTTGTTACACCCTGGAAGACCTTGCTTTCTTGCAATTCATTGAGAAGGAACAACGCATCTGAGTGACCGTGGAGGTCAATAAACCCTGGTGCCAGTATCAGCCCATTTCCTTCGATTGTACGATTTGCGGGGAAATCAGTCCCTCCTATAGGGCCAAATTTTATGCCATTAACAGCAACATTAGCCCTGAAAAGAGATCTTGATCCCCTACCGTCGGCAATAAGCACATTATTAATCATATAATCAAACAATACATTCACTCTTCCTTTTCAAAAAATACAATTAGTAGATCTGCTTTGATATCCTAGCAAAATGAAGGATCAAAGCTTCAAATCAGAAGATTCGGCAAATATACTGAAAGAATTGGGAATATCATCAGCAGGATCAATACAAATACATCACATAACACAAAGGGCCAAATCCCAGCGAACACAAGTTCTATTGGGGTTTCTTTCCCCGCCACAGCTTTCATGGTATAAACATTCAAACCTACCGGAGGTGTAACCGCGGCAATTTCGCTTAACTTCTGAGTTACAATTCCAAACCAGATGGGGTTATACCCTAAAGAAACAATCAGAGGGAAAATAACTGGAAGTGTCAAAGCCTTGATCGCTGTGGGAGTCATTATCATGCCCAAGAGAAACCAGATCACCAGAATTCCTGCCATCACCACATGCCTATGAACCTTAAGACCTTGGATATAAATCATCAAATTATCTGTAACCTGACCGATCGCAACGAAACGAGAAAAAAACATTGCTCCCACCACAACCAGAAAGACCATGGACGAGGTTCTGGCTGATTCCATGACCGCTTGAACAACAGAGGAAACGTTCCGGAAATTGCCTTCGATGACCCCAATGACTAAAGCAGCCAAAGCACCCATTGCAGCTGCTTCAGTAGGGGTAAATAGGCCTGAGTAAATCCCTCCTAGAACAATGGCGATCAACAACACAATAGACCAAGTCTGTTTGACCGCATTGAACTTCTCTTTTGCCGAATACTTGACCTCCTTGATCATTGGGGCAAGGTCAGGATTTAGTTTCACTCTGATTATTATTGATATCGAATAAACAATAGCGGTAAATATTCCGGGGATGATACCCGCCAAGAACAATTTTGCGATTGATTGATCTGTGAACATAGCATACACTATCAAACCTGTGCTTGGAGGGATCATCGAAGCAAAAGTACCCGCTGAGGCAATAGTGCCAAGAGAAAGTTTTTTATCATAGCCAAATCTTTCCATCTCGGGAAGAGCAATTTTCCCGAAAATGGCTGTTGTGGCCAGAGAGGAGCCACAGATTGCCCCGAAAATGCCACACGCAAAGCTTGTAGCAACGGCTAATGCTCCCGGAAGCTTTATCGTAAACATGTTCAAGCATTCATAAGCCTTTTTTGCGAAACCAGCCCTAGCTGCAAAAGCCCCCATAAGAATAAACAATGGAAGGGCCGCATAACTGGTCGTATTAATCGAATAGTACATTGTTGAGCCTAAAATGCTTACTGTTGGAGAAAAACCAATGACAGTAGCCACTCCCCAGAAACCAACAAGGACAAATGTTATCGCGATTGGCATTCCAATGGCTATTAAGATTAATAACAAAATTATGAATAGGACCAGCACAATGGGTTCCATTTGTATTTCACATCCTTCTCCGGATAAAACATTATTTGAGAAAGGGATTCATTTCCTTTTCGGGAATAAAAGGGAAATTTCACGCTTCAAATTGACGAAAGACTGCAAGAAATAAAGGATAAAGCTGACAACCATAACGAAAGTCACGGGGAAAATTCTGATAGGGCGAGCCCCTGGTACCGCCACCTGCTCCAAATAGGCAACACGAGCAAAATGAGTAATGGCAAATAGGGCGAGAGCAACGGTTATCAAAGACAACACACGAGCGATCATCCTTAACCATTGATTTTTTCTTTTGGGCAAAAAATTGTATATCGCTTCGACATTCACATGATTGTCTGTCTCCTCGCAATAAGGAATCCCCGAATAAACAGCGACCATCATGGACAATATGGCCATTTCTCCTGCACCTGATACTGGTTGGGAAATTAGTCTCCCCACAACATCAACGAGTAAAAACAAAATAATGAACCCTAAGCTAAGTCCTCCTAATTGGGCCATAAGAAAATTGACCTTCTTCGTAATATTTAGCATCCTTGACTCACCTCCTCTTCTTTGAACAGAGCCTATCTGGAAGACCCCAAAACCACCAGATAGGCTCTGCCCAATTAAAAAAATTAGGTTTAAAGATCAGCTTTATTTTTCAACCTCAATCGCTTCTTGCACTGCATCCTTGATCTGGGCGAAGATTTTTGTCGCGTTTGAAATCCCTTTTCCCTCTTGCTCTTTTATCCAGATATTCTGCAATTCCTCATGAATGGGCATATTGACCCATCTTTTCACGTCTTCGTCAGACATGTTGTTCACTACGCAGCCCATTTCAATCTGTTCTTTTACCACTTCATCCCAGGTACTTTCGAAAAGATTGGCGTATTTTTTCGACACAATTGACATAGCATCCATAATCATGTCCTGGGTTTCCTTGGGGAAACTGTTCCATGTATCAGCATTGACTGTAATCATAAATTTTGATCCGGACCAAAGGGGTTTTGCCAGAAAAATGTGAGGAGCTACCTCATCAAGTTTTGTACTGTGGATAGAATCAAGATTGGTAAAAACTGCATCAATCGTCCCCGTCTGCAGTGCCATATAACAGTCACTCCAGGCTACCGATACAGGAATGGCGCCAACCGCTTCCAGTTGACTTAGGACCCATCTGTTAGCAGCTCTAATTTTTCTTCCTTTAAGATCATCTAGAGATGTGACTGGCTTGGTGGAGACTAGGCATTTCGGCAAAACCGTATAGGCAAAGAGAGGTATTTGATTGTGACGAAGTAGTTCATCCTTGAGTTCCGGGACCTTATTAAAAATATTCCCGAACAAAAGGTCCTGTCCCTTAAAACTTGATGGGCCTTGAGGAAGGGTTGCATAAGCCCCACTCATCGCCAGTTCGCTGGGGTAATAATTAGGGTTGATATGCCCCATCTCTACTGTCCCGTCCTTGACACCCTGAAGGATTTCAGGTCCCTTTAAAAGTGAGCCGCCCCAAAATATGTCGATTTTGACCTTACCATCGGTTGCCTGCTCAATTTCTTCCTTAACAAACTGCGCACATTGGCCTGCCAAGGTTGTCGGTTGAGTGTAGTAGGCAAATTTTAGCTTTACTGGTTTTTCTGAAGCGATACCACTTCCACAAAACAAACCAGTAACAAAGACCAACAGCAAAAATACCACCATCCTCTTCATCATCTTTTCCCCTCCTCCTTTATAATGGGTTCATAATATTTTTAGCCTTGGACTTGACCTTGCTAGACATAGGCTTTGTGTTTCTCCTAAACTGACCCAAAAACCACCTCAAAAATTATTTTCTCGAACAAATAAAATGGAATATCGTTTTAATTTAAAGTACTTGTTTTAGTTTTTTAACTTATAATAAATATTTTTAGCGGCCGTTAAGAAGTCGTTTAATCTCAGTAACTAATAAACATGGCAGACGTATATATTATTCAATGTATACTCTGGGTACTCTGTCAGAAAACATGCTAATAATCTCATTGCCACTGGTCCCAATAATTTCTCCCATCTCATTTGCTGAAATCCGAAGACCTTCTTGATCTCCAATAATCACCACCTCGTTACCAATATTCACATTCCCCGCATCTGATAAATCGACGAAACAATAATCCATACAAATATTGCCGACGACCGGGATGCGGTGTCCTCTAACCAAAACTGTAACTTTTGAACCATAAAGTCTGGAGAAACCGTCTCTATAACCGATTGGGATTATTCCTATTCTTTCACGATCTCGTGTCACGTATCTAAGGCCGTATCCGACACCCACTCCTACCGGAATTTCTCTAATAAGAGAAATTACACTTTTGACGGAAAAAGATTCCTTGATATCACCAATCCTTTTGAAAAGATGAGGATTGAATCCGTAGATCGCGGACCCAACTCGCACCGCTTCAAGATGCATTTGGGGGCATTTTGCAGTAGCTGCAGAATTGCATACATGTCGCATCTTTGGATTAATTCCAAATCTTTTTAGGATCTGAAGAGATTTTTTAAAACGCTTAAATTGCAGTTCAGTGAAACCGAGGTGTTCTTCGTTTGCGGTCGCAAAATGAGTATAAACCCCTTCCACCACAACATTTTTCATTTCAGCTAACTCCAAGGCTACCGCCGGCAGCTCTTCAGGAAGGAATCCTTCTCTAGCCAAGCCAGTATCTATGGCTAAATGCAGGGGAATTTTCAGCCCCTTTTTTCTAGCCAGATTATTAAAAAACTTGGCAAAATCCATTTCAGTCAATGTAGGGGTTATTTTTTCCTGAATGTATATTTCTGAGGCTTCTTTTGGTGAGGGACCTAACACGAGGATATCGGAGGATATACCAAAATCTCGTAATTCTATTGCCTCGTCTGGAGTGGCAACCGCAAACCACTTGCAACCCTCTCTTTCAAGCAAAGGAGCTATTTTCTCAACACCCAGTGAATACGCATTACCTTTTACGACTGCTATTAATTCACAGTCTTTATTAATAAAACCACGAAGCAATGATATGTTATTTCGTATTATCGAAAGATCTACCTCAAGCCTAGTCGCTCGAAATTTCGTTTTCCCCATCTCCTTAGAAAATCAACAATTATTGAGGAAAAGAAACTGTGTCCTACAACCCCTAGATAAACCTAAGAAAAATTACCTTATTTCCATTATTTTTTGGTGTTTTATTATCTTGCGATCCAGAGCTATCCAACCTTGAATCCTATTAACGAGTCTTTTGTTCCAAACGCACATTAAGAACTTTAAAAATTTTTATCAATTGGAAACTTTGGTCGAGTTAGTTTCGAATAATTAAGTCTTGTAAAATTGGATGACAACAAACCTCTTGCATCAACCTCAATTATTTTTTTTGCCATTTCTGCAAAGGATGCCCTGAAATGTAAAGCCGATTTCAAAACTAAAATCTTTTTTTCAGTGGGATCAATACCCATTCTTAGAAATATTTCTGGGTCCCATGGCTGGATTCTTTTTTCCGGCACAATGACTTCTATGCCATCAATATCCAAAACCACTGCAATCCCCATGTCATTCTCTAATCCTTTCGCCATTAAACCCTTGTTTACGAAAATGCCATCTGCAATAGTTCTGACCTTTGCTGTTACTTCAACCGGTTTACCGAAAAGAGATTCTTTCTCGGTTTTGCCTCCAAGTTGAACCTGAATGACATTCCCTACACCAGCCTGTATTGCTTGGTGAACAACCTCCGGATCAACTATTATTCCAAATCCAACATCTTTCACTTTCATTTCAATTAATTTAGAAAGGATATGAGTACCGTCTCCAGTACCTCCCCCTCCCGGGTTGTCAGATACGTCAGCCAATATAATCGGCCCTTCAGGAGTATTTATGGCCTCAAGAATTGCTTCTTCGATAGAGTAATATTGTTTTAGGAATTCCGATTTTCTGGATAGTATTTCCTCAGATAGTGTTTCAATAATCGAATTAGCTAGCTCAGGGTCTCCATCTGTTGTTGCCATAACAGACATCCCTGTAAATGGCGTATCTGCCCAACTGAAACCATGTAGAACTGAAACATTAATAATCTTTGGATTCTCCTTAAGTTTATGTGCCCTTTCAACAAAATATTTCATTGGATTCTTTGATGTCTCCAGGGAGGGAATCAAAATAGGCAGGGGTTTCATTTTCGTAATTGGACTCACATGCCCGTTTAGGATAGCTACAATACATTTCCCTGCTTCGTAACCCCGGCAATACTGATCCAAATGGGGGTAGGATTCGTAGGGGAAAAAAACATCCACATTTGAAACCATGTCTTGGGAAAGGTTTGCATGAAGATCCAAGGTGGCTACTATCGGGATTGGATATCCTATTGCCCTTCTGATAGACGAAAGGAAAGCGCCATCACCGTCTAAATAGTCTTCTGTAACCATGGCTCCATGCAAAGAGATCAATAATCCGTCTATTTTCCTTTTTTGCCTCATTAAATTATCTAAAACGGATTCTTCAAAAAAATGGTAAGCCTCTCTGGAAACGACTCCCCCTGGAGTTGCATTACCTGCAACAGCTGGCACTATTTCAATATTGAATTGATTGCAAGCTGTTATAAATCCTCCCATCTCAACTTTGCTTTCTCTAAAAAAGGGGACGATTTCTTGCCCAATCTTAAGATACCTGTTTTTAAAATCTTTCAAAGTTGTTTGGGTCGAACAAAAAGTATTTGTTTCATGTTTGAATTCCGCTATAAGAATCCTCGGTCTTGACATAGAAAAACCTCCGGCAACAGCTATGAAAGCTACCATCTTCTTCAATCCTTTGAACCCAAACATCTTGAGTAACATTTATTGAAAGATCATGCGAGCTCTACCAAAGGGCAACGAGAGAAACCTAAACAATAAATATCACTAAATCCATACTACTTTGATAAACCTTTTTTTGCTATTTGTCAATAGTTTCTGTAATAAAAAATTTTTTTTCCGCAATGATATCTGTCGACTTATTCAAATATTGAATGAAAGCACGGGATTAATTACGTGTTTTGTGCAAGCAGGAATTCCCCACCTCCTTCTGTCCATTTCCATTTTGCATAAAACAATTAACGATCTGTTCCCCAAATAGCCCAGCAACGTCTCGGCGCCTCCCCCGGTAGTGCTGAAACTGATGCTCCTTCTGGTTTCTTACAATGTCAGATCCGAGCGTGAACTTATGGCCACCCTGCCTGAGAGGCTGGACTGGATCTGGTTCCTGGG
>Ga0334895_1004348_pt1 | contig 10139 bp, 22 predicted proteins | sample GraSluR3_MG_7_FD_207229 | JGI IMG/M metagenome (GOLD analysis project Ga0334895, IMG submission 207229) | Sludge microbial communities from methane-producing bioreactor in Wageningen University, Netherlands - Granular Sludge_31_05-R3 | ecosystem: Engineered > Bioreactor > Anaerobic >... | reverse complement strand
CGGTTTGCCATAAGGGAAGGCGGCAGAACAGTAGGAGCAGGCGTGGTATCCAAGATACTGTAAAGAAAGAAAAAGACACGGGGACGGTTCTTGTGTCTATAACAAAAAGAACCGTCCCTGGTGTTTCGCCGGTGTTTGGAGTGGTTGTGTTTGAAATTTGATATTGATATTTTTTAATTGTTATTATAGAATATAGGAGTTGCAGTTAGGATGCGATGATATGGAAGGTTGCCGGTAGGATACGGGAAATTTCCATGGAGTATGTCCACATCAAGAATGGGGCGACTTGGGTTTTGTATGCGCTTAATTTTAAAAAAAATTACTGAACGCCCGGATGAGTGTATATAGAACCCGGTTGCGCGTTAACAAATACGTGCGATTTTAAGGAGGGAATCTTAATGGCAAAACAAAAAATCAGGATAAGGCTTAAGGCCTTTGACCACTCGGCTCTTGACCAGTCTGCGGTTAAAATAGTCGAGACGGCCAAAAAGACCGGTGCAAAAGTATCGGGACCTATACCACTGCCTACCGAAAAGGATATTGTGACAATCCTCAGGAGTCCGCACAAGCACAAGGATTCCAGGGAACAGTTCGAAATAAGGACTCACAAAAGGCTTATTGACATCCACAGTCCCAATCCAAAGACGGTAGATGCGCTGATGCGGCTTGATTTGCCCGCCGGTGTAGATATAGAGATTAAGCTGTAAGCTGTTATGATTGTCCCGGTATAGGGATAATCCGCTAATAAGTTCTGGAGGTGTACGTAAATGACGAAAGGAATTTTGGGAAAGAAACTGGGCATGACCCAGGTGTTTGACGAGGATGGTAATATTATTCCGGTTACTGTTATACAGGCAGGACCTGTCAAGGTGATACAGAAGAAGACGGTTGACAGTGACGGGTATTCGGCGGTCCAGGTGGGCTTTGGGGATTTGAAGCAGAACAGGGCAAACAAGCCTACAAAGGGCCATTTTGACAAGTCCGGCGTGGAGTATAAAAAGTTTTTGAGGGAAATGAGGGTGGATGACCCGGAAAGCTACGAAATCGGGCAAGAAATAAAGGCTGACATATTCAAAGCCGGCGATAAGGTGGACGTGGCTGGTACTTCCAAGGGAAAAGGATTCCAGGGTGTGATTAAAAGATGGAAGCAGCACCGCGGCCCCATGACCCACGGCTCAAAGTATCACAGGGGTGTAGGCTCGATGGGCGGCTCCAGCTCTCCGTCAAGGACCTTTAAGGGCAAACATATGCCGGGCCGTATGGGCGGAGAAAGGGTTACGGTACAGAACCTCAGGGTGGTCAAAGTGGACACCGAGCACAATCTTCTGCTTTTGAAGGGTGCCGTACCGGGACCGAAGGGTAGCCTGCTGGTTATCAAGGAATCTGTTAAAGCATAAGAAGGTTTGTAGAAGGGAGGAAAGATTATGCCTAAAGTAGCGGTTTTTAATATTGACGGACAACAGGTGGGAGATATAGAACTCAAGGACGAGGTTTTCGGCGTCCAGGTAAATGAACCTTTACTGCACCAAGCAGTGCAAGTATATCTGGCAAACCAGAGACAGGGAACCCAGTCCGCAAAGACCAGGGCCGAAGTCAGAGGCGGCGGCAGGAAACCCTGGAGACAGAAAGGAACGGGAAGGGCAAGGCACGGCAGTATACGTTCCCCACAGTGGACAGGGGGAGGAGTGGTTTTTGCACCCAAGCCGAGGGACTATTCGCAGAAACTGCCTAAAAAAATGCGCAGGCAGGCGATGCTGTCCGCCCTCAGCCTTAAGGCTAAAGGCAATGAAATTATTGTGCTTGACGAACTTAAGATTGAAAAACCAAAGACCAAGTTTATAGATGACATGCTTAAAAACCTTAATGTTGAAAAAAAGGCTTTAATAGTTTTGAAGGACAGTGACCAGGCGGTGGAAAAATCCGTGAGGAATCTGCCGGGTGCGAAGATGATCCTTGCCGGGACTCTTAATGTATACGACATATTAAAGTACGATACCTTTGTTATAACCAAACAAGCGGTGGAAGCGGTTGAGGAGGTGTATGGCAAATGAAAGCTGCCCAGGACATAGTACTCAGACCGATTATAACAGAGAGAAGCATGAGGGATATGGAAGAAAACAAGTACACCTTTATGGTGGACAAATCCGCCAACAAGATAGAGATTAAAAAGGCGGTGGAAGAGCTTTTCGGAGTAAGCGTGGAAAAGGTTAACGTCGTAAACTATATGGGAAAGATGAGAAGAATGGGTAGGAATGTGGGCAGAAAGGCAAGCTGGAAAAAGGCCTTTGTAAAGCTTACAGAAGACAGCAAAAAGATAGAATTCTTCGAAGGCATGTAAATGTAAGGAGGGAGAAGTTATGGCAGTCAAAAAATACAGGCCTACCTCGCCGGGGATAAGACACATGACGGTTTTGGATTATTCGGACATTACCACCGACAAACCGGAAAAATCCCTTGTAACGGATTTGAAAAAATCCGGTGGCAGGAACGTACACGGCAGGATTACGGTGCGTCACAGAGGGGGCGGGAATAAAAGAAAATACAGGATTATAGATTTTAAAAGGAACAAGGACGGAATAGCGGCAAAGGTCGCAACCATTGAATACGACCCGAACAGAAGTGCAAATATTGCGCTTTTACACTATGCGGACGGCGAGAAGCGCTATATAATTGCCCCGGTGGGACTGAAGGTAGGGGATATCGTGATATCCGGTGAAGATGCCGATATTAAACCCGGTAACGCACTGCCCCTTTCCAGCATTCCGGTGGGCACCATAATACACAATATAGAGCTGAAGCCCGGGAAAGGCGCACAACTGGTAAGAGCCGCCGGCAATTCCGCACAGCTGATGGCCAAAGAGGGAGGATACGCGCAGGTGAAGCTTCCATCCGGAGAAGTCAGGATGGTAAGGCAGGAATGCCGTGCTACCGTTGGCCAGGTGGGGAACCTTGACCATGAGAATGTCACAATAGGCAAGGCCGGCAGGAAAAGAAACTTAGGTGTAAGGCCCACCGTCAGAGGTTCCGCAATGAACCCGGTTGACCACCCGCACGGCGGCGGTGAAGGAAAGGCGCCGGTGGGAAGGCCGGCTCCGGTTACTCCGTGGGGCAAACCCAGCATCGGATACAAGACAAGGAAAAAGAACAAAGCCAGCGACAAGTATATCGTTAAGCGGCGTAAGAACTAGAAAGGAGGAAGTATTGTTTATGGGAAGGTCACTAAAAAAAGGACCCTATGTCCAGCCCAAGCTCCTGAAAAGAATTGAAGAGATGAACAAAAAGAACGAAAAGAAAGTCCTAAAGACCTGGTCGAGGGCATCAACCATATTTCCGCAGATGGTAGGTCATACCATAGCGGTACATGACGGAAGAAAGCATGTTCCAATATATATAACCGAAGAAATGGTAGGGCATAAACTGGGAGAGTTTGCGCCAACCAGGACCTTCAGGGGACACGGGTCCCATACCGAGAGGTCGACGGCGCTCAAGTAGATCGGAAGGAGGATTTAGCTGTGGAAGCGAAAGCACATGTGAGACATGTCAGGATATCACCCCGGAAGGTGGAAGTGGTGCTGGATCTTATACGGGGCAAAAGCATAGATGAAGCTATGGCTGTTTTGAAGTACCTGCCCAACAAGGGTGCGAGAATTACCGAAAAACTGCTGAAGTCCGCTGCGGCCAACGCTGAAAACAACCACGATATGGTCAGGGACAGTCTGTATATTGATAAAATTTATGCAAACCAGGGGCCGACCATGAAGCGGTACAAGGCAAGGGCCCAGGGCAGGGCGAATTTGATACGCAAAAGAAGTACCCATATATCGGTGGTACTGAAGGAAAAAGAATAGGAGGAGGGAGAGTTAGTGGGTCAAAAAGTAAATCCCCATGGACTCAGAGTCGGTGTAATAAAAGACTGGAATTCAAAGTGGTACTCCAACAAAAAGGATTTCGCCGACCTTCTGATAGAGGATAAACGAATAAGAAAACATGTCAAGAACAAGTTTTTTACCTCCGGTGTTTCCAATATTGAAATAGAGCGGGCCGCCAACAGGGTTAAGGTAACCATCTACACCGCCAAGCCGGGAATGGTAATTGGCAAGGGCGGATCGGGGGTAGAGGATTTAAAAAAAGAACTGGAAAAAATGACGGGGAAAAATGTATTCATCAATATAATTGAGATAAAGGTCCCCGAACTGGATGCCCAGTTGGTTGCGGAAAACATTGCGTCCCAGCTTGTAAGAAGGATTTCCTTCAGAAGGGCAATGAAACAGTCGATACAGCGCACCATGCGCGCCGGTGCAAAGGGCATAAAGACCATGGCATCCGGTCGGCTGGGCGGGGCTGAAATCGCGCGAAGCGAGAGATACAGCGAAGGTACCATTCCTCTGCAAACCCTCAGGGCGGATATAGACTATGGTTTTGCGGAGGCCGATACCACGTACGGAAAGATTGGCGTGAAGGTCTGGATATACAAGGGAGAAATCCTGGGTAAGGCCAGAAGCGAAAAATAGGGACCCGTAAGAGAGGAGGAAGACCAATGTTGATACCTAAAAGAGTTAAACGCCGAAAGGTTCAGCGGGGGAAAATGAAAGGAAAAGCATCCCGCGGCAATGCAATATCATACGGCCAGTTTGGACTGCAGGCCGTTGAACCCGGTTGGATAACTTCCAACCAGATCGAAGCCGCAAGGATAGCAATGACCAGGTATATAAAACGAGGCGGAAAGGTCTGGATAAAAATATTCCCCGATAAGCCGGTGACACAAAAACCCGCCGAGACCAGGATGGGCTCGGGTAAAGGTGCGCCGGAATACTGGGTTGCGGTTGTGAAACCCGGAAGGGTTATGTTCGAGATATCCGGAGTAGCCGAAGAGACCGCTAGGGAAGCAATGCGACTGGCCATGCACAAACTGCCTATTAAATGTAAATTTGTAAAACGTGAAGAAGTGGGTGGTGAAGCAAATGAAAGCTAAAGAGGTTAGGGAAATGACCGAGCAGGAATTGGAAAAGAAGGAACAGGAACTTAAAGGGGAACTTTTCAACCTCAGATTTCAGCTTGCTACAGGACAGTTGGATAACCCCATGAGAATAAAACATGTAAGGAAATCCATAGCCAGAATAAAGACGGTAATGCGTGAAAGAGAACTGAAGAAGGCCAAGGCCTAGTGCCTTTGGGGAAGGAGGTAATTGATGCATGACACGGGGCATAAGAAAAACCCGAGTAGGAAAAGTGGTTAGCGATAAGATGGATAAAACCATAGTAGTGGCGGTGGAGACTTTGGTCAGACACCCTCTTTATGGTAAAACAATAAAACGTACAACAAAATTCAAGGCCCATGACGAGAACAATGAGTGTTCGACAGGGGACAAGGTAAAAATTATGGAGACCCGGCCTTTGAGCAAGGGAAAGAGATGGAGACTTGTTGAGATAATAGAAAAGGCACGATAACTAATTACGTTTGCCGGAAGGAGGTATTTCCGATGATACAGTCTGAATCCCGTCTGAAAGTGGCTGATAATTCCGGGGCCAAAGAGCTGCTTTGTATCAGGGTTCTTGGGGGATCAGGAAAAAGGTATGCCAATGTGGGAGATATTATAGTGGCCAGCGTCAAAGACGCAACGCCCGGCGGTGTTGTCAAAAAAGGAGACGTTGTCAGGGCTGTAGTGGTGAGAACCACGAGAGGAGTAAAGAGAATTGACGGCAGCATTATAAGGTTTGATGAAAACGCTGCGGTGATAATAAAAGAAGACAAGCAACCAAGGGGAACAAGGATATTTGGGCCGGTTGCCAGGGAGCTCAGGGAAAAGGACTTTATGAAAATAGTTTCTCTTGCGCCCGAAGTGCTTTAATGGAGGAGGTGGCTGTTTTGAAAGAAAAAACCAGGATGCATGTTAAAAAGGGAGATACGGTGCAGCTGATCGCAGGAAAAGACAAGGGCAAAACAGGCAAAGTGCTGACAGCCTTTCCAAAGGACAAACGCGTTATTGTTGAGGGTGTTAATATGCTCACAAAACATGTGAAACCCACCCGTCAGATGCAGCAGGGCGGAATAATCCATCAGGAGGGCCCTTTACACGTCTCCAACGTGCTTTTGTATTGCCCGAAGTGTAAAAAAGGAAGAAGGACCGGCAGAAAAATATTAAAGGACGGCAGCAAGGTAAGATACTGCAGAACCTGCGGGGAAACCCTTGATAAATGAAGTAGTTGGCGAAAGGAGGTAGCCGGATGTCAAGGCTTTTAGAAAAGTATTACAATGAAGCGGTGCCCGCTCTTATGGACAGATTCGGGTATAAAAATATTATGGATGCTCCAAGGATTGTAAAGGTGATTATCAACATGAGGGTTGGCGAGGCCAAGGAGAACGCAAAGGCTCTTGAGGGAGCGGTTAACGATCTGACGGTTATAAGCGGCCAGAAGCCGGTAATAACAAGGGCGAAAAAATCTGTGGCCGCTTTCAAGATACGTGCCGGAATGCCAATCGGCTGCAAGGTAACCCTAAGGGGCACCAGAATGCATGAGTTTCTTGATAAGCTGTTCAATATAGCCCTTCCGAGGGTCAGGGACTTCAGGGGAATATCCCCGGACGCCTTTGACGGAAGGGGCAACTTTGCCCTTGGTATAAAGGAACAGCTTATTTTTCCGGAAATAGACTACGACAAAATTGAAAAGATAAGAGGCATGGACGTAATAATAGTCACCACTGCCAAAACCGACGAAGAAGCGCGGGAACTTTTGAGGATAATGGGAGTTCCGTTCAGAAAAAAATAAGGAGGGAGAATATATGGCGAAAAAATCAATGATAGCCAAACAGAGAAGAACGCCCAAATACAGTAGCAGGGCTTATAATAGATGCAGAATATGCGGAAGGCCCCATGCATACCTGAGAAAGTTCGGCATATGCCGTATCTGTTTCAGGGAACTGGCCTATAAAGGAGAAATACCGGGCGTTAAGAAAGCTAGCTGGTAAGGCTTTATATATGGAAGGAGGTAGAGATACATGGTTATGACTGACCCCATTGCCGATATGCTGACACGTATCAGAAATGCCACCACTGTAAAACAAGGTCAGGTTGATATTCCGGCATCGAATATGAAAAAGGCTATCGCAAAAATACTGCTTGATGAGGGTTTTATAAACGGATATGAAGTCAAGGACGACGGGAAACAGGGGATAATAAAAATGAGTTTGAAATACGGACCCGGACAGGAAAAGGTGATAAGCGGCCTTAAGAGGATATCAAAGCCGGGACTTAGGGTATATGTTAACAAGGACGAAATCCCGAAGGTGCTGGGGGGACTTGGCATTGCTGTTATATCCACGTCCAGGGGCCTAATGACGGATGCCCAAGCCCGGAAGGAAAACGTCGGGGGAGAGGTTATCTGTTATATATGGTAGTTAATAGGAGGTGTTACAATGTCCAGAATAGGCAAATTACCGATAGATATACCCAGCGGTGTCGAAGCGGAAATAGGCGAGGGAAACCTAGTTAAGGTGAAGGGCCCGTTGGGTAAAATGGAACGAAGGATGCACAAAAGCATTATACTTGAGAAGGAAGACAATAAAATAATCGTAAAAAGACCCTCCGACAACAAGTATCACAAATCACTCCACGGACTGACCAGGTCACTTATAGCAAACATGGTGGAGGGAGTCACAACGGGATACCAGAAAACCCTTGAGATAAACGGAGTCGGGTACAGGGCACAGAAGCAGGGCAAGAAGCTGGTTTTGAACGTAGGGTATTCCCACCCCGTTGAAATGACTGACCCGGAAGGGATAAGCGTTGAAGTGGACGGGAACAAGGTTCTTGTCAAGGGCATTGATAAACAGCAGGTAGGAAACTATGCCGCAAAGATACGAAGCGTGAGGGAGCCCGAGCCGTACAAAGGCAAAGGAATAAAATACATTGACGAACGCATAAGACGTAAGGTGGGCAAAACGGGTAAATAGGTAGGAAGGGAGTGAAAAACCTTGCAGAAAAAAATGATTAGAAACGAGGCCAGGCAGAAAAGGCACAGGGTGGTCAGGAACAAAATCCACGGTACTGCCGACAGGCCGCGGTTGAACGTATATAGAAGCCTAAACCATATTTACGCCCAGATTATAGACGACGATTCCGGCACAACTCTTCTGTCCGTTTCCACGATGGATAAGGAGGTTAAGGACAAGGCGGACAAGGGTTACAATGTGGACGCCGCAACGGCGGTGGGGCAGGTTATAGCCGGCAGGGCGCTGGAAAAGGGTATCAGGGACATAGTTTTTGATAGAGGAGGATACAAATATCACGGCAGGATTAAAGCCCTGGCGGATGCAGCCAGGGAGGCCGGTTTGAATTTTTAAAAGAAGGAGGGAGATAAATGCAAAACAGGCGAAGAGACAACGAACAGTCTAAGTCGGACCTTGTTGAAAAGGTTGTTCATATAGGCAGGGTTACCAAGGTTGTTAAAGGCGGAAGGAATTTCAGGTTCAGCGCGCTGGTAGTGGTAGGAGACGAAAAAGGCAAAGTGGGCGTCGGGACCGGGAAAGCCGTTGAGGTTCCCGAAGCCATAAGGAAAGCGATAGAGGATGCAAAAAGGAATATGGTTAAGGTTCCCATGGTGGGCACGACAATACCCCATGAAGTAATAGGCCGATATGGAGCGGGAAAAGTGATACTTATGCCGGCCAAGGAGGGTACCGGAATAATTGCGGGGGGACCCGTAAGGGCGGTATTGGAATGTGCGGGGGTAAGGGATATAAGGGCCAAATCCCTGGGTTCCAACAACCCCAAAAATATGGTTAACGCCACCATGGAGGGGATAGGTAAACTGAAAACTGTCCAGCAGGTTGCCAGGCAGAGAGGAAAAATTGTGGAAGAGATTTTGGGTTAGGGGGTATATACCTTGGCTAAACTGAAAATTAAACTGGTTAAGAGTACAATTGGCAATAAAAAAGATCAGAAGGCAACGGTTGAGGCCCTGGGTCTTAAGAAGCTCTCCCAGGTGGTGGAACATGACGATACACCAGAGATAAGGGGCATGGTCAACAAGGTAAGTCACCTGGTCGAGGTTGAAGAAGTTAACTGAGGAGGTGTCACTATGAAGTTGCACGAGCTTAAATCCCCGCAAGGCGCTAAGAAAAAAGCCAAGAGGGTCGGCAGAGGTATGAGCTCGGGTCACGGCAAAACCGCAGGCAGAGGGCACAAGGGACAAAAAGCCCGTTCGGGCGGTGGTGTGAGGCCCGGTTTTGAGGGAGGCCAGATGCCTCTGCAGAGAAGGATACCCAAAAGAGGTTTTACAAATATATTCAAAAAAGAATATTCAATAGTAAATTTGGAAAGGCTCAATATGTTCGAGGAAGGTTCCACCGTTACTCCGGAACTGCTTGCGCAGGCGGGCATCATAAAAAAGCAGGGCGAGCGGGTAAAGATACTGGGGAACGGAGAGATAGGCAAACCCCTGACGGTAAAGGCGCATAAATTCAGTAAAACGGCAGCCCAGCGGATTGAAGCTGCAGGAGGAAAGGCTGAGGTGATATAGAGTGCTTCAAACTTTGAGAAATGCACTGAAGATACCGGATTTAAAAAGAAGGATCCTTTTCACCATTGCTATGCTGATAGTTTTCAGGGTAGGTGCCTTTATACCGGTTCCGGGGATAAATATTGCGGTTATCCAGGAAATAGTTCAAAAAGGCGGGCTGCTGGGGTTTTTTGACGTGGTTTCGGGGGGAGCATTCAGCAACTTTACGATATTTGCTCTGAGCATCACTCCCTATATAACGGCGTCCATTATAATGCAGCTTCTTACGATAGCCGTTCCGAAGCTGGAGGAACTGGCCAAGGAGGGTGAAGAGGGCAGAAAGAAGATTGCACAGTATACGAGGTACGGTACCGTGGTACTTGCGCTGGTACAGAGCATAGGCCTCAGCCTCGGTATGAGGGGTGCCCTTTATAACGCCACGCCGATGAACGTAACCATAGTCGCACTGACGCTGACGGCGGGAACCGCTTTCTTGATGTGGCTTGGGGAGCAAATTACCGATAAGGGTATAGGCAACGGAATTTCGCTGCTGATATTTGCCGGTATAATTTCAAGGCTGCCCGACGGTTTGGTGACCATATACCAGTATTACCAGGTGGGCACGACAAACATCGTGGAAC
>Ga0334895_1004347_pt1 | contig 10140 bp, 9 predicted proteins | sample GraSluR3_MG_7_FD_207229 | JGI IMG/M metagenome (GOLD analysis project Ga0334895, IMG submission 207229) | Sludge microbial communities from methane-producing bioreactor in Wageningen University, Netherlands - Granular Sludge_31_05-R3 | ecosystem: Engineered > Bioreactor > Anaerobic > Unclassified... | reverse complement strand
CGGTAAAGCCATCTCTTTTGGCACTGTCAATTTGAAGCACCCCGCCGATACTTTGCACACGCTCTTTCATAATGGAAAGTCCCATTCCGGGTACAACATAGTCTTTGCCTTCACCATTGTCCGAAAAGGTCAGGTGAATCTCTCCCTTATATTCCTGGACAAGAATATCCACTTCGGTACATTTTCCATGCTTTAAAGCATTGGTTACGCATTCCTTTATAGCAAGCAGTAGCACACCCTGTTGGACAGATAACAGCTCGGATTTTAACTCTACTATGCTGTTTACAGCCAAACCGGTAGTCCGACGGATATCTTCAAGCATATTTCCGAGCGCATGCTCAAAGGATTCTTCACCGTCCATCCGAATTGTTCTAATTGAGTAGCGGATATCGTCAAGACCGTGCTTGACTTGCTCCTTAGCCAGAGTCAGCTTCTTCGCTGCCTCGACTGTGTTCTTCTCAAGCATACTTTCGGCGGCCTCGATGGATATTACCGCACTGGTCAGCGTGTGGCCGACTGTATCGTGAATTTCGGCGGTAATCCGGCTACGCTCGGCAAGAGCACCTATCTTCTCAATCTGCCCAGCTTGTTCCCTTACTCTTTGGAGTGCCGCCTCCAGTCGCCTGTTGGTTAAAAGCTGCTTTTTCAGCATGTAGAAGGCCATAACAACAAGTAAGAAAATTAGTGTATTAATATACAGGTAGCTGACTATCTCGTCCATATCCAATGAATAATAATACTTCAATGCCTTAGCTGTGCTGCCGACAAGTAAAGCACAGAATGCCGCTATTGAATAGGTTTTTGCAAGGGGCATCGGATATTTATTGATGATACCTGCGGTAATAATGACTAAAATGTATTGCGCGTAATATGTAATGTCCAGATATTGTATTGGCATTGCTATAAGTAGTTGGGTAGCAGGCAGCAGATAATACAGAAGGTGGTGGTGCTTATTTATCAGTAGATTATTGATAAGCATGATGACAAAGCTGTAGGCCAGTAAGCTGATAATCAGAAGATAATGTTCATTTTGTGCATTATCAGCAATGACACGCAGTGCAAAAACCTCAAATGCCACGATGAGCAGAATGAATATACCCTGCTGTACGTAGTTGTCAATATCAATATCGTGAAAATTGTCGTCACGGATCGCTGACTTATCGCGGTTGTTGATCAGATATATTGCTGTTGCAGGAAGACTAAACACGACAATAGAAAGGATATAGCTCCATTTCTGTCGCATACTAAGTCGGGTATTTTTCCAGCAGTGCCGGATATAAAATACCTGTATCATAATCTGCACTAATATGCCGGGGATAATGACAGGCCATAAGTCAGTAATAGGCATAGATATCTCCACTCCTTTCAATCATTTTGCACCACAAGACACGCGTAGCGAGAAAGACATTTCTGTCATTTGAAACTCGACTATAATCTCTCTAAAGTAACATATGTGTGTGCCTATATAAGCAGGATTTTTTCGAGTTTTCATGCTTCCTGTCTCCAGTTATCTTCGGCATTTAACCAATCCTCTTGGCAATTAGATATCCAGAGGTTAGAAGTATTTATGGATGATATTTCGTTAAATTTCATTTTCGGCCACCACGCTTTTTTACATCTTTTCTTATTTTTTCGAAATGTTCCTCTGATATAGTTGCTTTCTCACGATATTCGGAAACAACAGCACTCATAACTGAAAAATTGAGGTTGGTTCCTTCACTGTCTGCAATATAATTCATAGCACAATCTTCATCTATGCCAAATTGTTCCGCTGTGTGTACTGCGTCTATATTGGCACCGAGAAAAATAAATTCCCAATTATATTTTGATTTTTGTCTTTCGATTTGTGCTCTTACTTTTTCCGCTGAATACTCACGGCTAGAATTTTCTTCGCCATCTGTGATGATAACGAACATTACATTTTCTGCACGATATTCTTCCGCCGTATGCTTTTGGGCATTACCAATCTTATGAATAGTGCTGCCTATGGCATCAAGCAGTGCCGTTGAACCGCCGACTTGGTATTCTTTTTCGGTGATGGGGCTAACCGCTCTAATATCGATGCGATCATGAAGCAGCTCGTAGTTGTTATCAAAAAGCACGGTGGTAATATGGCAATCACCTTGTACATTCTTTTGCTTGGCAAGCATTGAATTATATCCGCCGATTGTATCCTTTTCAAGTCCGCTCATAGAGCCGCTTTTGTCCAGTATAAATACCAGTTCCGTTAATCCTTTTTTCATTGAATTGTCCTCCTTAAGTTTTTTGTGACTTAAGGATAACCTTTAAAGCAGAACCATAGGTCGTTTGAAAAGCGACAATTATCTTTGTGAGGCAAACCCTTCATATCTGGGTTCGTATTTATAGTGCATAATTCCTTCGATTAAATCCAGAGCAAAAACTCCCAAGTCCGCATCCATAATAATGTCAATTCTTCGGCAGTTAGTTTTAATCCAATCCTTCACATTGGAAGGAGTTATATTAAAACTAATCATCTCATCATCTGCAAGCAAAGATTTTGCAAGCGTTGATGGTGCACTAAGGCTATAATGATGGCTGCAGAATCTCGCATTGCTGCGATGGTTAGCCTTTCCAATCTTTAGAAACTCGCTATTAAACAAAAACATATATACTGCCATTTTTCCGAAAGGCAACCGTGTAGGTTGTGTATGAGGCAAACCCCTATCAAGTATTTCATATTTTTCTCTGGGAATCGGCTTGCCAATTACTAAGGAAACTCCCTGAATTAAAGATTCTATTTCATTTGCATAATTCATTTGCTTATCCCCCTAACAAGGGCTGGTCATATTTGAACAATACCTCGTTAATTTCAAAAATATCATATTTGCCGTTGATGATAAAATATTCTATAATCACATCAAATTTTTGACTGCGAGATAAGGTATAACCGGCCCGTTCCAGGAGATCGTCTGTTTCATCAAGGTTAAGCTCTAAGGCAACGGCCAGGGCAATGGCTGTTCGTTTGCTGGGCATGTAGCCTTTACCGGTTCTTATTTTTGAAAACAGCTTCCTATCAAGGTTGGCACGCTTATAAACCTCCACATCAGTTTTGTCCTTGGCATCAATTAAGCGTAGGAGAGTTGTCGAAAAGGGCTCATCGAGATTATCTATTAAGTCATCAATGCCTGCTGGGGCCTTAAGTACCTCTTCTGAAATTTGCGGCATGGGTGAGTCATATCCTATATGGTCAACATCAGCTAAGGCTCTTCGCTCAATATCAAGCAGCTCTCGCCGGGATAGTTTATGCTTTTCAATATAGTTGTCATCAATATAGCTTGCAACTTCTCCCAGCAGCTTCTCGCTGACCATAAATGCATCTTTATCGAATACGGCCAGATAGATATCCATGTCATGATTGCCAAGAAAATTCTTGATTGCAGTAGTCGCTACCTTGAGCGCTTCATCCTTCGGATATCCATAAATGCCGCTTGAAATAAGGGGAAAAGCGATGCTTTTGCACTTATAGTCTTCGGCAAGATTAAGAGAGTTTAGATAAGCTAATCGAAGTAATTCCTCGCTTTCCTTGGGGCTTGAAGGATCATAGACCGGTCCTGCAGCATGAATAATGTAACTTGCCGATAAAGCAAAGCCCGGTGTAATTACCGCATCACTTACGTTTATAGGTGAAAGCCCATTGCAGGCTTCCTGTAGTTCGTTTTTCCCAGCCGCTTGAAATATTGCACCGCAAACACCGCCGCCCATTTTAAGTTCTGTATTTGCAGCATTAACAATTGCATCGGTTTTCATTTTTGTGATGTCCTGTCGGACGATTGTAAAAGGCATTGGTGCAGTACCTCCTTATTTTTGTTAATTATTATATCGTCTTTCTTTCTTATACTCGATTGATTATACGAGGATTTCGCTGCTGTAGATAAGCCACACTATTGGTAAAATAGTCATCACCGTTAATTGATGTGACAAATTCGTTAATTAATTGATTACCAAAAGAAAAATCTGATACCATTGCACATATTTTAATCAACTCTGCAGCGCAGATAGGGTTTCTATTAGACAGATGGTATGCCTTTTTCATTTCTTCATAGGCCAATGTAATAAGACCGCTATATCTTAAGGCATCGGCTTTATTGAAATGGGTATCGTAGTTTAATTCCATTTTACATAAGGCATTGGCTGCCCATATTCCCCTAAATCCAACTTCATTTATGGCTATATCGTAAAGCTCTTTATATGAAAGCTTCTGATATGGTGCGGCCATTTCTATTGCAAAGGGAGCTATCCCCAATTCATAGAAGCCTTCGCAGTATGAGTTTATGTATTCTAAATCTTCTTGTATCGTATTTTCCTCAACATTATAAACGGAGAACTTGTCAGTCTTAAAAGAACCAGCAAAGGCATCTTTTTCAATGGCATAAGTACATGTTGTATCAAATAGGATTTTTACATTATCTCGCAATGCAGAAATCCTATAAGAAAAATCAAGCCCTCCGAAACTATTGTGAAGTACCTGTTGTTGATCTTTGAAGAAGTCAGCATTTTCTGCCCAAGCAACTATATGGTATTTTTCTTTATTATCTACCAAAAAGATTGTCAGATTATTTTTTGGGATATTAGCTACTTGGGCATCTGTATCTATATAAATATTCCCATCATAAAAAGTAAAGGCATTTTGAAAATCTTCCAGATATGGAATGATGACATAAACTACCTTACTTTTACCTTTTAAGTAATCGGCTCTTATTTCATCATATTTTAAGCTAAAGGAATAACCGCCAAGATATTCGTCTAATTCTTTTGTATAAGTTTTGTAGTTGGGGAATTTATTTGCCTTTAGCATGAACTTTCGATCATGATCTGCAAAATCCTGATGTAGACTTTCATGATAAACAACAGAAGCCAAAGCTTCATAAGAAACTTCATTACTATTTAATGCCCGACTAATAATAATTTCGTTATTATATAAAGCATATTTTCCGTTGAAAGCTGTCCAATATTCATCAGACCATGAAATATTAGGTCGAGGCAAAGTTTTTGAAGCATAATATTTTGTGCGAACTTCATCAAGTATTTTATCCAAGTTATACATCGGTTTGCTCCTATTAATTATTGTTTTCTATAACCCAAAACTTCCTTTCAGTCCCAAATGTGCCTTTATCTCTTGGGGCAAATCCCAATGCTTCGCAATACTTTGCATATTCCTGATTTAAGGCTGGATCACTTAAAGGCTTCCCACCCAAAATCTTTGATATTGCAGGATTGGTTTCTTTCCCATCTTTCGTATCATTGTTCAAATGTACATCCATTGAATTATCTGTATAACCAATGAACCTGCTGGGGTAAAATCTATAGGTATCTGAATCCTTAGCCGCAACAAAACAAGTTCCTCTTTTAATTAAATTCAGTGCAAAATCGTATTCTGGATCAACTTGAGAATAGAGATATCTATCTAAGGTTTGGATATTTGTCATTATCTCATTAAAATTAGATATGGTTTTCATGATTAACACTCCTTTTTCTTACATGTATTTTTTACTGCTGCCTATCCCATCCTTTAACTATCCTTGCAATTCCTTTTTTAATTTCTCAATAATAAGATTCTCACGAGCTTCAAAAAATTCCGGGAAGTTTGTAAATGAAAAATCAATGTCAGAAGGAATTAAATGCCTTTTACAGTACTCTTGTTTGGCTTCTGCTGTGGGTAAATTTGTTTCAAACCACTCTTTATAATCCTTATCCTTTTTTGAAGTGTTATCAAGTCCTTCGAGAAGTTGAAGATTACCAATATAGTTAAAATTGCTAATAAAATCGGTTATATCAATAATTCCTCTTCGGCGTAATTTCCTTTCCGTAAATTCTGCTTTGGGGAATATATGATCAACATGGAACAAATTATTCATGTCAGCCCAAGGGTAGAGAATGGACATTACAACCAAAGTATCCCCTTGTCCAAATTTTTGGAACAGCAGGTTTTCAATATCTGCATCCGTAAACTCATGGGTCCTGTTTGTACCCTTAAATCTGTCAACAATTTTCTCAAAAGGAAAGTCAGCTTTGTCATTTTTTTGAATAATTTCCCGAATAGGGCGAAGGACGCCATCAGGCTGAGAGCTAAAGACACGCTTCAGCATGGCACTGACAAACCATTTCTTAATTTTCCGTACATTTTCTGCATTTTTAGGCGATGCAGCAAAATTTGTGGGTAGTCCAATATGTTTTATGTAATAGGCTATGGGGATGAGCAAGTTATTAGATGTTATATTGTCCCTATTAAAACCGAGGCGGGCAACTAAAGTGACTGCCTCCCTTAGGGCTGTTATGATGTTTTCCCACTCATGCTGAATTTTCATCATATTGGTATGATTAAAATTATCAATCTTAAAAGCGATATCCGGAAAATCGCACAGTACTAAGCAGGCTTTAAGGATAAAATCTTTATTGACATTAAATCCTCGTCCGATGCGATTCAAGTCATCAACCGCCTGATGGATTTCTTCCCGGGCATCCAGCTGGTCCCATTGTGCTGACGCAATAGACAGCAGTAAATCAGAATAACTAAGCTGTGTTCCTCCGCTATTTACACGTATGAAAATATTGAGTACCTTATCAAGCTCGTTGCTTTTTTCAAGATAATAGCTAATCGTACCGTCACTATGAACGGCTTTCCATAACTTACTCAGTGTATCCGTTGCAAAGGTACCCTTTTCTGTGTCATATTCTTTACCTGAATCCTGTGCTGATTTCAGCAAATATGGAACAACCTTTTGCTGCAAGTAAATAACCACATCGGTTAATTCGTTGAATTTAAGTATATCACCCACAGCAAACCAATAGTGATCTTCGCCATTGGAGCATTCATCATTAGTTAAAAATGAAAAATCATAAAACCAGTCATCATCTTCAGACTTGCTAAGTAAATTCAAATACAGCTTTCTAACTGGGTAGGCCTTGGGATTATCATAACGGAAATATGGTTTCTTATAAGCATATGTCCCCATCAGCCCAACATAGAGAGATGTTAGCCGCTGTTGCCCATCTAAAATGGCTGTGATAGACTCACTACCGGTAATACTTGCTTTGGTGTTGTGACGGCAATCCCTTTCATGATAATTCCTAAGGAATTCATAGAAAACAAATTCATTGCCATTTTGTTTGCCAACTTCCCAAAACAGGAATGAGCCTATGGGATAGCCAAGCATAAGGCTATCAAATAATTGGGTAATCTGGTCTACATCCCATACAAATTCTCTTTGGATAGAAGGTAGCAAATACTTTTTACTATGAATGCTGGCAATAGCTTCTTTTATTGTAAGTGCAGTTTGAAATGCCATTATTTCTCCTCCTGTTAACAATGTCTGAAATATTATTCTTCCGTTATGGCTTCCTCATCAAAAATTCTATCAAGTTCAGCATTGGATGTTACTCCACGAACTCTATTTCGAATGCTAAGCTTACTCATGTCTAAACGGTAGAAATGATCTCGTTTGTCCGCACCTTTTGCTTTGCGAATAAGCTGTATCCGGCCAAAATATTCACCATGCTTTTCGGCAAATTTTGCAAGACCAACGGCCTTTGGATAGTTATCCTTACGGCTGGAATCATGGGGCTCCAGAATATCAAAAACATATCCATTTGCATTAGTACGAACAACAATAAGGTCTGGGAACATGGGGGTTGTTACACCACCTACTTCGTATGGAATTTCAAGGGACCATTTTTTACGATCAAGATTGCGAAGCCACGCTACTGCACCTTTGGCTTCCTGCATCTCTTCCTCAATAACACCCTTTTCCCAATCTCCTAAGCTAACTTTGAAGTCTCCGCCCTCGGAAGGGATGAAAAGATGATTTTCTAAGGCAATAGCATCTTCTCCTATAGAAAAATCTATAGACTGGGGCAGCTGCCAATCAAGTGCGATTGGAATAGTGGAGGACTGTGCAAGTTTTCTATATGTATCCTTGCGATCTTCCTTTAAGTGGCGGAAGGATGATTGATGGGTATCATATAACTCATTGAATAACCTACCGGCAAATGCTTCAAGCCTATCCATTGCTTCACTGTCACTGGCCAGAACAATCATTTCAGTTTTTACATCTTTGGCTTCACGAGTAGCATGACGAATCCAATACTCTTTGTGTAAGCCTTCGCCGAAGATTTTTCCCGCCCGCTCAAATAGATTATTCATATCAAAATCCGAAAGCGAGATAACTTCATTTGATTCCATAATTTTGTTTGCAACATCACTGCCATAATCGATGGTAAGGGAATAGAGGCCAAAGCCTGTAGTTGCTTTGGATATGGTCTCAAATTTGCCCGATTCTCTTAAAGCGGTGATTTCTTGTTCAAATTCATCAAGCAATTTTTTTAACATGGTCTTGCGAGCCCCTGGTGCAATCATATCTTGGGTAAGGGCACGAGCAAGGGCAATCAGCCTGCGTAGAGCCGGTTGCTTTCTTGCCGAATCTATGCGATATGTTATTAAATTCATATCGCTAAACACATCTGCAAAAGCAGGATTTCTTTTTAATGTGATTAATTCCCTGTGTGAGCCTGTTTCAGCAGGGATAGATGCTTCACCATCACGCAGGGCTTGCTCCACCATCTTGACAGTTTCCTCATCGAAGAATGGCAGGTAAAGGCTGACATTATTTAATTCAGCATCGGATTCAACACGGCGGGCAAGAGGGGTACGGATCATCCGCCCCAGCAGCTGAGCAATGTGAGTATAATCACTGGCGTTCCTAAATGACATCATTGTCTCGGCACGAGGGCAGTCCCATCCGGTGGAAAGGTTCATCTTAAAGAACACGACCATCGCCTTTTCGTCATGTTCAATTCGGGATGCATCCACTTTGTATATATCTACATCACCTACTTTGATGGTTTCATACTTATCAAATGTATGAATTGCCTCACCGGCACGGAGCTTGCGTCCAAGAGAATTTTCAATAACAGTGATACAATTCTCCAAATCTGTGTGTGTGATCAACCGTTCATTACCATCTTCCACCTGAACTACAAGAATAGGGCGAACAGGATTTTTAATTTCCTCATGGTCAGAGTAAGCAGCCCAACGTTCGCATTTATCTCTCCAATTAGCAACAGCTTCTTTAAACATTGTCATATCTGCATTTATTGCAATTTCAGGAAAATGTATTATAATTCTATCTTTCAATAAGCCGGATTCCCGGACATCCTCCGGGGGAACAGCAACTTTTTGGATAGTAGAAGTAGTATCGGCTACAAGTCGTTGAAAACGCTGTGGTGTTGCAGTTACACCTATAACAAGTGGCATGACAGGCATTCCATCTTCTTTGCTGCCTTTAATAAATTTTTGCATAATGGATTGCGCTCTGTTTTCCGCTTGCGGTGTAGCTGTACCTCGGTGTGCCTCGTCTATAACAATATAAAATGATTTTGGTTGGTGCTTTGCCGTATTGGCAAGTGTCTCCCAAATTGTATATTGGCGCAGGTCTGACTTCTGAGTTAGAAGCTTATCTGTGCCAAGTTTTTGTGTATTTAAAAAATAGATTCCGCCCGGTGCAAAATATTCTGAGTCATAGTTGGAATCAATTATATGGATGTCTCTTGTTCGGAATTTATCTGATTTGCTTTCGATTTTTAAACGTGTTTGCTCATTTAGCTCAGGCATATCTGAAAGCCAGATAAAAATAGAGTCAGGCTCAGCTATACCATAGGCATGACCGAAAATAATATCCTCAAACAGAGCGGTCATAATAATTGTCTTTCCTGCACCCGTCGGAGCAGTAAAGGAAATAACCTGCGGGTCTTTTTCGCTCCAAAGGGTATGTGCTTTTTGTATCTTTTCATGTAAGTCAGCAAGTGCTACTTCTTGAAAAGGAAATAAGGTTGCTCTCATAGACTATTCCTCCTGCTCCCAATTACAAAATTATCAATATAGTCACGATATAACTGGTATGTATGCGTAGCCTCTATACCATCAGACATCTCCCTAAATGCCTCCTCAGAATTCGTGACAAAATACACTGTTTCAATTTTACCAGCATCAAGCAAGTCTTCAGAGAACTTGCCATAACAATCCTCATCAAGCAAAACTGCAAAGGAATTTTGCGGCAGAATCAGTATATCCGGTAATTCTATACCATCTAATTCCGGACGCTCTCCGACAGCTCCTGCCTTTAA
>Ga0334895_1004324_pt1 | contig 10179 bp, 7 predicted proteins | sample GraSluR3_MG_7_FD_207229 | JGI IMG/M metagenome (GOLD analysis project Ga0334895, IMG submission 207229) | Sludge microbial communities from methane-producing bioreactor in Wageningen University, Netherlands - Granular Sludge_31_05-R3 | ecosystem: Engineered > Bioreactor > Anaerobic > Unclassified... | reverse complement strand
GAGAGATACTTGCCAATGGATCTGCATATGCGGCTGACCATTACAAGAAGGGACATGAATATCTTCAAACTGCATCCGGAATAGAGCTGCCAATGCATGACCCAAGATTTGCCCCTGGTCTTGCAAGGACCTACCAGTTTGACCCCACACCAGGCAGACACGTGAAGGGTGGACTGGGAAACATCCAGATGGGAGGAAAGGAAACAAGGCCAAAGTACGACTACACAGGAACCGGTGACCAGGATGTTGACCTTACATCCAAGAGGGAGGTCATGAACGTTGCAGGAATATGCATGTTCTCAAGGTTTGGAACCCCACCTGAGGGAATTGTTGACAGCTATGTGGAGGCAATAGGGGGCTTCCCATTTGGACAGGAGGAAAGCTTCAGGGCTGGATTGAGGATATATGCAATGAGACATGCTTTCAACCTTAGGGAAGGCATTAGGCCAAAGGATATGGAGATCACCCAAAGGGCAGTAGGAAAGCCACCATTGGAGGCTGGACCCCTTGAAGGTGTTGAAATTGACAATCAGCTATTGGGCGAGAATTTTTTCCAGGAGTTGGGATGGGATTTTGAAACCGGACTGCCATCTGAAGACTTCCTAAAGGAAATTGGAGCCCTGGATTATCTTCTGGAGGATCTTTACAGGAAAAATTAAAGGAGGGCTGATTCTTGAACCTTAAACACAGATACGATAGAAACAAATCCCTAATCTCACAAGAAGACCAAGACCTTCTTGCCAGCAAGACCATAGCGGTGATTGGAGCAGGGGGGCTTGGTGGCCATCTTGCGGAGTTGATTGCAAGGCTGGGCATAGGTAAGCTGATAATCATTGATGGGGATGTGTTTGAAGAAAGCAACCTTAACAGGCAGAGATTCTCCAATGAAAACAATCTTGGCAAACCAAAGGCTCTGGAAGCCAAGAGGGAACTGGAAAAGATCAATTCCCAGGTGGATATAATCGCGGTCCATGACACTATTTCCAAAGCAAACGGCGAGGATTTGCTTGAGGGTGCTGACCTGGTACTTGATGGGGTGGACAATGCAAGGACAAGACTTCTCCTGGAGGACCTGTGCAACCAGCTCCAGATACCCTTGGTCCATGGAGCAATCGGAGGCTGGTATGGTCAGGTATCAGTGGTGATGCCAGGGGATGGGACCCTTTCCACCATCTATTCAGACCCGGATATGGAGGGGGTTGAGAAGGAACTTGGAAATCCATCCTTCACTCCAGCCCTCATAGCATCCTACCAGGTGGCAGAGGCCTTGAAGGTGGTTCTGGGAATTGGCGAGATTCTTAGAAAAAAAATACTCTTTATCGATACACTCACAAACAACACAAATGTAATAGAGCTTGAATAAGCTAAGCTGGACCCCTTACTGGGGTCCTTTTACATGATAAAGCAAATTTCTTGACAAGCTCACTGTGTAGTAATAAAATAATGAAGTAAAAAAATATGTCTACCGGAGATGATAAGATGAGAGAAGATTTGTGCTATGTAATAAGTAAGGATAACCACAATAAGGAGGACTTGTTCAAGATTCTGGAGGACAATCCCCAAATAAGGTTCGTCTCCCTTGGTGGCGTGGACTGGATAGGACATGAGACAGAAGAAAAGATACCAGTCAAGGTCTTTAGGGATGATATTGAACTTTTCCTACATGGAATAGCTGTTCAAACTGATGGGTCCTCAGTCTACCTTCCTGAGATTGCAACACTGGACAATGCAAAAATAGACATGAAGGCAGATATTGAAGCCAATTGGTTTGTTGACTACAATTACGAGAACATCCACCAGGAGTCTGGAAAGCCAGTAGGGACACTTAAGATTCCCTGCTTCCTATACCATGACGGAATTCCTGTGGATTCAAGACATATTCTAAAGGATGCCACAAGATACTTTGAAAGTCACCTGGAGGAACTCCTCAGGGAGAACCCAGACCAGACAAGGGCCTATGGCTTTAGCCCGGAGGAGATAAAAAAGGTTCATGTAACCGCTGCAACAGAGCTGGAATTCTGGGTTAGAACACCTGACTCAAACAGGGAGCTACAGGAACTTACCACATCACAGGAGCTGAATGAGCAGTATTGGGCCAAGACCAGGGGGGCCGTTAGGACAGCACTTGAAAATTCACTCCAATACATGGAGCTATACGGAATGGAGCCTGAGATGGGACACAAGGAGGTCGGTGGAGTCAAGGCAAGACTTCAGCACGATGGAAGCTTCTCGGGAATCATGGAGCAGCTTGAAATAGACTGGAAATATTCAACAACCATGCAGACAGGCGACAATGAAATGTTCATAAAGCACATCATCAAGGAAACCTTCAGGGCAAAGGGAATGGATGTGACCTTCCTTGCAAAGCCAATACCTGGAGTTGCAGGAAGTGGGGAGCACACCCATATGGGAGTTGCCGTGGAGCTTGAGTCCGGCAAGAGGATCAACCTCTTCCACCCCTACAGGAAGCATTTCATGAGTCCCATTGGATATGGTGCAATAATGGGGATATTGAATAACTATGAGGTAATGAACCCTTTCATTACATCCTCAAACGAATCCTTCAAGAGACTCAAGCCTGGATTTGAAGCACCTGTTTGCATAGTTACATCCCTGGGAAGAAGCGTTGACATCCCTTCCAGGAACAGGACCATCCTGATCGGTCTGATCCGGGATGAGAACAACCCTCTCGCAACAAGATTTGAGCTGAGAAGTCCAAACCCACATACAAACTCCTTCCTGTGCATGAGCTCAATGCTTATGGCTATGGATGATGGCATAGACCACGTACTTAAGGAGAAAAGGGATGAGGACAGTCTTCTGGAGGAGCTGTCAAAAGCTCCGGAGGATGAAGGAATCTATCTGCAAAAGGGTAGGGCCTACAGGAGTGAGGTAAATGTCTTTGAGGACTATACAGATGCGGAAAGGGATAGGATATTCGGAAAGGTGCCTGCAACTGTTTATGAGAACATCAAGGCATTCCAAGTCTATCCTGAGAAGCTGAAAATCCTAAAAAGAGGTAGGGTCTTTAGGGACAGTGTAATTGACAGCTACCAGTCGGCGGTTCTCAACAAATGGTTCACTGAGATAGAGCACAGGATCATACCGGACCTGATGAGGGAGATTAGAGGCTACAAGCTCCTTCACGACCCTGCCAATGCATCGGACTTGGACATATCCAACTGGCTTGCAATCAGGGACCTAAGGGTTGAGCTAATGAAGGACAGCCTTAACAGGACATCCTTGTTCACCCAGATAAAGGAAGCTCTTGACAAGAAAAACTTTGACCTAGCATCTTCCCTCCAGAAGGATATCTATACAAAGATGGACAATCTGAGGATGCTCTACAACCTGTACAAGAAAAACCTATTGGACATTTAAGGCCACCGCCACTGGATACCCAGCGGCGGTTCCATTTTTAACAAAATCCATTAAAACAATGGATATGTTTTACATATAGAAGCATTGAACTCTGGATATTCGTAATAAACATATGACAATAATGTTGAAATAACAACGTTTTTAAAATAAAACACATTGAATACATTACCACAATATGATATATTTGATAATAAGATAACGTTAAATTTAAAACAATAAAAGGAGATGAGTCATTTGAAAAAGCTGTTGGTATTACTTTTGGCATTTGCTATGGCATTAGGCATGGCAGCATGTTCATCAACACCAGCTGAGGAGCCTGCAGGGGAGCTGACAACACTTACAGGTATAGGTGAAGGTTTCGGTGGACCCATTGAGGTTGAAGTAACAATGGATGGAGATACAATAACTGCAGTGGAAGTTGTTTCACATAGTGAAACTCCTGGAATAAGCGATCCCGCAATCGAGGAGACCCCAGCTGCAATAGTGGAAGCTAATTCAACTGAGGTTGACGTGGTTTCTGGAGCTACATACACAAGCGAAGGAATAATCTACGCTGTAAACAATGCAATTGATCCCGCTGCATATCCGGCTCCTGTTGAAGAAGAGCCTGAAGAGGCAGGAGAGGTTACCGCTTCAGATGTCTATCTTGGATTTGGAATAGCAAACATGGGAAGAAAAGGTCCTGGAGCAGACAATGAAGGAGTACAAGTATGGAGTATAAACCAGGTACTTGCCAGCGTTCTGTTTGATGGCGAGGGAAGAATCCTTGAAATGTATGTTGACCAGCTGGAGATTGCAACTCCAAACTATGATGGAGATGGAATGCCACACTTCAGCGGATTTCCAGGCCAGGGAGGCTACAACTGGGATGAGAACCACGACGAGGTCATAGATGGCAAGACTCCTGATACAGAGGAGAACTTCTTTGCAGAAATCGATGGATGGATGACAAAGAGGGAAAGAGGCGACTCCTATGTAATGGGCAATGGTAAAACATGGGTCCAGCATATGGATGGCTTCCAGAAAGCCTTTGCTGGCCTTACAGTTGAAGAGGTCAAGGACTGGTTTGACAACTACACATCCGACAGAAACGGAAGACCACTCAAGGACGGATCAGAGGATGCAGAGGACAAGGCAAAATACGATGCCCTTACTGATGATGAGAAGGCAATGCTTGCAGATGTAACATCAGCTGCAACAATGAGTCTTAACGATTCACACGGCGATATAATAGCAGCAATTGAACTGGCATACGAAAACAGAAAGCCACTTGAAATAGAAGAGGCTGCAACATACGGACTTGGAATGGCAAACATGGGCAGAAAGGGACCTGGAGCCGACAACGAAGGAGTTCAGGTATGGAGCATCAATCAGATAGTGGCAAATTCACTGTTTGACAATGATGGAAGACTTGTCGCACTTCACGTTGACCAGCTTGAGATTGCAACTCCAAACTACGATGGAGAAGGTATGCCACACTTCAGCGGATTCCCAGGCCAGGGAGGCTACAACTGGGATGAGAACCACGATGAGGTCATAGATGGTAAGACTCCTGATACAGAGGAGAACTTCTTTGCAGAAATCGATGGATGGATGACAAAGAGGGCAAGAGGGGACTCCTATGTAATGGGTAACGGTAAAACATGGGTCCAGCACATGGATAAGTTTGAAGAGGCATTTATTGGAATGACTATAGATGAGCTTGAAGAGTGGTTTGGAAAGTACACTTCCGACAGAAACGGAAGACCACTTAAGGATGGATCAGATGATGCAGAGGACAAGGCTAAATACGATGCACTTACTGATGACGAGAAGGCAATGCTTGCAGATGTTACTTCAGCTGCTACAATGAGCCTTAACGATTCACACGGTGACATAATAGCTGCAATAAGGGCATCATTTGAAAACAGGAAGGACATCAACCTGACAATAGAGTAACTTCCCCAATCTTGAAAACCCTGGATCTTGTTTCCAGGGTTTTTCAAAAAACACAAAAAGAACCGGTCCCATTGTGTTTTTTGAAAAAAATGATAGGATAGAAATAGACAAGTGGGGGTGAAATGATGCCAAGAAAACCTAGAAGACAAAGCAGCACCGGTTATTACCACGCAATGACAAGAGGAAACAGCAAGGAGAATGTTTTTCAGAATGACAATCATAAGAAGCTCTACATAAAAATAATAAATGAAATGGCTTCTGAAGAAGAAGTGGAGATAGCAGCTTACTGCATAATGAGCAATCATGTTCATCTTCTTGTAAAGGCTGATATGGAAAGCCTAATTAGATTTTTCAGGAGAGTCAATGTCAAGTATGCCGGCAACTATAATCTATTCAATGGCAGGGTTGGCCATGTATTTCAGGACAGGTTCAAGAGCGAGCCTGTGGAGGATGATACATATCTTGTACAGGTTGTAAGATATATACACAACAATCCTGTGAAGGCTGGAATCGTATCAAGTCCTGGTGAATACCAATGGAGCAGCTACATTGAATACACAGGGCCAGGAAAATACCTGGTCAATAGGGCTCAGAAAGACTTTGTGATGGCCAATATCTCAAAGGATAGGCTAGGTTTTGAGAAATTTCACAACGTGGATGATCTGAATGTTTATCTTGACATTAAGGAGGATCAAAAAGAGATCATGCAAAGGAATGCACAGTTGATCATAGAAAAGCATTTCAGGAAAAGTGGTTTGGATGCTCTGGATCAACCCATGAAAAAAAAGGAGCTGCTTGGAGAAATGGTGAAGGAAATATATGAAAAGACTGGCTTAAGCATAAGGGAAATAGCAAGGCTACTGGATGTTGGGGTCACCACTGTTAGAGTATACCTAAAATAACACAAAAAACACAAAAAGAACCGGTCCCTTTGTGTTTTTTGAAAGAATGAAAAATAACCTTTACAAGACCAATGGCATGGTGTATAATCACAACTAATAATTAAATATCACACTCAAAGCTTTGATGAGAACAGTAGCTTCAGGAAAGTCTTTCAGCGAGTCCCGGTTGGTGGAAGGGGATAGGATATTAATGAAGTGAAGAGGGCCTCAGAGCATTGCACCGATTCATTTGTAGGCTGCAACGGGTTCACCCGTTATAGTGATAGAGTATAACACATTTAGTCATGTGCGTACTTGATGAGGCTTATACCGTGAGGTGTAGGCGAATTAGGATGGTAACACGGCATATAACCCGTTCCTTGGAATATATATATTCTTTGGAACGGGTTTTTTAATACCCAAAAATAATAATACATAATTTTAGGAGGAGAAAAGATGAAGATTGTAAATTCATGGAACGATTTTGACCCACTTAAGCATGTGATTGTAGGTAGAGCGGACAACTGCTGCATACCTCCCTCAGAGCCGGCATCAAAGGCAAAGGTACCCCTTGATTCACCCATGAGGGGAATGACGGGACCAAGACCTTTGAATACGGTGGAAAAGGCCAACGAGCAGCTTGAAAACCTTGTTAAGGTCCTGGAGGGTCTGGACATCAAGGTTGACAGACCTGAGGCCCTGCAATGGAACCAGGCTGTTGTGACCCCCCACTTCATGACAGGAAGCATGTTCGGCTGCATGCCGCCAAGAGATGTGCTTCTTACAATAGGAAGCGACATCATATCCGCACCAATGTCATTCAGATCCAGATTCTTCGAGCATTATGCCTACTCAAAGAACCTGAGAGAGTATTTCGACAAGGATCCTGACTTTAAATGGATAGCGGCACCAAGACCTGAGCTAGGAGATGCAAGCTATGACATGCACTATTTTGACGACAAGGTAACTGAGGAGATACTCCTTGAGAGAACCGCCAAGCTCCATATGGTGACTACCGAGCATGAAATACTCTTTGATGCGGCGGATGTCCTGAGACTTGGCAAGGACCTTTTCGTTCAGCATGGACTTACCACAAACAGAAAAGGAATGGAATGGCTCAGAAGAATGTATCCTGACATGAGAATACATGCTGTGAACTTCCCTGGAGACCCATACCCCATCCATATAGATGCTACATTTGTTCCACTGAAGCCAGGCTTGATACTCAACAATCCCCACAGAAAGCTTCCCAAGGAACAAAGAAAGATATTTGAGGCAAATGACTGGGAGATTGTCGAGGCTGCAATGCCTGCCCACGAGCAGCCACCTGAGCTTTGCTACTCAAGCGTATGGCTGTCAATGAACTGTCTGGTCATAGACCATAAGACAGTCCTTGTGGAGGAAAGTGAGAAGGCACAACAGGAACAGATGGACAAGCTTGGAATGAACGTAATCCCTGTACCATTTAGAGATGCCTATGCCTTCGGTGGAGGGCTACATTGTGCGACGGCGGATGTCTACAGAGAAGGTGAATGCCATGATTACTTCCCAAACCAGGTGGAGGACCCAACTCTTGTAACATTTGAGGGAAAATAGATGATGATGGGGTGGGTGAAACACCCATCCCACATGAAAACATAGTGAAGGAGGAAGAGATCATGACAGGATCATGGGCAATAAACGAGTTTTTTATTGGTTGCATAGTGATTATGATAGTACCTTTGGCGGTGTACATCTACAGAGAGATGACAGCTGTCAAGGAAGGTGATACAAGTGATATTTAACTGGATAGTGTTTATACTGGCAGCTGCAGGGATGATAGGTGTTGGGGTATGGTCAAACAAAAAGATAAAATCACAGGCAAACCATGGAGGAGAGGGGTTCCTTCTTGGAGGCAAGCAGATAGGAGCATTTGTCGGAGCGGGAACCCTAATGGCAACCGGTTACAGTGGATGGGGATTCATTGGCTCTCCAGGAACCGCCTATGCCTTTGGGTCCATTGAGGTGCTTGCCAATTTCTTCTTTGCCCCTGCAATTGTCTTTGGAACCCTTTTCTTTGCCAATTTCATGCGGAAAAATGCGGAAAAGAGCGGTGGCTTGACCGTACCCGAGTACCTTGCATCAACCCACAGGGGGACTGACGGGCAGAAGAGGCTGGTCCACTTCTTCGCAGGGCTTGCAACCTTCATATTCCTTTCAGTTTACATGATCGGACAGATCCGGGCAGTGGGCCTGGTGGCATCCCAGTGGCTGGACATACCGGAGGTGTATGCATCCATACTCCTTATTACGGTGGTGGCAATATTCACAATCATGGGTGGGCTTCTTGCCGTAGCACTTACTGATACCATCATGTGCGTAGGAATGCTGATTGCCTCGGTCATAGTCTTTGGTGTGATCCTTCAGGATGTATCCCTTACCGAAATGATAAGGACGGTGGGCCAGATGAACTCGGAGCTTGTGAATCCAACCACCTCGGCGCCCTATGGGAATACACGTTACAGCGTATACCTGGTATTTGTGTATGCCCTGCTCTTTACTACCACCCTGCCATATATGTCAGTGAGATTCCTTTCCCTCAAGGAGGATATAAAGATCCACAAGATGGCACTCTACATGGCACCAATGGGAATCATACTAAGCCTTATACCATTTGTGGGGATGTATATGTTCTACAAGGACCCAACCCTTGCAAATCCTGACAGTGCAATGCCGGTATTTTTGAACACATTTCTTTCACCTGCATTGGGAGGAATCATAACCTTGTTCATTCTCTTTGCAATGCTTTCCACAATCAGCTCCATTCTTCAAGCCTTGGCGTCATCACTTTCCTATGACATGTACATGTCCCTGGGGAAGAAAAAGGAGATAAAAAGCGATTTCATAAATCGTCTGGTTGTAGGTTTGACAGCCCTGTGGGGGCTCTTCCTTACATTTGTTGCACCACAGGGGATGCTGAACCAGATAGCCTACATAGGAACCGGGGGTCTGATTTCCATGTTTGTTGGACCAATCATAATGCGGACCATTGTGGAGGCTGACCTGAAGACCTGTTTCCTTTCAATGGTCACAGGATTTCTAGTCAATGTGGTCCTGGTCCTTGGATTTGATGTGGGCTGGGTGGAGGCCCCAATAATTGCAGGACTTGCCGGTTCTGTGGTATATGTGACCATGGGTTTTGCAACAAACAGCTGGAGAAGAGTAGCTGCAGTGGAATAGGCCGATTTCTAACATAGCCATCCTTAATACATTAAGGATGGCTATGTTTTTTTCTTCAAAATTGAAATTAGTTCAATAATTTAAAGAGTTAAGGTGTATATATAAGCCAAAGGGCTTTGTTAAACGTTTAAATGACAATATATTCTAGGCAAATTAAGTAAAAGGGTGGTTTTACTTGTGAAGTCAAAGGGGAAGGATAAATCTATAAAGAGGGTCACTATTTTTGTTTTCATGGCTTCAACCATAATAACAATTGGTCTGGTGGGCTATCTTGTATTTTTCAACTGGTATTCATCGGCAAGAGAGACTACAGAGAGAATCTCAAACAGCATAAACACGTCCATTTACAATGAGATAAGGTCGTTTATGCAGGGACCCTTCCATGTCAACGAGGTAAATCATTTTCATCTGGAAAACGGCAGCTATGACCTGTCGGACAGGAGGGCAAGGGAGAGATTCTTTGTAAGGGTTCTGGAGGCTCACGATGACCACATATACAGCTTCAGCTACGGTACAGCGGAGGGTGAGTATTACGGGGCCAGACGAAACGGGGACGGCGAGATTGAAATCATGAGAAACAATTCCATAACCGGAGGGGAGTCCTGGTACTATGCAGTAAACGAGGATTATACCGCTGGGGATTTGGTCATCAAGGCGGGAAGATTCGACCCAAGGACAAGAGACTGGTACAGGGCAGCTGAAGAAATGGGCAGTCCGACCTTTTCTCCTGTTTACAAGCATTTTGTAGTGGACGACCTGT
>Ga0334895_1004316_pt1 | contig 10197 bp, 8 predicted proteins | sample GraSluR3_MG_7_FD_207229 | JGI IMG/M metagenome (GOLD analysis project Ga0334895, IMG submission 207229) | Sludge microbial communities from methane-producing bioreactor in Wageningen University, Netherlands - Granular Sludge_31_05-R3 | ecosystem: Engineered > Bioreactor > Anaerobic > Unclassified... | reverse complement strand
CAATCTTCATCCCTGATATCTCCGATGATCAGTTCCACTGAGCGATTGAATGAAGCAATGTTTTCCCTGCGCCCTGTGGAGAGATTATCCAAAATCCTGACCCGGCTCCCTCTTGAAAGCAGGGCTTCTGCAATATGAGATCCGATAAAACCGCAACCGCCGGTGATCAGGTACACATCTCCCCCTTTTGCCTTATCATACCATAAAGCACTTTTATCTCAATAAAGAAAAGTATCTTGACAGAGGAAGCTGAGCCTTTAAGATAACCTTCATGGAGATTTTGACCCTGTCCCGGCCGGCACAAGCCCAATGCATTATTAAAAAATCACGCTTTATCGGAGAAGCCCTTCCCTGCTCCTCCGAAGAAGAGGCCCAAACGATGTTAAAAGAGATCAAAAAAAGGGAAGAAGGGGCGAATCACTATTGCTGGGGATATGTCCTGGGACTTTCCGGGGAACAGGCCCGCTATCATGATGACGGAGAACCCCGGGGAACAGCCGGCCTTCCCATCCTTGATGTCATACGAAAAAAAGGATTAACGCAAACCCTTGTCGTTGTTACGCGCTACTTTGGCGGCATCAAATTAGGCACAGGCGGACTGGTGCGCGCCTACACGGAAGCAGCTGCTGCAGCCCTGGATCGTGCAGGATCCCATATTCTGAAAGAAATGTATTTGTGCCGTATCAATATCCCCTATTCTTCCCATGATGCCCTGGAACGCTATCTGGCCGAGACACAACGTATCATCGAGGAGCATACCTTCTCCCAATCTGTCTCACTCACGCTCTGGATCCCTAAAGAGGAATACTCCGGGTTTTCCGGGACAGTTGCCGACATCAGCCAGGGAAAGGCCGTTCTTGATATTATCAGTCAAGACTGCCGTTAAATCCCAAAATGTTTTTCTCATATGTGTTTAGAGGCTCCGAACAGGGAATGTTATTGATCACTTCAATTCTTTGAGTGCAAAAATTTTTCAACTCTTCATTTGAGGTCCTTTGCATCATCAGTTCATAGGCGTTACGATAATAGGGTTCAAGGGAGATCAGGTCATAAAATGTTTTTTCAAAGGACTCTTCATCGGTTGTATAAGCTAATAAAGCCATTTTCAAAAACAGGTACCGCGGATTATTCCCATGCAGAGCCAGCGCTTGCTCGACAGACCGCATGGCCCGGGCATGAGCTTCCGGTTTCAAAGGTGTCAACCCCGTTGAATTGAGAAGGGCCTGATAATAGACTCCCTGTAGCCAATAGATCTTTGGGTTCTGCCGATTCAAAGCGGCTGATGATGAAAGGATCTCTTCACAAAGAGCCAATTTGACATCCCATTGGATCTGGTCGGTGGCCAGTAATGAGCGGACAGCCCCTTCAGCAGCAAGGGGGTCCAAAGGAAGGATCCGGTAAGAGCGGTAAAAATAACGGAAAGAGTCCAAAAGCCTGCGTTCCGTCATCGCCTTCTCTCCGGAAAGAAAAAAGAAATGGCTCAAAAGTGTCAACAAAAAATAATAGCTGATAAGAAAAACCGGCAGAAGAGCTCTTTTCCAAGTCACAGCAAAAGCATAAGACTCTTTTTCTTCCCTTTTGAAGGTCGTCGGAACTGTTAAAAAAAGAGCGCCCAAAAGAAGCAGTGAAAATGATTTTTCTATGTTATTAAAGATTCCCGCAAAGAGAAGCAGAAGAAAAAGGGCCCGGTAACCTGATCGTTTGTAAAACCCGTAAATCGCATACCCCAATATCAAGGTCCCGAAAAGGCCGAAAGAGAGAAGACTTTCCAGATAAACCGAATGCGCCATCCGCGGAAAAAGAGAATAACGGGAGTAAGTCCGCTCCTCACCAAGGAAATAATGCGGCAGCCGATCATCAACGACAGCGGCCCCATACCCCAAAACAGGCTTTTGAAGAAACATTTTTCCCGCAGCGTCATAGATCTTCCCCCTTGAAAAGGCCAGGGGATCTTTCACATCCCGGGAAAAACGCAGCGCAAAAAGGAGAACAGCAAACAGCAACAAAAGAAGGACAGCCGTACGTCCCCTTTTACCCAGCCGCCTGGCCATGATCAAGGACATCATAAAAAGGAGAAGAAAACCGGTCCGTGAAAGAGTGATGAAGACTCCTGCCGCCAAAAGAAAAGAGACAGCCCCCCTCAAGCGGGGCCCCGCGGCTTCCCACATGAAAAGAGCGGCATACAACCCCGCTGCGATCCAAACCGCAGCCCAGTTCGCATTCACGAATGTCGAAGGCTGACGCAATGCACCTCTTTCAATCCATTGGAAAATGAGAATCCCGGTATGAAGCAATGATGTCACGATAAGCCCCTGTGTTAAAAAAGCTTTAGAGGGGGCTTTTGTCGTCACATAGGCGAGAAAAAGGCCCCAAAGGAGAAAATTGACCGTATCTGTGTTGGCCATTCCCGTCAAAACTGTAAAGACAAAAGAAAAGATCAAAAAGAAAATAAACACAAAATGAGAACGTTGAAGTAAGAATTTTTTCTCTTTTAGGATAAAGATGATCCCCATAAGGGGCAAAAGATACTTCACGGCATAATGCTCTCCCCCGTTTAAAAAAGAAGAGACAAAGATCAAAAGCGGGATGATGATGTCACTGGTTCCAAATCTTCTTATACTCTTCATATTGCTCCCTTATTTGGGGGTTTTCTTTGGCATCCACAAATTGATTGAGCTTATACATGGTGATAAAATGGGAATACAGTGCTCCCCTTTCCCTGTGTAAACGCGCCTCTTTCTCCATGCGCCGAACAGGATGGGGAGGATTTACAGTGTAATAGCGAAAAGAAGGAATAAAAGCGGCAGACAGCAGAAGGAGAGACGCAAATGCCGGCAATGGTAGTCCCTTTTTCCTTGTGTATTCTCTTTTTTTCTGAGCTATGCCGGCATAAGCCCAAAACAAGGCCGCCACGGAAGGAATATAAAAGGTCAGATCAAAGACAAAATGAAGCATCAGGGCCATAAGAAGGGGAAATACTGGCGATTTTCGCAATGACCAGAGAAAAAGGCCCAAAAGAAGAAGAACGGCAATTCCGATGCCGCCCAGATCCGCCATCATCTGAAAAGGCAGCGCATGGGAATTATGGACATAATTGGCCCCCTCCAGCCTATACAGAGGGTAGTAGAGGTCAAAATGATTCAACCCTGTCCCTGCAAGGGGATAATCCCTGAAAATGCGCAATGCCGATACATAATTCGCGTATCGGAAATAAAGGGATTGTCCCAAACTTTCCGTGCCTCTTGCCAAAAGAAAAAAAAGCCCCCCGACAGAGAGCCCGGCACCGGCTATGCCCCACCCCAATATTTTACTCTTTTTCAACGCAAGAATAACAATCATAAGAAAGGTCAAGACGGCGGCAATAAAAGAGCGTGTCAAAAACAGCATCGTCCCATTGACAAGAAGGGGAATCCAATAAAGGCTTTTGTTTTCTTTCAAAAGGCGCATAAACGCAAGAAGGACAACGGCCATTAAGAAAAATGAGTAAATATTCGGCAAAGCAAACGTTCCGAAAAAACGCATCCCCCCGAGAATGGCCCGCTGAGCCGGATCCGTGACTTGTGCTAAAAGAGAGGGGTAGACAACATAATACTGAAAAGCCACATAACACGCCATAGCCAGAGAATAGAACGCCAAAAAGGGCGTCAATAACTTTTCATCAGCCGGATCAAATACAAGAAGCGCCGTAAAAGAAAGGAAAAAAGCGGCTAAGTACTCAAAAGAAAGCGTTTTTTCAGGAGATAAAAGAGCCGCACCAAAAAGAAAAAGAAAAGCCGCCGCCGCAGGAAAAGGCAATCTCTTTTGATAAAGAAAACCGAGAAGAATCAGTAAACCGGCAAGAAGAAGGGCATACGGAGCCAAAGGGCGCTGAACATAAACCGATCCCGTTACAAAGGGGATCCCCATGAGCAGGGCCAGATAAAATAATTTAAGGAAAATAAACAACGGCTTTAATATTTCAAAAAAAAGGGGCACCTGTAAAGGCGCCCCCATTCTTTTGCCGGCCATATTAAAATTCCGAAGGAAGAATAATATGGGGCGTCACAAAGATAAGGATCTCTTCAGAAGCGTTTCTTTTAGTTCTGTTCTTAAAAAGCAAACCGATAATGGGAATATCCTTTAAGATCGGAACCCCGCTTGTGCCGTCAGAACTGTCACGCCTGACCAATCCGCCGATAACAGCGGTTTTGCCGTCTCCCACCAGAAGCTTTGTCTTAGCTGAATTAGTCGAGATAATTAAGTCCGCTCCATCGGCGGGAGGAACCAAATCACTCACTTCAGGCATGACTTCGATGAGGACTTCGTTGGATGCATTGATCGTGGGTTTCACATCCAGCTTGATTCCCACTTCCTGCAGCTGGCTTACCGTATTGCCGCTTTCATCTGTCATATTGATCGGTATTTTTTTACCGGAAATAAAGCTGGCGGTCTCATTATTCAAAACAGTCACTTTGGGGCTGGCCAGGATCTCCGCTTTATTTTCCGAAACCAGCATATTCAGCTTCATACTGAGATCAAAGGTATCTAAAAGGGATGTCACGATTTGTCCGGTGTTTTGGCTTGACCCTTTCTCAAAACTGACACCTCCGCCTGAAGCGATCAAAGTGGCATCATCCCCTTTAAAAAAGGCGGTATTATCAGCTAACTGCCAATTGATTCCTAAGCTCCCCAGGACTTCTGTGCTCACACGGATAAATTTGGATTCGATCATGACCTGGGCCGTGGGCTTATCCAGATGTTTGATCAATTCCATGGCCTCTTCCAGGCGAGGTGTCACATCGGTCATGATCAAAGTGTTGGTTCTGCCGTCCACCATGGTTGAAGCCGAAGACGTCAAAACACTTTTGACGATCTTTTCCAGGGCGCCGGCCGAGGAATAAGAGATCGGGACGATCCTGGTCTCAACGGGCCCCATATCCTGTAGCTCGTTTTTCTTCTTTTCCGCGTCGATCTCCTGTTTGAACTCATTGGGAGTGGCTACCCTGATAATATTCCCTTTGATACGATAGGTATAACCGTTGCTTTGGAGAATCGTCGAAAGAGCCTCTTCCCAGGGGACATTGTGCAGATCAATGGTCACTTCCCCCTGTACGCTTTTGGACATGACAATATTATAACCGGTTTCCTGAGCTAAAGCGGTCAACAACAGGGTGATATCACCTTTATGGACAGAGATCTCCTTGATAACCCCTTCATTGCGTCTCACCGGCCCGGCGGATGCCAGAGTCTCTTCTTTCATCAGGTTTTCAATCTCCATGACGATATCATCGGTGTCCCGATAGATACGATAGGAGATATTATCATTCAAAAGAATGTCGGAAATCACGTTATTCCCGGCTGTCCGGTTGTTGACTTCCACAACGGCGCCTTTACGCACCGGAACCGTTCTTATATTCTGATCAATATAGGCGTTTTCAAAAACCAGTCGGATCTTCTCTTCCTTGGGCAGCTGTTCTTCAGAATAACGGATCCACCCTTCATTTTTGAATCGGATATAGACCTTTTCGTTTTTCGTCTGGCTTTCGATCTCAGCGATTTTCATTTTTCTTATCTCGTCGGCTTTACGGAGCTTCAAAATCAGCTTGTCCCTTTTTTTGTCCACTTCGTAAGGGAACTCGTCTTTCAATGCCACTGTGACATTCAGGTCTTTCTCATTGACCGGAGTCAGCTGAATATGGTCGACAAGGATCCCGTCACCGTCGATGCGCTCTTTCCCTGACTTATTATCTGTTCCGAACAAATCGATTGAGATCTCCTTTTTCGATTCTTTCACAGTATAATTAAACCCTTCTGTTAAATCAAAGATCACAGACAGCCCGCTTTCTGCCTTCGCCAAGTCGATTTTTTTCAATTCAGTGGACCCGGCCGGTATAGCCGCATTCTGAGCCGTCGTTTCAGCCAGAGCCTGAACATCAGCGATAGTAAAATGCAAAATAAGTGTATTGTCTTTCCTTTCGGGGAAATAGGGATACCATTCTTTAAGCTGTACGACGACCCGGCTCATATCCTTATTGAACTGTGAGAACCGGACCTCATCGACTCCGGCGACATCCACGGGAATGCGTCCCACCTTTTTGGAGCTGATTGTGGACGGGAGGTTGATGACCAATCGCAGAGGTTTTTCCAGCTTAAAGATCTCATACTTGATCTGTCCCTCAAATTCTAATTTGACGTCAAGTCCTCCGTTTATTTTTTCATAACTCACATTTTTCAATGTCGTCCCGTATAATACACTTCCCGCACATAGGAGAATTAAGAGAATCATCCACCGTTTCATTGGTTCCCTCCTTCGGGCTTAACCCGCTGAAGAACAATCTCCCTGGATTGGTCTTCGCTTTTTAAAGTCAATCTTCTTAATACGATTTTTTCACTTGTAATGGAAATCACTTTGGCCCCGCCGAAGACTTCCCCGACTCTGAGGATGATCCCCTTACCACCGGAATCTTCAAGAACAGCGACACTTTCGACTCCGTACTTGATCGTTGCTTTGAAGGTAAACTTTGAAAAATCGACTTCTCCTTCCTGTGATCCTGCAAGGCCTGAAGTCAGTTTTCCGGATTTATCTTTCACGGTATCGGCAGGTGAAAGAAACGGGTCCTTTTTCCCGTGATCCTTATATTGATAGGCCTGGACAACCTCTGTTTTCTCACTTTCCGGTTTCTTTTCAGGAGCGGGTGATGCCGCTGTTTTCTTTTGGGCAGAGCTTGTCTCAGAAGCCGTCTTCTGCGTTTTCTCAGGCGATGTCTGAGCTGCCGCCTTATCCGGAGCGGCCGCAGCGCTTTCAGTAGAAGCCGTTTCTGCAGGTTTTGCGTTTAATGTTTTTGCCTCTTTCATCTCAGGAGCCTCTCCGTTAACAGCAGGTTTCACCACCTGTGCAGGGGGGCGCTCTGCAGGTTTGTTATCATCAGAGGAGGAGAAAAGGCCGCTGAAAAATTCGCCTATTCCACCGTTTCCACAGGCTGTGAGAAGTCCGAGAATAAGGATGGCTAAAAGTAATTTTTTCATAGGTTCTCCTTATTTTCCTTTCTTCGTTTCATCGGCCTGAGCCTGATAGACATAGGCAACAAGGTCGAGCTTGACCCCGATGGTGTGGTCATCGGCAGCGGTCAACTTGCTTATGCTCAGGTTTCCTACATTGATTATACGGGACAAGCGGCTTAATTGTGAAAGAAATCGTCCGACTTTATGGTAAGTCCCCTGAAGCTGAATATCCACCTTAAATTCCAAATAATCTTCTTTGGGTATGAGTTTTCCGGGATTAAAATAGGTCAGGGTTACACCGGCTTGTTGAGAAGCATCCGTAATCTGGCGCAAAAGCGCGGGGATCTCCTGTTTGGTAGGCAGTGACTTTGAGATCCTGACGATCTCTTCTCTTTTATCTTCCAGTTCCTGCTTCAGCTCAGGGATTTTTTTACTGAGAGCGATCAGCCGTTTGACTTCGTTCTCTTCTTTTTCGATCTTCTGTTTCAATTCGCCGATTTCTTCCCGCTGAGGGCCGATAACATTCAGGTAAAAGAGCACCAAAAGAGCCACTCCGATAAGGATACCGAAGAGAATCTTCTGATATTTCGGATCGTTTAAATTAAATCCTTCAGCCATGTCCCCTCCTACCTGAAATCAGGCTTGATGACACAGCTCATATCAAAGGCCGACGTCAAAACATCCTGATCTCCTACTTTTTGATTTTGCTCTTTTACTTCACCTATTTCCACAGTATTAAAAAATTCCGACCTCTCCAGGCTTTCGGCAAAATCCGATATGAGATAATTATTCATCCCGATGCCGTTGACTTTTAAATTATTGCGGTTCAAGTCCAAAGAGGTCAGCCAGGTACTGTCAGGGATACGAATAAGAATATCCTCCAAAAGTTTCGGAGCAAAGGTGCGTCCTTTATCCAGTTTGCTGAGAAGTTGAAATTTTTTGTCAATATCCTTGAGCTGATTACTCAGAGTCTTGTACTCCTGATCGAACTTCACATATCTCTTCTTTTCATTACTGACTTCCGTAAAATCTTTATTCAGCTTGCTGATCACACGCAGATTGTTGAGATAAAATAGAATCAGAATAATGATTACCCCGGCAAAAGCCAAAATAATAGAAAAAGCGCCTATAGGAATATTCTGTCTTCCCCGCCGCTCTTCTTTGGGAATAAGATTTATCTCTAACATATCATCTCACCTTCCTCATGGCCAATCCGATACAGACCGAAAGAGCCGGCCCAACTTTCTGGAGCTGAGGCAAAAGTTCCGCAGGGGCTTTTACAAACTCCACCGGGTTGAAAACTTCAATATCCGAGGCATCCATCTCATTCTTTAAATAATCCATCAGGCCCGGAGTCAACGATCCTCCCCCTGTTAATATCCCTTTGTTGATCATCAACGGGGCAGCCCCCTTAATATATTCAAGGGAACGCTTCATCTGATTGCTTAAATTCTGATTTGTAGCGTCAAAAAGCGCTTCCAGATCTGAAGCGCTTTTCTCTTCTCCCAATTTTATCCGCTCAGCGACTTCGTAATTGACACCCAGTTCCTTGGCGATGACATCGGTATAATGATTGCCTCCCACGGGGATCTCACGGACAAATTTAGGAACCCCGTTAACGACAATGCTGAAACTCGTCTTTTCCGCCCCGATATCCGCAATGAAAACGGTTCCTGATAATGGCCCGTGAATAGCCTGATAGGCGTTCTGAATAGCCATGGCAGCCGTATCCACGGCCAAAGGGACAAGTCCCAGGCTTTTCAGCAGATTAACGCGGCTGTTCACCACTTCTTTTTTGGCAGCAGCGATTAAAACGTCAGAGCGTCCGCCTTCTTCAGAAACAATAGAAAAATCGTAAAAAATGTCCTCCCTTTCATAAGGAATATGATTGGGGAATTCGTATTCTAATGTATTCCTTACTTTTTCTTCGCCCACGGCATCAATCGTCACAGCTTTTAAAATCAGGTTTCTTCCGGAAATAGATATTGACAAATTTTTGTTTTTGATTTTCCGGTTTGTGAAGACGGTTCGGATCACTTCCTCCACAAGATTGGTATCCATGATCTCTCCCTCCACGATACTCTCGCGGGAAAGGAGGTCATAACCGAAATTTTTCACTTCGATGTCTTTGGATGAAACCTTGATGTCTACGGCTTTCACACTATAGGAGCCGATATCCAATCCAATCAATTTTTTCATGTTTCCTCCTAGTTTCTATAATAGTTTATCGTTTTGCCTGTAAAAGTCAAGGTCAATATCCAACTCCTTTGCCTTTTTCATCAATGTATTACGATGAATTCCCAATAAGCCGGCAGATTTCGAAAGATTCCCGCCGCATTTCTCCAAAACACTCTTTATATGCTCGCATTCTACTTCCTGCAATGTTTTTATCCCTTCTTCATTATTGATTATATTCCAATTTTGAGGATTTTTCAATAAATATCGCTCTTCACTGACAATGAGGTTGATGATGAGGTTTTCCAGCTCACGGACATTCCCCGGCCAGTAATGGTGCTTCAGTTGATTGACCTCTTTTTCACTCAAAGAAATATTTTTTCCGTACTTTCTGTTGTAAAACTCTAAAAAATAGGTGATCAGCGGGTCGATGTCCTCGGGACGCTCTCTTAAAGGGGGCAATTCGATAGGAAAGACTTTCAATCTGTAATAGAGATCCTCACGGAACAAGCCCTCTTTTACGCTTTGGCCCAGATCTTTATTGGTTGTGGCAATGATCTTGATATCCAGAATCCGCGGTGTGACTTCTCCCACACGCTGTATTTCCTTCTCCTGAAGAACACGCAAAAGTTTGGATTGGATATGAAGGGGGATTTCTGAAATCTCATCCAGAAGGATCGTGCTTCGGTCGGCATATTCCAGCTTGCCTTTTCTGTCGCTGTCTGCGCCGGTGAAAGAGCCCTTTTTATAGCCGAAGAGTTCCGATTCGATGAGGGTTTCCGGAATGGCGGTGCAAAAGACCTTGACAAAAGGCGATGATCGCCGAGGGCTCATTTCATGAATATACTCTGCAACCAGTTCTTTGCCTGTCCCGCTCTCCCCGGACAAAAGGACGGTGACATCATTTTCAGAAGCTTTTCGGGCGCGAGCCATGGCTTTTTCAAAAAGAGAGGATTTATAGATGATCTTTTTTGCTGGAGCTGTGCTTTGCTCATACTGCTCGACTCTGGATTGAAGTTCGCGGGTATGTTCTGTTTTCTT
>Ga0334895_1004296_pt1 | contig 10234 bp, 10 predicted proteins | sample GraSluR3_MG_7_FD_207229 | JGI IMG/M metagenome (GOLD analysis project Ga0334895, IMG submission 207229) | Sludge microbial communities from methane-producing bioreactor in Wageningen University, Netherlands - Granular Sludge_31_05-R3 | ecosystem: Engineered > Bioreactor > Anaerobic >... | reverse complement strand
AGTCTGGATGATGAAATTGCGAAAATTGTAGGGAAGGATGTTTTTGATGCAATAATGAATGCCGTAGAAGCTACTAGAAAATAATTTGGTGAATAATATTCTTTAAGGTAAACTCCTATTTTTGATAATTATCACATAAGCAAGGGGTTTACCTTAAAGAATAATTAAATGGAGGAAAATTAGGGTGAAACAATTTTTAAATTTTTTGGATAGATTAGTTGCTTCGCTGGTTAAAAATATAATAACTATTTTTTTAATTATAGTTACCACAGTTGTTTTTATAACAGTAATAGCCAGATATGTGTTTGAAGTGCCCATTGGTGGATTTGGGGAAATACCCATTGTATTAATGATATTAACTGTTTGGCTGGCAGGTGGGATAAATTCTCGAAGAGATTCACATATTTCAATAAAAATTTTGGAATTAATGATAAAAAATAAAAAAGTTTATCATTATATTAATTTGATTATAAGATTTTTAACAAGTTTATCTATTTTTATATTCTGGATATTGTCTTGGGATTATTTAAAATATAGCATAGAATCTGGTGATATTTCTCCTGGGTTAAGGTTTCCTCAATGGTGGCTTATCTCTATTGTATTTATTAGTGCCATGATGATGTTTTTCTATTCCATAAATAATATCTTTAAAGAAGTTAAACAAATAAAGGAGATTTGAGATGAATGCTGTCATTATTGCAACCATAGTACTTTTAATCTTAATGTTTATTGGAATGCCTATAGCTTTTAGTTTTTTATCTGGTAGTTTAATTTATTTTTTAATATCAGGGGAAAGTCTATCAACAATTGTACCAACTGCTTTTTTTACCTTAAATACTTTTTCACTTTTAGCACTTCCTCTTTTTATAATTGCCGGTAATCTTATGCAACAATCAGGAATTGCAGAAAAATTAGTAGATTTTTCAGCTGTATTGTTGAGAAAAACAAGAGGTGGTTTAGGTGCAATTATTCCTGTTGTTTCAATGTTATTTGGAGCTATTTGTGGTTCGGGAACAGCAACTGTCGCTGCACTTGGAGTAATTTTATTGCCAAAGCTGACTCAAAGAGGATGGGATAGAAGGTATACTTGTGCTTTAATAGCGGCATCTGGTCCATTAGGTTTTATGATTCCTCCAAATATAAATGCCATATTATTTGCATATATTTCAGATTCATCTGTTGCAGCGTTATTTTTAGCAACATTAGTACCAGGTATTTTATGGGGATTTCTTTATATTTTAATAAATCGAATAGTATATCCAAAATTCAATAAAAAGATTGTTGAATTAGAAGATTCACAATTTTTAAAACAACAAGATGAGAGTAACATGTCTAAGAATAAACGTGGGCAGGAATTATGGGTTACTTTTAAAGGAACATTGCCTGCAATATTTATGATGGTAATTATATTTGGTGGAATTTATGGTGGTATATTTACACCTACTGAAGCAGGGGCAGTATCTTGTGTTTATGCTCTAATTGTAGGAGTTTATATTTACAAAAAATTGAATCGTAATAATGGATTAAAAGCATTCACTGATACAGGATATTTACTTGGTTCTTTTATGATAGTATTTCCATTGGTAATGGTTTTTTCAAGAATATTAATATTAAATGGTATTCCTCAGTCTTTAGCTATAGCGATAACAAACATGACGGAAAATAGGAATGTTATACTTCTTATGATGGCTATTGTTTACTTTATCTGTGGTTTTTTCTTACCAGTAGGAGTTTTAGTAATGATTATTACACCATTAATGATACCAATTGCACGTTTAATTGACCTTAATATAATTCAAATGGGTGTTATTTTGATGGTTTCAATCGGTGTTGGTACATTAACTCCCCCAATGGCAATGAATCTTTATGTGGCTTCAGATATATCTGGTGTACCGATTCATGAAATGGTAAGACCTTTGATACCATATATTCTATATGCAGGAATACCTATATTATTACTTGTTACATATGTACCCGCATTGTCTTTATGGTTACCAAAAGTAATTATGGGGATACCTTACTAGAATAGTAGGGTTCTACCAAAGATAGTAAACAAATAATGAACTTTAGATTAAAAATAAGAAAATAATTTATAAGACAGAAAGGTAAGTTGTAAATATAATTTACACAAAACTTGAAAAAAGGGAGGAGGTAATTAATATAGAAATATTTTATTTCTTTATAAATAATAAATAGAAATTAATAAATTTAAAAAAAGGAAAGGAGATACTCTTTTTATGGAATTAACCAAAGAAGAAGAAAAAATACTTACCGGGGCGTATGGTAAAGCATACCAAAAAGCAATGAAAGTTTTGGTAGAATTAGGAGAATTTTATGATGCTAAGCGTTTAGTTCCAGTAAAGATGGCTTTTTTGACAATTGGTCCAACCCCTGGAAATCCTGGAAAGGGTAAAGAATGGCTGAAAGAATTAGTTGATTTAGGAGCTAAATTTAAAATACCTTCTTTTTATCCACACGAAAGAGCAGAAAATCCCTTTGATCATGAGTTAAATGAAAAATTAGGTGCGATATTTGCCTTTCAAGGAGGAGGAAATGCTCGAAATGCATTCTATACTCCCGTATTTGGTCAACATATTGTTGGTGATGGAACTGCTACAACTCATTATATGAATTCCTATATTGGAGCTAGGGCTAATACAGAATGTTTTATAGGCCAATATTCGGCAGCAATAATAGGCAAAACCCCTGAATATGGTTTCCATTTATCTGAAAATAGAAAAGGGAGAATTTTATTTGAGATAAAAACAATACTAAAAGATGAAACAGACTGGAGTGCACTTGGCTATTATATTTCTAAAAAATTAGGTAAAAATTATTGGGATGTTCCAGTAATAAATGGAATTAAACCTGACGATGTTACTAATGATGAATTATTGTCTTTTTCTTCCAGTATACCTGCTTATGGTGCTGTTGTTCATTCTCTGCTTGTGGGTGTTTCTCCGGAATCTTTAACATTAGAACAGGCTTTTGATTATAAGAAACCTGAACAAACCTTTATTGTTGAAGCTGAAGAAATTAATGAAGTATATAATACTTTCTCCCCAGAGAAAGAAAAACCAGACATGGTATCTATCGGTGGATTTGGAGTTAATGTATCTATTGAAACTGTTATAAAAACAGTTGAATTATTAGAAAACAAAAAAGTCTCAAAAGACTTTCCAACTGTAATTCTAATGGATGGTCCTGTAAGGATTGTTTCAGATAGAATGGGACTAACTGATGCTCTTAGAAATGCAGGGGTAAAAATTGGTATGGAGGAGTTTTTAAAAGATTATGGATATGATCCATCTGAAATTACTAATATTCCAATAATGAGTGCAAAAAAATTAGGGTTTAAAACCGTTGTATTCGCCGATGCAAAATCTTGTCATTATATAGGTAATCAAGGTGTTAACAGTGTTTTGAAGCATATTGAAGAATGTATAAAGATAGCAGTTGCTGGAAGAATGGAGGTTTAATTTAATGGAAAATAAAATTGTTTTAAAAGGCCACAAGGGAATTGGTGAATCTGCTGAAGGAGAAGCAATAGTTTGTCAGGAACCAATTAATCTAATGGCTGATACTGGAAATGTTTGGAATGATCCTTCTGATACTAGTTTTACAAATAAAATTGCTATGCCTTCAGTTTATGGGAAGAAATTTGCTAATAAAATTTTAGTGTTTCCAACTGGTAAAGGAGGTATTTTTAGTTCCAATATTATGATGGACATAGCAGCTGCTGGTGCTGCTCCAAAGGCTTTTATTAATGTTAGAACTCATCCAGTATGGGCTCTGCTTTCAATTGTTCTAAAGATACCTATAGTTGACCGATTAGACCAAAATCCTTGTGAAGTTATCAAGACTGGTGATTGGGTTAGGGTTGATGCAGAAAAAGGAATTGTTGAGGTAACAAAGAAAAATTAGTTAATATTATCAAGAAAAAAATGAAAGGAGAACAATTATGAAGTTAAACAAAGAAGAAGAAAAAATGCTTACAGGTGCCTATGGTGAGTCATATAAAAAGGCAATGGAAATTTTAGTTACAATGGGAGAGTATTCTTCTGCAGAAAAGATGGTACCTATAAGTTGGGCTGACCTAACAACGTTTTCAGGGAGATGGGGTGGACATGGGGATAGCCCTGATAATGATTTATATCATTATTTAAGAGATTTTGAGGAACTTTGTCTTAAAGAAAATGCAAAATTTAAATGTCCCATGACTATTGTAGATGTTAGTAAAGATGAGGAAAGAAATGAAAGAATGAAGAAATTAGGAGCAAAGCTAGTTGCACCAGCTGGGGCATCGTCTCCTCATGACTTATTCCCCTGGCCTCTTTTTGGTCAATATGCTTCTCCTGGGGCTACCAATGGGACTACCTTTTTTAACCCAATCCTCGGTGTAAGAGCTAATAGCGAAGGGCCTATTGGAGTACATATGGCTGCACTTACTGGTAGAACACCAGAGTATGGTTATCTTTTAGATGAAAATAGGTTAGGCAAAGTATTGGTCGAAGTAAAAACAGAATTAAAAAATTATATTGATTGGGCTGTTCTCGGTTTCTATATTTCAAGAAAATTAAGCGCGCATTATTGGGATATTCCTGTATTGACTGGTATAGATACCCTAAAAGTTACAAGTGATGACATAATGTCTTTCTGTGCCAGCATGAATCACCCAGGTTCAATGGGACACTTCCTTATTGAAGGTATTTCACCAGAAGCACCAACAATAGAAAAAGCTTTTGGAGGGAAAGAACCAATAGAAAAATTCGTTGTCGGACCAGAAGAGATGAAAGAAATATATGATTTATATGCACCTTCGGGTAATAAACCAGATATTGTAACAGTACGTTTCCCTTTAACTGTTGAACGTTTATATGAAGTATTAAATTTATTAGAAGGTAAAAAAATCCATCAAAATGTATCTTTTGCTGTTAATTTGACTGTTCATGCTAGGACAGTTGCTGAAAGATTTGGTGTCAGAAAAAAGTTAGAGGCATGTGGTGTGTTGATGGGTGAGACACAAGGACAAGTTTTGTGGAATGGAGAAATTATCGATCCATGGGTAGATTCCAGACGAGTTGGAATTAAAACAATGATAACTGATAGTTTAAAAGACTGCAACGGAGCCCGTAACCAAGACATTGAAGTTGCTTTATTGCCTTCTTTGGAAAAAATAATAAATACTGCAATAAATGGAAAGGTAGAGGTGTAGTATTATGACTAATGAAAAAATTATATTAAAATCAAAACATAGAGGTATTGGTGGTATTGCTGAAGGAGAAGCCATAGTTAGTAAAAACGCACTTAGTTATATTTTTGATGTTGGAGGAGTTTGGCATAAACCTATTAATGCTAAAGTTACTAATAAAATAGAAATGCCTGATTGGTATGGAGAAGATTTAGCTAATAGAATACTAGTTTTTCCAACTGGTAGAGGCGGAATATTTAGTACAGCATTAATAATGGGTTTAGTTAGAAAAGGCCTTGGTCCAAAAGCAATGATTAACATTAAGACACACCCAGTCTTTGCTTATGCATCTATTGCTCTAAATATACCCACTGTAGATGAATTAGACCAAAATCCTTGTGAAGTGATCGAAACTGGTGATTGGGTTAAAGTTGATGGAGAAAAAGGAATTGTTGAGGTAATAAAAAAATAATAAAACCAATAATTATTTAGATAATATATTAAATTTATTGTACTGAATTTGGTCTTTGAAAATGGAATTATGATAATTCGGTAATCTTCTTAATGATAGGATTACAAGATTTTCATTCCAATGATTAAATACTTCTCAACTTTTTAAGTAGAGTTGAAAATAATTATTGAGATTATATTTATATTGATATAAACATTGTAAAGTAAAGCAAAAGATCCGTATTTTCAATGTCGTTGACATAAATGTAGTATTTTGAGATACCTTTGCATTTTAATATAACATTATGATTACTTCTTAAAAGTAGAAAGGTATATGGAAGGTAAATACTTTGTATTTTTTATATTGTATAGAAAATGTTTTACAGATGAATTACACCAATTACAGTCGGATCTTTTGCTTCCTAAAAACTTAGTTTAATACAACCTATCTCCATTTGGGAAGGTTTTAAAAATATAATACAATAATAATAGTAAATAACTTTACTAGTTATCCAAATACCATTTAGACTTGATTATATATTACTGTTTTGGAGTAAAAATCTAATTATTGAACTATAATATTCAATGCTTTGATTATTGGATTTTTTATCTTGTAATTAAATAAATACTAAGAGTAAGAAATCAAAAAGAGAAATATTCTTAGTTATTATTAAGCCCAAATCACATTTCACTGAAATGGGATTATTATAATTTATCCGTTTTAGTCTTTTTGATATAAAGCTTAGGTTTACTTTATAATGCTACTACAGTAATTATCTCGGTATAATACTTATTTGATACTTTATTCAATGTTCTAAAATCACTGGCTTACTATAAAATATGAAAATTAACTTATAATTAGTTGTAAGCAAGGCTAATTATTACAAAGAATTGATTGGTTTTTCTATAGCTCAATTAATGCAGTTGATTAGTTATTAATAGCTAATAACAAGAAGATTTTTATTTATCTATAATAAATATATGATATCAACCACCCAAAATAATCTGTACTTAAAAAAGGAGATTGACTATTATGTCTAAAAAGTTAATTGACGAATTTGTTCACCTTAAAGAGAAAGAAGTGATTAAAATTGTAAAAAATAAATTAAATTCCAACCAAGCTCCCAGTGAGATTATAAATGATATGAGAAAAGCAATGGAAATAATAGGTAATAAATTTGCTTCAAATGAGTATTTTATACCAGAGTTAATGTATTCTGGTGAAATAATGAAAACTGTTACTAAGATGTTAAAACCAAAACTATTAAGTGGAAGTGAAGGAAAAGAAAATCAATGCTTGGGTAAGGTTATTATTGGTACAGTCGAAGGTGATATTCACAATATTGGAAAAGATTTAGTTGTTTTTATTTTAGAAGCAAATGGATTTGATGTTGTTGATCTTGGAGTTGATGTTGGATCAAAACAATTTGTTGAAAAAATTAAAGAAACAAAGAGCCCAATTGTAGGACTAAGCGGTCTTCTGACAGTAGCTTTTGATTCTATGAAAAATACAATAGATATGATAAGTTCAGAAGGTTTGAGAGAAGATGTAAAGATTATTATTGGGGGAAGTCAAGTGAATGAAGTTATAAAAAATTACACTGGTGCTGATGCTTTTGGGCAAGATGCTATGTCAGCTGTCTTATTTGCAAAAAAATGGATAGGAGTGTAATAGATATGAAAAAAGAAAGTAACTTGGGAAAATTATCTGAGAAGAAATTTAATAAAAATATTCAAAATTGGATTTCCCCAGAGGGAGTAATATTTAATGACAAAAAATCTGAAAAATTGTATAAAGAAAGAGTAAATAGATTGAAATATGCTATTAAATTAGAAAAAGTACCTGACAGAGTACCAATTCTTTTAAATGTTACTTTTTTCCCAACATATTATTATAATATAAGTCCAAAATTAGCCATGTATAATTATGAAATTCTCTACCAAAGTTGGAAAAAATTTTTATTAGAATTTGAACCTGATTCTGCTCCTGGTCCACATATTGGTTCTGGTAAATTTTTTGAGATCCTAGGTAGTCAAAATTATGCATGGCCTGGACATGGGGTTGGTGAAGAATACTCTTTTCAGTTTATTGAAGCAGAATATATGAAGGAAAATGAATATGATATTTTTATTAAGGATACATCAGATTTTATTGTCAGAAATTATTTACCTCGTATATTTAAAAAATTAAAAGGATTGAAATACCTTATCTCTATAAATGAAATGTTATCTGGTCATGTAAGTAATTTTATACAATTCAGTAAACCAGAAATAAGAGAAGGCCTTAATTTTCTTTTAGATGCGGGCAATGAAGCTGCTAAATGGGGGGAAGCAACAAAAACATTTAAGAAAGAGATAATGGCAGCGGGTTTTCCAATATTTGGTGGAGCAGTTGCATTAGCTCCTTTTGATATTATCGGTAATTATTTAAGAGGTACTAGGGGAATAATGATAGATATTTATAGGCAACCTAAAAAATTACTTGAAGCTTTAGAAATAGCAACTTCCATTTCTATTAAAATGGGTCTTTCCAATTTAAGGAGCAGGAGTAACAATCCTGTGGTTTATATGCCTTTGCATAAAGGTGGTGACGATTTTCTTTCAAAAAAACAATACGAAACGTTTTATTGGCCTTATTTAAAAGAAGTAATTTTAACATTAATTAAAAATGGTTACTTTGTATATCTATTTGCAGAAGGCAGCTATAATAGTCGCTTAAAATTTATTCGAGAATTGCCTGTTGGAAAAACTATGTGGCGTTTTGATCAAACAGATATGGGGAATGCCAAAAAAGAATTAAAAGATATTGCTTGTATAGCAGGTAACTTACCCATATCTCTCTTGATTACTGGTTCAACAGAAGACGTAAAAGAATATGTTAAAAATATGATTAAACTAGTTAGTAAAGATGGAGGCTATATTATGTGTAATGGTGCAGGGATTGATAAGGCAAAGCCTGAAAACATAAAAGCAATGATAAAATATACTCAAAAATATGGCTCATATAATTGAAAAAATATTAAGATAAACAAGAGTAAATATTGGTAATAAAAAATGAAAATACAGAAGAATGTTATAGGTAAAAATAAACAAATATATAATGAAAAAAAGGCTTGGGGAGTTTTATTAGTCGTTTTTTTGGCTAGTATAACAGTTACAATGAGTATGATGAAGGTTCCTCCTCTTATGGATGAATTAATTGAAGATTTAAATACTAACACAGCAATTGGTGGATTATTTATGTCATCATTTATGGTGGCAGGTGTTGTTTTGGCTATTCCAGTAGCTTCATTGTTGAATAATTGGGGTCCAAAAAAGTGTGGAGTAATTGCTCTGGGGTGTATTATTATTGGTTCAATTTTTGGAAGTTCAGCACAAGAATTACCGATCATACTGTTGATAGGTAGGTCAATTGAAGGCATAGGTTTTGCCATTATGATGGTTACTGCTCCAACCGTAATAAGCATGTGGTTTAAACCAGATAAACGAGGGTTACCAATGGGTATTTGGGCTACATGGGTGCCAGTTGGTTTGTTTATTATTTATAATCTTGCTAAAACTATTGAAATAGCTTTTACTTGGAGAGGGGTTTGGTGGTTTAATGCAATTTTTGCCCTAATCGTTTTAATCATTTATTATAAAATTGTCGATTTCCCGTTAAAAGAATGGGAGTATAACAAAAAAAGTGAAAAAACACAAAAAATTAAAATAAGCCAAGGTATAAAAAACACTAATACCTTAAGATTAACAATCATATTTATGGTGATTGGAATGTCAATGCAGGGTTATAGCACATGGCTACCAACGTATCTTAAAAATACAGGACTTAATGCAACAGACGCAAATTTTAGTGCAAGCTTAATAACAATGGGAATGATTCCAGCAATAGTATTGGCAGGGTTAATATTGAATCATACCAAAAACCATAAATATATTTTAACTACTGGTTTGTCATTAACTGCTATAATACTAATTTTATGGTTTAGTTTTGGTAATAATTTTTCAGTAATCCCTTGGATGATTGCTATAGGATTATCATCAGGTTTAACACCAACTTGTATATTTACAATGGCTTCAGAAACTGTAATTCGACCCGAATTTGCAGGTATAGCATTGGCTATGGTTAATATGGGTTATAATTTTGGAGCAATTATCGGACCACCAATTGTTGGAACAATAATTAATAAGCTTGGTTGGAATCCAGTTAAATACTTTGTTGTAATACCAATAACTATTACAATAATATTAGCTATATCTATAATAGAAAAGAAAAAATAAAAAATAATAAATTAATTACAACAAGAATAATTTGTACCAATTTTGAGTAGTATTAATAGTTTTAGTTTAAAAAAATGTTATTACATATAAGAATCATGAGTTCAACAAAAGGCATCGATTTCCACGCCTTTACAGTTGTGGAAATCGATATAATATTTGATACTATTCAAAATATAAAACAAATAACAAGGAGAGTACTTAATGAAAAATTCTCCGGATTCACCCAAAGATGTTGATGAATATATTAATGATTTTTCACCTAAAGTTCAAGAAATTCTAAAACAGATACGCTTTACAATAAAAGAAGCTGCACCT
>Ga0334895_1004292_pt1 | contig 10237 bp, 12 predicted proteins | sample GraSluR3_MG_7_FD_207229 | JGI IMG/M metagenome (GOLD analysis project Ga0334895, IMG submission 207229) | Sludge microbial communities from methane-producing bioreactor in Wageningen University, Netherlands - Granular Sludge_31_05-R3 | ecosystem: Engineered > Bioreactor > Anaerobic >... | reverse complement strand
TGAATCAAGCCATGCTGCCTGAGGTTCTTGTCCACCCATAACGTATTGAGGGTGGTGGCATCGAATCCTGTCAAGAACATATTCACGATCACTAGGAGATCCACCTCGCGTTTCTTCATCCGCATGGATAGGTCTTTGTAATAATTCTGGAACTTGTCAGAGGAGGTGTCATAATTCACATTGAAGTCGGCATTATAATCCGCAATCGCTGATTCCAGAAAATCTCGAGAGTTTTTATCCAAGCCGCTGGTATCAAAATCCTCGTCAGGGAATACGTCCTCTTGTTCTGCTTCATTGGCGCTATAGCTGAAGATGGTCGCTATGTTGAGTTTGCGCCCCCGTTCAGCTAGCTTTTTCTTTAATTCTGTGTAGTATTTCTTCGCCATTGGAATCGAGCCGACAGCCAGGATGGAATTGAAGCCAGATACCCGCTGACCTTCCAATGAATAGAAGCTGTTGCGTTTCGTCTTTTGATCAAAGTGATCCAAGATATAGCCGACAACCCCGCGGATACGCACTGGGTCCATCATGGCCGCTTCCGTATCGATCGCCGATACATCCTTATCCCTCACTTCATCCTTCATCTTCACCGTGTTGATGTAGTCGATGCGGAACGGTAGAACGTTCTGGTCGTTGATCGCGTCCACGATGGTATAGGTGTGCAGCTTCTCACCGAAAGCCTGAGGGGTGGTCCTCATAAGCGGATTGCCGCCATTTCCAGCGTTCGCCGCGAATATGGGGGTACCGGTAAATCCGAACAGGTGGTATTTCTTGAAGGATTTCACAATTTTGCGGTGCATGTCGCCAAATTGGGATCGATGGCATTCGTCGAATATGATGACGACGTGCTTCTTATAAACCTCATGCCCCTTATTCTTGGATACAAACACATCCAGTTTCTGGATGGTGGTGATGATGATGCGAGAAGTCGTATCCTCGAGTTGTTTCTGGAGTATCCGAGTTGAGGCGTTACTATTTGCAGCTCCTTTTTGGAACCGATCGTACTCCCTCATGGTCTGGTAGTCGAGATCCTTGCGGTCCACTACGAACAATACCTTATCGATGTAGTCGAGAGCTGATGCGATCTGAGCTGCCTTGAAGGAAGTCAGTGTTTTCCCGCTGCCAGTGGTATGCCAAATATAACCACCTGCCTCGAGGGTGCCGGTTTTTTTATAGTTGTGAGAAATCTCGATCCGAGAGAGGATACGCTCGGTCGCGGCGATCTGATATGGCCGCATAACCAAAAGTGAATACTCTGATGTGAACACACAGTACTTGGTGAGCACGTTCAAGAGCGTGTGTTTGGCTAGGAAGGTCTTTGTAAAGTCAACCAAATCGGGTATGACCTGATTTTTCCCATCTGCCCAATAGGAGGAGAATTCAAAACTGTTGCTGGTTTTCTTGCTTTTCCTTCGCTCCCCTTCTCCTGTTTCCTTGATATGACTTACACGGGTGGTGTTGGAATAGTACTTGGTGTGGGTCCCATTGGATATGATGAAAATCTGTACGTATTCATACAAGCCACTGGCGGCCCAGAAACTTTCCCGTTGATACCGATTGATCTGGTTGAACGCTTCCCGAATTGCGACACCACGACGCTTTAGTTCTGCATGGACCAAAGGCAAGCCATTCACAAGAATGGTAACATCATACCTGGTTTCATGAGCACCTGCTGATTCTTCATATTGGTTGATGACCTGCAGTCGATTGTTGTGGATATTTTTCTTATCGATTAGTTGAATATTCTTCGTGCTGCCATCGTCTCTTTTCAGAACTTGCACATGATCGGTCTGGATTCGTCGAGTTTTCTCGATGATGCCATCATTTGCTCCAGAAACACATTTTTGAAAGAACCAGGTCCATTCAGTATCGGAGAAGGAGTAGTTGTTGAGCACTTCCAGCTGTTTCCTCAGGTTGGATAACAATGAAGCTTCATTGTGAATCTTCAGGTATTCATATCCTTGAGTTTGAAGAAGCCTGATGAACTCCTGTTCCAGTTGGAATTCACTTTGGTAGGAACCCGAAGGAGAATACTCTGGTATGTATTCAGCGACAACCGTATTCTCGTTGGTCGAAGCTACCATGTTATAAAGGCTCATTTCTTAGCCTCCTTGAAGGTCAACAACTTGTCACGGTAATACTCATATTGTTTTTGCCTTGCTTCAATTTCAGCAGGTAGACCGCTTGTCAGATTATTGCAGAGAACATCAAAGCGGTCGAGAATATCAACGATGCGAATTTGCTCATCGAAGGGAGGGATAGGAACGGGGAAATTGTTAAGCATAGGCCTTCGTATTGATGTAACGGATGAATGGAAGGAGTTCTTTTCAATATATGATAAAAATGTACTTTTCATATAGTAGAAATAGTATTTCGGAAGAACCCGTTGATCTGTAATATGAATTCTATATGCCCTTTGATGTAAAGCATATTTTCCTTCTATATAATGAAAAATCTTCCCAACACCCACCCCATCACCAGAAGTAATAATTGCAGTCTCTTCAAATTCAAAGGTGTTTTTTCGACGAACTTCTTGAGACCTGACAAAAAATGGAAATTCTCCAACCTCTAATTCTTCGTTAGTATTGCTGCTACCAGTTCCAATATCAGCAATCTGGCTTAGGATGAACCATTGAATATTAACATCACTCTGTTCGTCAAATTTGAATAGCAAATCCCGATAGTACTCATATTGCTTTTTTCTCGCTGTAAGCTCCTCTGTAAGCTCCTCTGTAAGCTCCTCTGTAAGCTCCGTTAAATTATCTAGTATCCGGACAATTTCTTGCTGTACTGGTAAGGGAGGAAGAGGGATTTTTATATCACTAATGGCAGGTACGCTTGAATGAACAACTTTGCTCTTTACTTTTCCTCTGCTCTTTTGCTTTTGGGCAACTGTAGTTGATAGAGCATAAGATATATATTTTGGGTCTTGTTTATGTTTTAAGACCACAATATCTCCACCGGCGAGGCATTTTTCGTGCCCAATATACGCACTGGACTTTGCAATCTCTTCTACACTTTCCCCAGTAATAGCGAAAAGGATATCTCCGTGTTCAAAATATTTTCTATTACTTATTAATTTTTCATCTGTAAATGAAATACACTTTTCAAATGAAATACCATATGTGGTATATATTTCACCATATCGTACACAAGGAATTCCTGTTAAAGTAACCTGACTTCTTGTAATACCGGATCCACGATAAATATCTGTGGCTATATCTCCAATCCGAGCAAAGTTCACCCCATCTGGACAAAGGATTTTTACTAATTCAAAGAGTTTAGCCATTACTGATCTCCTCCATCATTCCACCCCAATGAACCTATTGCAGCCATAAGTTCCGTCTTGATTTTTATATTATCCAGAATTCCTACGACGAGCCTAAGTAGCGAATCATATTTTAATACTGCCTGGTCCTCATCATTATCACCGTGGACAATGTTGCTGAGCTCTTGGAATAGCTTATATCCATTTGCAGAAAATTCCTGCGGTATTATTGAGCATTGCCCATCTACCCTTCTAAGCAGATCAAAAAAATTTTTTGGATTCCCGTTAGGGTGTTTGTCATATACTATTCCGGTTGCATCAGCTGTTTGAGCCGTTATCTGTTCGAAAACTTTCCGTAGATAAACGACAGCACCAGCACCAAAACCTTCACGATGAGCTAGGTGGGCTTTATCAATGAGAATACTGAAACTACCAAAGCGATCTTCCTCTATTGAAACTTCGTTCGATAATTTTTCGCTCCGTTTTAAGATACGAACTTCTGGCGCAATTCCACTGATATCACCATCACAATCTATGAGGAACCAAACTTGAACAGATGATCCACAATGACATCTGAGAACACAATCTATGCTGATTAGATGCTCGTTTACACCTATGCAATAAAGTTCTTCACCTGAGTTAAATGTCCGAACATCCACACAATTTTTGCAGTAGAAATTTAAAGCAATATTCCCTACATTAATTTTTCGCTGCTTGCCTGTAGCAAGAATCCTTTCACCAAGAAAGCCTTCAATCTGCTTAAACTCAAACGTTGGGGTCTTTGATAATACATCGGACAATCGCATTAGTCAGCCCCTTCGATTTCTTCAATGATCGTTTTTATTTTGCTTCTTAGAACATCCTCTCGAGCCACGATCTTCTCGATTTCTGCGTTGAGAACAGTGATATCAATTACTTCCCTTGTATCCTTTTGTTCCACATAAGTGGATACGGAAAGGTTGTAATCTTGCTCAGCAATATCAGAGTTTGGAACCAGAATCGAAACATGATCGCTATTAGCTCTATTCTTATAAGCATCAATGATCGTGTCCATATTCTTCTGGGTCAGCTTGTTGCTGTTCGTAACCTTGACACACTCTTTAGACGCATCGATGAAAAGCGTACTGTTCTCGGCTTTGGATTTCTTCAGCACCATGATACAAGTAGCAATACTAGTGCCAAAGAACAGATTATCTGGAAGCTGGATTACGCAATCGATGAAATTATTGTCAATCAAATACTTTCTGATTTTCTTCTCTGCCCCACTCCTATATAGCACACCAGGAAAGCAGACAATTGCGGCGGTACCGCTGGTGGCCAACCATGAGAGCGAGTGCATGATGAATGCGAGATCAGCTTTACTCTTTGGCGCAAGCACTCCTGCAGGAGAAAACCTAGGGTCGTTTATCATCAACGGATTGGCATCACCGTCCCATCTGATGGAATACGGTGGATTGGAAACGATTGCTTCAAACGGCTCGTCATCCCAGTGCAAGGGATCGGTCAGCGTATCACCGTGGCCGATGTCGAATTTGTCGTAGTCGATATCATGCAGGAACATATTGATGCGGCAAAGGTTGTAGGTGGTAATGTTGATCTCTTGTCCAAAGAAACCCTGTCGAACATTCTCCTTGCCCAGAATCTTGGCAAACTTCAATAGCAAAGAGCCTGATCCACAAGCAGGATCGTACACCTTGTTGACTTCAGTCTTGCCAACTAGAGTTATACGTGTAAGGAGCTCACTCACCTCTTGCGGGGTGTAGTACTCTCCGCCACTCTTGCCGGCATTGGAGGCATACATGCCCATCAGGAACTCATAGGCATCGCCAAAGGCATCGATGGTGTTGTCGCGATAATTGCCCAGCTTCATTTCACCCACACCGTTCATCAGTTTGACGATCTTCTCATTCCGCTTGGCAACGGTTCCCCCGAGCTTATTGCTGTTGACGTCCAAGTCATCAAACAGTCCTTTGAAGTTATCCTCGCTTGGTCCACCCTGGGCGGAACTTTCTATGCTACGGAACACCTTCTCCAGCGTTTCATTCAGGTTATCATCTGCCGCGGCCTTTCTCCTGACGTTCTGGAATAATTCGCTCGGCAGGATGAAGAACCCTCTGGTTTGGACCAAATCCTCCCGAGCCTCTTCCGCAACGTCATCTGCGAGTTTGGCATAATCAAAACTCGTATTTCCTGCTTCACGTTCACCGTGGTTGATGTATTCGGTCAAGTTCTCGGATATGTAACGATAGAACAGCATTCCAAGCACGTATTGCTTAAAATCCCATCCATCGACACTACCCCTCAGGTCATTCGCGATCCCCCAGATGGTGCGATGCAGCTCGGATCGTTCCTGTTCTTTCTTGTTATCTGCCATTTTCAATTCCTCATATTCAAGTAGTGTTAAAGAAACTTATGCTGTCCTAATTGTTCAAACTTTTACAAAGTCGTGTTGGACTTCGACCCAAGGTTCATAAGTGAACGTCTTGCCAAGATCGGCAACTCTTTCACAGGACATAATTGATTTGAACATGCTTGAACTATAACACATGGCCATTTCTATTACCAAACATAAAACCACATAGTTAACAAAAGTGGCCAAAATCGACTTGCTATCGGTGCCCATAAGAGCATACATACACATACCAAACATCAAGGAGAACACACCATGGGTAAGGATTGGACAATAGAGGCCCTGGCTCAGGCTAGCAAGGTCATGATGGCAAACGGGCAGTTGGGATGCGAGGAGTCTGTACGAGATGCCCACAAGCTGAATAGGCTGCTAGGTTTCCTGCGAAAGTGTGCAATCTTGGCCAAACCCTTCTTTATAGCAGAAATTGTGATACTTCGCTGGAGAATAGATGAAGGCTCCTAAAAGGAGAAATTCTCACTTCTAATATCTGAGAACAATACAGCAAGTCCAAAAAGATCGTCGTCATTCCCCAACATACAAAATATATTGCTTCTCTCTGTCTCCCACCACGTACCCATTAGTACTTGTCCATCAAGGAATGCTTGACCCAATGCATCTGTTTCTTTACCAATCCATTCGATCTTTTCTTCATGAGGTTTACCGTATAGTGAGATGAAATGTTGAACCATAGACTGATAATCTTTGATGTAAAGGTCTCCATTAGCGTAGTGTTCATCAAATAGATGCATTATACCTGCGAGTTGATCATTCTCAAATACTATCATTAGCAATCCATTCATATCATATGCATTCACATTCATCGCCATCAATGATGTATCATCTATCTGGATGAATCTAACATCCTCCACGATTTGGACTTGTTCCTTAGACATACCCCAATACAGATTCCGAACATCAGCCAGGGCATATTGCCAGGTATGGTCTTTATACAGCAGAATCCTACGTCCAAGAGTATCAACTGCTTCCATGACACTTTCATTCGTAGCCGAGATCCCTGAAATTAACATAACTCCAAATAGAACAGTAGTAATTAGTATCTTTCCAAGAATAGTTACTCGGTGCATTTCAATCTCCTTGAATATCATCATTGTTTACAATATTTGATATAAAACTTGACGATATTATCGCTCAATGTTATGTGCTATAAACAATCGAATATTTCAAACTTATATCATCCTTTTCCAAATTTAATGTTTTAACTGTAAAGGTTGCGAGATGATAATACAAGGATTAAAAATAGGGCTGAACCATTCCCTCTTCTTCAACTTTCGGTTGACCATAATTTTAAAAATTCCAATCACAACTAATCAGACAAAATCCCATTCTTGTATTATTCCCATTGACACCTCCTCTCTTATCCATTACCCTCAACCCTACCCGAATACTACTTAACGCATGTTTACACTATTTCCCAAAATCCTATTGACCCTCAAACATCTTTCGTACTATCCTCTACCTACCAAGTCTGACGACTAACAGACTTACAAGGATAATAACGATTATGAAGAAAACTACCGTGACTTTTGGAGAGTACCTGAAGCACAAACGCGAAGAAAAGCAGATTAGCTTGCGTGAAGTGGCTCGTACTTTGGGAGTGTCGGCGCCGTTCCTGAGCGATGTGGAAAACAATCGTCGTGGACCGCTGACTGAGGAACGACTGGCTGATTTGGCCAAGGTGTTGAATCTGAATGAGAAAGAGCAATCCGAGATGTATGACATCGTCGGTAAGCAGAAGGGTTTGCTCGCACCGGATCTGAATCCGTATGTGACCGAACGGCCGTATGTGAACGCAGCCCTCAGGACTGCAAGGAATTTGGAAGCGAATGAAGAGGATTGGCAACGATTTGTCGATGATCTGATTAAAAGGAAGAATGGGGATAACTGATACACCATGATGAAATGCGCAAGTAGACTCGACGCCAATGGCATACCACATCTCAGCAAAAGTCAGCTGGAAACCTATGGAGAACGAGTACTGCGCGACTTTTCCCCTACCGTTCTCCTGGTACCACAACCCACCGATATCGACAAGCTCATCACACACTACATGGGCTTTACTCTAGAATATCAATACCTGTCACATAATCAGGTATATCTGGGGATCACGGTGTTCGATGATACCGATACCCTACCCGTATACAATCCCGAGCAAAATCGGGCTGAGTTCCTATCGGTGAAAAAGAACACCATCATCATCGAGGGAACCCTTGCCGACAATCCCAATCTCATCCATCGGGAGCGTTTCACCGAAGGACATGAGGCGTCTCATGGGCTGATCCATCCCGAGTATTATCAGCGGAAGGCCCAGATTGCCAGTCTGCATGATTACTCTAGTTGTGGATATTCCAAACCGTGCTTCCCTGATCTTAGTGGTGTTGATGGAAGCGGCAAACGCTTGAAAGGAGAAGCCTGGCTCGAATGGCAGGCCAACTACCTGGCATCGGTGCTCTTGATGCCCCGAAGCTCGGTAAGGCGCCTACGAAACGTGATCGAGCCAAAGGGTAGTCCGTTCTGGTACCTTGAGCTGATCACCACGATGGTCGAAGTGTTCAATGTCTCCGAGGAAGCCGCGAGAGTGCGCCTGATCTCACTGAATTACCTTCCCATCTAAGAAACAACCACCGGTGTCCATAGGGTGATCACCTGTGGACCATTTGATACAAAGATTCCTGACTGCTTGATTGCAGCAGGTTTCTTTTTCGCTTCTATGTTAGCTCTGTAGCTAACGACATACAACAAGAGGAGTTGCGATGGATATTCCCATGAGATGCCCCAAATGTGGAAAACGGGCGTTCGACACCACAGGATTTTACCACACACACCAACCGCTTGAGATCTCGCTCAAATGCCCACAGTGCAGCCAAATTGTGCGAGTTCCAATCGTACAAGATGGGAGCATGCCCAACAGGAAAGGAGGTAATAGCGTTCACATCATGAACAAGTAACTTAAGGGGGGCCACCCTCCCCTGGTATTGAGATATTTTGATAACCCGATACCTTGATATCCCGGTACATACCGAGCAATGGGGCCGCATGGCGAGCCACCGAATAGCCGGATGATCCATAAAACACCCGTTTTGTGATCATCCGGCTTTTTTATGCCCATCAGGACCATCCGCTTCATTGGCAAAGGCTAAAGGTCATCACCACATGGGATCCCTTGGATCCATACGACAGCATCCCTGGTGCCCAGCCAGGATTTCCCCACCGGGATGCACCACATCAATCACTGAACGCCGGCAGTAGGGAATGCGCCGGTCGAAGGTCAAAACGGAGATGCGTTTTGATTTCGGCCAGCATGCCTTAGTCGCTGCATACCCGAATGTCTCCGTTTTGCCTTCACCCCCAAGGAGGGGCACATGGCAACATCAGAGACTCAGAGCAGGGACTTTTTCATTTTCGATCCGATCACAGAAGAGAGGATACCGGTCACCGAGGAACAATTCCGAGAGTATTATCGTCCCATCAACCGCATCTATGCGTTTGCCAAGCGGCATCACCAATGTGCCTGCCATCACTGGTGGCGTTGCGGCGGTGATTGCACCATCTGCGAGTGGTCGCGCGATGCTGATCAGGAGACACTCGCTCGGCTGCATTACGATCTTGAGGTGATGGCAAACGAACAGCATCAATCAAACGATCCTGAGGTAGTTGCTGAGAAAAGAGAGTTCAGGCAGAAAGCCGAAGCCTTCCTGGATGTGCTCACCGGGGAGCTGAGGAGGATCTATGACCTGTATGATGAAGGAAAATCACAACATGAGATTGCACATCTGATGGGAGTATCTCAGGATACCGTTCATCGGCGATTGAAGAAGATCAAGGAGGATTTCAGGTCGTTCTATGAGGGGTGAACATATGGGCACGAAGGCCACAGGTGCTCCGCCTGTGGTCTGGAGTTTCCCAATTCCTCTGATCGGCAATGATAGTATGGGGATAGTCCCCGCTGGTGCTGAGAGGATTTCCCAACAGAAAAACACATTGAGCCCCGGATGGAAACACTCTATGATGTGCTGGTGGAAATCAGAGTTAATACATCAGCAAGTCTCCCCCATGTAGTGGAAGTCTTTGTCTGATTTGGAGGAGGGCATCAGCATGATAGTTATCCTTGAGGATTTGCCAGAGCACGTATCGAACATCACGCGAGACCAGTGGAAAAAACTGTTTGCCATGATTCCAGAGATGGAGAACACCACGGATTATGGAGAGATCGTTTTCAAGGATGGCACCATATATACGGCAACCCGGGCTGGGATTGTAGATAGGTTTCATGCATATGTGTATGAGATCGGGTTGGTGATTGATTTCGACTGGCCCCACTGGGATGAAGGGAGACAAATCCTATCTGACGAAAACACCGATTTATCCAAGTATTCTGTGGTTACCCTCTGCAAGCTGCTGACAGCAATCGTCCGTTCAGACAGGTTCGTTGAGGGCAACCTCATCGCTTTTTTCGAGAACGGCACCATCCTCAAGATATTACGCGGGCTGGAGAAGCACTTCGGCTGATGGTGCGAGGATCACAGAAGCCATAGACTTAG
>Ga0334895_1004291_pt1 | contig 10238 bp, 8 predicted proteins | sample GraSluR3_MG_7_FD_207229 | JGI IMG/M metagenome (GOLD analysis project Ga0334895, IMG submission 207229) | Sludge microbial communities from methane-producing bioreactor in Wageningen University, Netherlands - Granular Sludge_31_05-R3 | ecosystem: Engineered > Bioreactor > Anaerobic > Unclassified... | reverse complement strand
CCGGCTCCTTCTCGCATCGCGTGTCTCAAACTGATCAATGTTCGATGGTAGAGGGCCTTGATCGCGCCCTCTGTCTTTCCCAATATCTCGCCGATCTCGGCGTTGGTCATATGCTCGAAGAACTTGAGGATAATGAGCGTCTTACGGTCCTCGGGCAAGGCATCGATCACACGACGCAGGGCTTCGCGCCGCTCAGCCGTAGCCAGCCAGGCTTCCGGCCCCATCCCCGTAGACTCCAGTGGTATGGGGTCCTCCACGTCCAATGACACGGTGGGTCGATTGCCGCGATCCCGATACCAATTCACCAATAGATTGTGTGCAATACGGTACAGCCAAGCCTGGAAGGGCGCGCCGGTGTCCCGGTAACGGTGCAGGCTGCGAAGCGCGCGATAGAACGTACGCGAGGTCAGGTCCTCCGCCTCCACGTGGTCGGATGTGTGCCGGACGTGATAGCTGTAGATCCTCTCTACGTAGCGCTCATAGAGCGCTCCAAACGCTTCCGGATCAGCCTTAGCCCGAGCCACAAGATCCCGTTCATCTTCGTTGGTCATCAGATCCCCCGGTCCTACATCCGCGGACTGCCGGAAGTATAGCATAGCTCCGAGCCCGGTTCAGGGAGTCTGATGTCGTAGCCTAAGACGCCGCTCTCCTTCACACTCTATAACACCACGGTTCCCGGGAAGTTGCGCGTCGTTGCGGCAATTCGCCCTACTTCTTGCGACTTCGTTCGTAGGCAGCGATAAGCTGCTCCGGCGAGGTGCCGGCAATCAGTTCGGCTAGCGTATCAAGCGGGATGTCCTCGGTCCGCCTGAAGCGTAGGCAGGACTTGCCCATATCCATAGGCTTGTCCATGGCGTCGAAAGCGGCCTCAAGCCGGCGCATATGCTCAGGCTCCTGGTAGACCGCCATCAGGTAGAGTGCATAGTAGCGCTTCTGTGCAGCCAGCCCGATGTAGCTCAACGGCTTGTCATTGTAGGTGTGGGGATAGGTCTCTAGGGGCAGTTCGTAGCTGATCATACCCCAATTCATCGTTTCAGCGTAGCCATCGGGTAGATTCGCCAGAATCAGCTCGCGGATCTGAGCGATAACCGCCCGTTGTTGCGACGGCAGCTCCTCCAGATAGGCCTCCACGGTTGTGGCCGTGCTTTGTACCATATTAGCTCGCCCTCCCTTGCCGGATTGCGCTCATGTGACACCCTACGTATAATATCGGATAGTTTGGTGAAATGGAAGGGATGATCGTGAAGGAACGCGTGCCGGGCATTGATGTGTCGCGTTGGCAGGGCCAGATGAATTGGCGGGAGGTCGCTGCCGGTGGGTTTCGCTATGCCTTTCTCCGCGCCACGATCGGCGATGCCTACACCGACCCACGTTTCTATGCTAATTGGGATGGTGCACGCGAGGCGGGGCTCCTTGTCTCTGCGTATCACGTGATCACGCCCAAGGTCTCTGCGTCCGCGCAGATGGCTCATTTCTTCGATGTCCTAGATGATCGCATTTCGGACCTGCCCCTGGTCCTGGATGTTGAGCGCGAAGATGGCGTGGCGCCGGCAGGCATCACGCGATGCGTCAAGGACTGTCTGTATGAGGTTGAGGGCCGTGAGAATCGGAAGCCGATCATCTACACGGCGCGCTGGTTCTGGGATCGCCTGGTCCTCCCTGCGCGCGAGTGGGCGGAGTATGATCTGTGGGTCGCCAGCTATACCTCGCTGCCTCTCTTGCCGCGCGACTGGACTTCGTGGCGTTTCTGGCAGTATTCGGAGACCGGACGCGTTGCCGGCTCGGGTTCACGATCGACGGACCTGAACTGGTTCTCCGGATCCTACGACGACCTGCTCGCCTATGCCGGCAAAGAACGTGAGGCCCTCCCCGAACCCGTGGTGCTGTGGCGTGCGCGGGTCATCATTCCCAAGCTCAATGTCCGCAGCGGGCCGGGTAGGCGCTTCAGAAACATTGGCGACCTCCACGAGGGTGATGTTGTTGAGGTGTTCAGCCTTACCGGTCAAGATGTCTGGGTCGAGTTTGAGCCCGGCAAGTGGGCTGCCTTCACCTTGGGCGACGATGAGGACACGCCCTATATGGAGATCCTACCGCCCGAACCGGATCTTCCTGAGGATGAGCCGGATGTTGAGGAGGGGTGAGCGCTCGGGGGGACTTGCGCTTTTTTGCGTTTCCTGTCATGATTGTGTATAATCATTTGAGAGGTGGTCTATGACACGATCGAGAGCTAAGTTGCAGAACGCTTCGGCACTTATGTGGATCGCGTTTGTCTTGGCCTTGTTGGGGCTCGTCTTGCCGATGCCACTTATGGCCCGCCAGCCCGTCGGCGATGCCCCGCCCGATCCCGGGCGCCGCTACTTCGAGGAGACACAGTTCTGGGTCAGTGGTGACTTCCTCGCTTTCTTCGATGCCCATGGGGGCTTGGAGGTCTTCGGGTACCCCATCTCGGCACCTTTCAATGATAGGGGCGTGCTCACGCAGTATTTCCAGAACGCGCGTATGGAATGGCATCCGGAGAACTCGGAGGCCTACAGGGTGCAGTTGGGCCTCCTTGGTGATGAGTTGGGCTTTGCGCAGGCGCCGATCGAGCGTCCGTCGTGGAGTGTGGGCCGGGCCTATTTCCCGGAGACGGGGCATACGATCAACCACGTCTTCCTGCGCTATTTCCGAACTCGCGGTGGGGTGGACCTCTTTGGTTATCCGATCAGTGAGATGTTCGTGGAAAACCAGAAGGTGGTGCAGTATTTCCAGCGGATGAAGCTAATCTGGACGCCGCAGACTGCGCGTGTCGCCGTGGGCAATTTGGGTGAGTTGTATGTTAACGCGCACCGCACTTCATTGCCCGTGAATGCGCTCGAGTCGCTGCCCTACAGGTACAACACTCTGGGTGTGCAGGATCTGCGTATGGTGATCGGCCTCTCGCGATCCGTGGCGAGATCCCAGAAGGATCAGACGGTGACGGTTGTGGTGCTCAGCGATCGCGATGATGAACCTCTGGCTGAAGCCCAAGTGAAGGTCGCGCTCAGCTTGGAGAACGGTGAGCCCCTCCCCAATCTGACACGAATTGTCGGTACCGACAACCGTGGGCGTGCCCGAGTCACCATCCCGCTCGAGAGCATCGATCCCGGGACCTGGGTGGTTCTCGATGTCGAAGCGACCTATGGAGCTGTGAGCACCTCGCAGAAGCAGTTGTTCCTAGTCTGGTGGTGAGTGCGCCGGGACTCAATATCTCAAAGGGGCCGGTCTCTGACCGGCCCCTTTTCCTATGACCTCTCTTGGTCAGGCTCCGATGCGAAGACGTAGCCCACCCCACGCACGTTCAGGATGTAGCGCGGATTCTCCGGGCAGGGTTCCAGCTTACGGCGCAACCGCCGGATATGGACCCGCACGATCGACCGCGCTCCCCACGCATCGGTCTCGTAGCCCTGGGCGCACTTGACCAGCTCCTGCGGTGTACAGACCTCATCGGCGCGGTTGGCGAGGCACTCGAGTAGCTTGAACTCGGTGGGCGTGAGATCGATGGGCTCTCCCTGATGGGTCACCAGATGTTTGGCCTTGTCGATGACGACATCGCCCACCGTGAGGGTGTCATCGTCGGGCGGCGGGACGAGGGTGACGCCTTCGAGGCTATCGGTCTTGACCAGCTGCTGAAGCGTCGTCTGCAGTTGCTGGACCAAGGCACGGCGATGCCGTCCGGCTTTCAGTTCGGACAAAGCCCGCCGGACCGCGCTGAGAACCTCGTCCACCGGGCACGGTTTCAGTAGGAAATCGTAGGCGCCCTTGCGCAGCGCGTGAATCGCCGTCTCCAACGTACCATAGCCGGTGATGAGAATGACCACCGACTCTTCGGAGATCTGTCGCAGGCCATCCAGCACCTGAAGGCCATCGATGCCCGGCAACCTGAGATCCAGGATCGCGATATCGAAAGGGGCTGTTTGCTGTTGAGCTAAGGTCAGGGCCTCCTCGCCTGATGCTGCCAGCGTGACCTGGTAGCCCTCCAGTCGGAGCACCTCCCCCAGGGTGATGCGCTCGGCTGCCTCATCATCGACAATCAAAATCCTCGCGTAGGTCTCCATAGCTCACTTTCCCTCGGGGTCTAGGTACTCTGGAAGACGGATGATGAACGTTGTTCCGCCACCGGGTGGACTCTCGACCTCGATCGTCCCGCTGTGGCGCTCGACAATCCCGTAGCTGATCGCCAGTCCAAGCCCGGTTCCGGTGGGCTTCGAGGTGTGGAAAGGTTCAAACAGGTGATCACGAATCTCTGCCGGAATGCCCGTCCCACTATCCCGGAATGCTGCGACGATCTGCCGGGCTTCTGCATGATAGGCCGTTCCTACCCATAGGGTTCCCCCCTCGGGCATCGCCTCGATCCCATTGATGATCAAGTTGAGGAAAACTTGGGTAAGTTGGTTGGCCGTGCCGCGCACCAAGGGCAGCCGTGGATTAAGACGTGACTCGACCTGGATGCGCGACTGTTGAAGTCGTTTGCTGGCGATGGCGAGTGCGTCCTGTACCGGGTTGTTGACGTCCAAGGGCTGCATAGCCGATGAAGGGCGGTAGAAGTCCAGCATGCGGTGGACTATCTGGACGAGACGGTTGACCTCATTTTGGGCCATCTCCAGAAAGCGCTGTCGCTGATCCCCATCCAGCCCCTTGTGGGACGCCAGGTGAAGGCTGTTTTGGATCGCCTGGAGGGGATTGTTGATCTCGTGCGCCAACGAGGCCGTCAGGCGCCCCACCGCTGCCATCTTCTCGGCCTGAATCAGTTGGTTCTGCGAGCGCTCCACCTCATCGGCAAAAGCCTCCAGGTCGTGGAAGAGCCATGCTTTCTCCACGGCAATCACGAGGGTGGCTGCGACGTGCTCGGCGAGCGTGATGTCCTGTTCGCGAAGCGTGTCGCCGCGCCCGAGTGCGACGAGCGACCCGACCGCTTCTTCGTTCTTGATCAGGGGCACGCAGAGGATATCAAGCGGGACGAGTTCAAGGGCTCGGCACCAGAATCCCGACGTCATACGCCGCTTCAGGATCGGACGTATCTCGCCGGCGACCTGCCGGAGCAAAGGATCGTCTTGGGGGATCAACCTGCCTTCCAACCAGATGCCCACCGGCGTGTGAGCGGCGCGGACAACCCAATCATCGGTCTCCTCGTCGGCTAACACCACCGCCAGGGCATCGGCGTCCACGAGTCGTCCCAACCCATTGAGCGCAGCGACCAAGACCTCATCGAGGTTCAGGCTCGAGGAGATCGTGCGGTTGATCTCATCCAATGCCGCGAGCTCTTGGTTGCGCTGGCGAAGCATAAGCTCGGTTCTGCGGATTCTGGCGACCACACCGACGCGGGCGAGAAGCTCCTGTGGATCGAAGGGTTTGATGATATAGTCGTCCGCCCCCATCTCCAATCCACGTGTCTTGGCCGCGATGGAGTTGAGACCGGTGATAAGGATCACCGGGATTTGTTGTAGCTCGGGGTCGGCTTTCATCTTGGCGAGGATGTGGAAACCATCCTCACCGGGCATCATAATATCGAGTAGAACGATGTCGACGGGGTGCCCTTCGGCGACCTGGCTGTGCAAGAGCCGTAGCGCGGAGTCGCCGTCCTGCTTGACGAGGATCTCACTGGGCATCATCGCTAGGACATCCTCGATCAGCTTGATCATCTCCGGTTCGTCGTCGACGATCAGGATGCGAGGGCGCGAAGCATCCCAATGATCCGTCGCCGACGGTGCCTGGGACCAAGTTGTGATCAGCGGATGCAGTGACATAGCTGCTCGCTAGATGCTATATCCATAATCTGTTCGGGCGGTTAGATCGACCGAGAGGTGCCGTGCGTCCCTGGAGCTGGTGGCGCCGAACCGCCGCCTCAACGGCCTCGTTCAGGGCCTCAAATCGCGCTTCGCTGAGCACAAGACCGCCGACTCGCGGTGTATCGGTCAGTCCGGCAAAGACCGCACGCCGGCTGGCGTGAGTGCCTGCGAGCGGCACGAAGAAGGTGCTCGCGGGCGGGTAGAGATGCCGTGTATGGACGCGCACCGGCTGGTTGTAGTGGACCTCCAGAAGACGCTTTTGGATACGATAGCCTTCGAGGACCTCCTCAGGCAGATCGGCGTCGCCTTCGTGCCCTGACCAGTGACCGATCGCGTCGGCGAATGTCTCCATGACCGCATCGTATTCGGAATCCCCCGGGAAGCACATCGCGACGTCCCCATCCCAATAGACGATGATCCAATCGGCCTGAGCTTTGAACGACCTCAGGAACCAGAGGGGGTCCTCATTCGTCAGCGCGTTCGCCCACCAATAGATCAGCCCAGCCACCAGGGCTAGGATGAGCAGTCGACTCAAGAGCCTCGGGCGTTTGCCGGTCATAGATGATCCTCCCAACAAGATTATAACTTGCTTTGCGCAACTTGTGAAGCGAAGCGTTGCCGGATAGTTGTCCCGTTCGAGAGGATGATAGGCTATGCACCACCGGCGCTATCTTCACGCCCGACGTATCAACCGACCTCCTTTTCGACCCACCAACATGCGACCCAGTGACCCTCTCCGTAATCTTTAAGGGGTGGCTCCTCCAGATCGCAGAGCCCATTCATCGCGTGGCGACAACGGGGGTGAAAATGGCAGCCCGGTGGCGGGTGAATGGGACTTGGGACATCGCCTTCGAGGATGATGCGATCGCGGGATCCTGCAAGTCGCGGGTTGGGGACCGGAATCGCCGACATCAGCGCCTGGGTATAGGGATGCAAGGGCCTGGCGAACAGCTGTTGCCGCCCTGTGAGTTCGACAATCTTGCCGAGATACATCACCGCGACTCGGGTGCTCACGTGTTCGACCACGCTCAGGTTGTGGGCGATAAACAGATAGGTGAGGTCGAGCTGCTCTTGGAGGTCCATCAGGATGTTCAGCACCTGCGCTTGGACTGAGACGTCCAGCGCCGACACCGGCTCGTCGGCAACGATGAACTTCGGATCGAGGGCGAGGGCGCGAGCGATACCGATGCGTTGGCGCTGGCCTCCCGAGAACTCGTGCGGATAGCGCCTTGCGTGATGCTCCTCCAGATTGACCTGCCGCAGGAGCTCGACGACGCGCTCCTGGCGCTCCTGTGGTGTGCCGATGCGGTGGACAATCAATCCCTCCATGATGCTCTCACCGATGGGTATGCGAGGATTGAGCGATGAGTAGGGGTCCTGGAAGATGATCTGCATCGACTTGCGGATCTCCTTCATCTCCTGGGCATTGAGCTGAAAGAGGCTACGCCCCTCAAAGATCACCGAGCCCGACGTAGGAGGAATCAGCCGCAGAAGGGTCCTGCCCAGCGTCGTCTTGCCGCAGCCGGACTCCCCCACCAGGCCCAAGGTCTCTCCGCGTCGAATGGTGAAGCTCACCCCGTCAACCGCCTTAACGTGTGCGGTAACGCGCCGTAACACACCGGTGCGCACGGGGTAGTGTTTCACCAGATCTTGGACGATGACCAGGTCGTCCGGATGGTTCTGACGTCTATCCACCGTCGCGCTCAAACTGATCCCTCGTTGTTGGGGTTTTGATAAAGCCAACAACGGACCAGGTGCTCAGGTTTGCTCTTGATGAGATCGGGTTCGCGCTCCGTACAGATCTGAAGACCGTGCTCGACTCTGGCTCTGCATCGTGGGGCGAACTTGCATCCCTCTGGAAGGTCGATGAGATCCGGTACAGAGCCGGTAATGGTATCCAGGCGCCTTCTAACGACACCGCTGACCGGAATAGAGGCCAACAGACCCTGTGTGTAGGGATGCAGGGGATCATCAAAGAGGGTTTGCACCTTCGCCTGTTCGACGATGCGCCCGGCATACATCACGGAGACGCGGGAGGCCATCTCGGCGACGACGCCCATATCGTGGGTGATCAAGATGATCGAGGTGCCGAGCTGCTCACGGAGACCGCGCATCAGGTCGAGGACTTGGGCCTGGATCGTGACATCCAGCGCCGTGGTCGGCTCGTCGGCGATGAGCAGCTCCGGCTCACACGCAAGGGCTATCGCGATCATGATCCGTTGTGCCATCCCGCCCGAGAGCTCGTGCGGATAGGCGTGGACGTGCTTCTCGGGCTCGGGAATGCCGACGATCTGCAGCAGCTCTACGGCTCTCTCCCATCCCCGGGCTTTGTCGAGGCCTCGGTGGACCTCCAAGACCTCGGAGATCTGGTCCCCCACTCTGTAGACCGGGTTCAGGCAGGACGTCGGCTGCTGAAAGATCATCGAGAGCCGGTCCCCGCGCAGCAGGCGCATCTGAGATTCGGATAGCTTGAGGAGGTCCTCTCCGTTGAATAGGACCTGTCCGGCGATGATTCTGCCCGGTTCATCCACTAACTGCATAATTGAGAGCGAGGTCACGCTCTTGCCGCATCCGGATTCGCCGACCAAGGCCACGATCTCGCCACGGCGCACATCGAAATCGACGCCGTCGACGGCTTTGACGGTGCCGTTTTTGGTGTCGAAGTAGGTCTTGAGTCCGCGGACCTCCAGAATGGGCTGGTCATATCTCAATGTCTGCACATCATCCCCTTCGCCGGTCGACTGCTATGAGGCACCCTGTAGAAGCCGCGAACGGCGCCATGATGGATCGCGGCGCCGTTCGCATCGAGGACCTCACTGATTCCTCTTACTCCAGATCGAAGGCCTCGATAGCCCAGAGGCCCGATGTGTCCACCGCGTCCGGGACGAAGCCCTGGACCTCTTCGCGTGTGACCGCGAGACTGAGGTGCAGGAACAGGGGGATGGCGGGGAGTTGCTCGGTGAAGATGCGCTGTGACTCCCGATGTCCCTCGATAGAGTCCACGGTGCCGGGCAGCGCGGAGATCGCGCGTAGACACTGCTCGTCATAGGACTCAGAACTGAATCCGGTGTTGTTGCTGCCGTCCCAGCCGTTGACATCGGTGGGAATGCTGGAACTCAGGTAAAGATCGCATAAGGGGATCACGTCGGCCATCCAGGCGAACGAAGCCATATCAAAGCGGCGACCGAAGAGGGCACCCGCGGGGCCATCGGCATAGAAGTCCTCTGTCGGCAGGATCTCAAGGTCAACGCCGACGCCACAGTCGGCTAAGTTCTGCCGAAACAGCTGCAGATAAGCCTCACGGACGGGTAAGCCCGTTGACTGCCAGCTGAACTCTAGGCGGGTGCCATCGGCGATGCCGTCCACATCACTGGCCTCGCGGATACCATCACCATCCGCATCGAGCCAGCCGACCTCTTCCAATAGGGCCCTACCTGCTTCAGGATCATGGGGCCACTCGCTCACGGAATCGGCATAGAGGGGATGCGTCGGCGGCACATAGGAGTTGATCACAACCGAGCGACCGTACAGGAGGTCGTCGACAACGCGTTGGCGGTCCAGACACATAGCGATCGCCTGACGGACCCGAACATCCCCAAAGAAGTTCGGACGCTCGTAGTCGGGTGCCGGGTCGATTCCGAAGCCGGCGAGTTCCCAGACTGCCGAAGTCGTGAAGACCGGCTTCACCACGTTTTCCTGCTCCAGCTGCAGTAGGAGTTCGGCGTAGTCCATCAGCGAAGGATACTCTACGGCGATATCACACTCGCCGGAGATCAACTGGGCGATTACAGCGTTGGGATCTGATACGAAGCGAAAGATGACGGTGTCCAGATGAGGCAGTCCCTCATCGGCTCGGAAGTAATACGGGTTTCTGGTCATCGTGATGTGATTGCCGCTCACCCAGTTGTTGACGACAAAAGGTCCCCAGCCCATAGGCTCGCGTGTGCTCTCCGGAACTTCGAGCAGGTCTGCCGCTTGGAAGCCTAACTCGTCCTGCCATAGACTGCGAGGGAAGGGATGCCAGAAGTTGGTGAAATAGAGATCGTCGACGTAGCCGGGAACACCCGTCCACGTAACGGTGGTGTTGCTCGACGCAGCGTAGGAGGCGGTGCGGTCGACGCTGTAGCGGTTGGCGAGTGAGTCGAAGTCGGCGTTGAGCTCGAAGCTGTAGATGGAGTCGTCAACGGTCAGAGGATCGCCGTTCGACCACGTCAGCCCCTCGGTCAACTCAAACGTCACCACCATCTGATCCATGTCGATAGGCACACCGTCGAACTCGATCATGCAGTCAGTCCGGCGACACCCTGAGGGGTGGATGGGCGTACCTTCGAGAAGCTCGACCGGGTTGCCGTTAGCATCAACGACGATATCCCCGATCTGAACCGTCACGGTTCTGATGATCGCATCGCCATCGTCGAGACTGGGGAGTTT
>Ga0334895_1004289_pt1 | contig 10246 bp, 9 predicted proteins | sample GraSluR3_MG_7_FD_207229 | JGI IMG/M metagenome (GOLD analysis project Ga0334895, IMG submission 207229) | Sludge microbial communities from methane-producing bioreactor in Wageningen University, Netherlands - Granular Sludge_31_05-R3 | ecosystem: Engineered > Bioreactor > Anaerobic > Unclassified... | reverse complement strand
GCCTCTGAAGCAGAAAATTATAGATTACCTCGATGAGCTTGATGATACAGCTTCATTGTGCAACGCTGTGAACACAGTCTATTGGAAGGACGGCAGGCTTTGCGGATCGAACACGGACGGCGTCGGGTTTGTAAGGGGATTGAAAGAGCAGGGACAATACGACCCGGCAGGTAAAAGCTGTCTTATCTTTGGAGCGGGAGGAGCCGCACGGGGGGTCGCCTTCGCGCTTGCGGCGGCAGGGGTGGGCTCCATATCCCTCTGGAAGAGGAATTCCGGAGATGAAAAGCTGAAAAAGCTCGCAACCGGTCTCAACGCTTACCGTTCCGGGGTATGCAAGGTTCAGTCCAGTGATACTGATGATATCCCCGGTCTTATCAACAGCAGCGAATTGATCATAAATGCGACGCCTTTAGGTATGGCTCCCAATACGGACGCCACTCCTTTTGATACGAACCTGCTGGGGACAGGGCATATGGTCTGTGATCTCGTTTACGTGCCTCACGATACGCTGCTTCTGCGGCAGGCGGAGAAAAGAGGGGCACGGATCCTTTACGGTTACTGGATGACGATCTGGCAGGGCGTGGAAGCTTATCGGAAATGGACCGGCAGGGAACCTGACGTTGAAGTTATGACCAAGACAATTCTGGAACACCTGGCGAAAAAAGAATAAGCCTGAAGGACGGGCTTCATATGCCCGAAGGCGGGAAACCCCTGAATCCAGGCCGGAGGTGAACGTATTGAAGATATTGAAATGGCTGGATGAACATTTCGAAGAATATATACTCAGCGGTCTTCTTATTGTCATTGCGGTCGTAATGATGCTCCAGGTGATTATGCGGTATGTGTTCAACGCGTCGCTGTCATGGGCAGAGGAGGCTTCCAGGTATGCTTTCGTATGGTCCGCCCTCGTAAGCATCGGGTACAGTATTAAGGAAAACAGCATTCTCAAGGTCGATACCCTTGTTGAATCCCTGCCCGCGGGGTTGAAACATATCCTGTTAACTTTGATCAACCTCTCTGTCACTCTTTTCTTCGGGTATCTCTTTGTCAACTCGATACCGGCGGTTCAAAGGGTCGTCATGACCGGCCAGACAAGTCCTGCCCTGAAAATTCCCCTGAGCTGGATCTATTTCGCGGCCATCGCGGGCTTCTTTCTGGCAACGGTACGGTCTGTCCAGAAAACGGGACATGACCTTAGAGTAACGACCAGGAAGAAAGGAGCGTAAGTATGGTTTTGACATTATTTCTCATCCTGCTCGGCGGTCTTGCCCTCGGTGTTCCGATTGCCGTCGCCCTTGGATTTGCCACGATTTTTCCAGGACTCACGACCCCGGGTTTTCCCGCATCGCTGGCGTATGTCATACGGAATATAGTGAGCGCCCTGGACAGCACGCCCATGTTGGCCATTCCTCTTTTTATCCTTTCGGGAAACATCATGACCAGGGGCAAGATTTCTGACAAACTCTTTAATTTCTTCGCCTTTTTTATCGGAAATTTCCCTGCCGGAATCCCAATGACGGCAATCGTCACCTGCCTGTTTTACGGCGCTATTTCCGGGTCAGGCGTAGCGACTACTGCCGCTGTGGGCGGCATGGCAATACCCTTCCTGGTCTCCCTGGGATATGACAAGGTCTACAGCGCCGCACTGGTAGCCACGGCGGGAAGTCTTGGAGTCATCATTCCTCCAAGTATTCCTTTCGTAACCTATGGTGTTGTCACCGGAGTATCCATAGGCAGTCTTTTTATCGCAGGGATCATACCGGGGCTCGTGATCGGCATGAGCCTCATGGGATATGCTTTCTTTTACGCTAAAGTGCACGGCGAGGACAGGGCGAAAATTTCCGAAAAGGTGAAAGCCCTCCGATCGGGAGGTTTGCTGTCCCTTTTCAAAGAGAGCTTCTGGGCACTGCTCGCGCCGGTCATTATTCTCGGCGGTATCTACAGCGGAATCGTGACCCCCACCGAGGCAGCGGCCGTCTCCGTTTTCTACGCTCTCCTGGTCTGCCTTTTCATTTACAAAAGCCTTTCATTCAGGGAACTGGGAGCAGTACTGACGGACACGGTCAAGTCCTATGCTCCTATTGTCGTACTGCTCTCACTTGCCATCGTCTTCGGGCGGGTACTGGCACTGCTGCAGGCCCCGGTCGCGCTCCGTGACTTTATCCTGAGTTATTTCGCCGGGAACAGGTACGTTTTCCTCATCGCTCTCAACATCATTCTTATGGTCCTGGGCATGTTCATGGACGTGGGGCCGGCTATCGCCATTCTCGCCCCCATGATGCTCGCATCAGCAACTGCCCTGGGCGTGGACCCTGTTCATCTGGGAGTCATCATGGTGGTCAACCTTGCGATCGGCATGGCGACCCCCCCATTCGGGGTTGACCTTTTCGTGGCGGCGCCGCTTATAAAGGAACAGGTGATGAAGGTGGGCATCAAAGCCATTCCGTTCATCATCGCATTCATCGTCGCCCTTATTCTGATCACCTTTATACCTCAGATGAGCCTGCTGTTCCTGTAAGACCGGGTTGTGCTGAAAACCTTTACACCAATCAAGGTCGAAACGCTGTTTTTTTTCATCCTGTGCAGACAAGGGAGGTGAAAATGGCAGAGAACCTGTACAGCATCCAGCTGTTCGGGAGGTTTTAGCAAGAAAGGACACAGTACAAAAACATGAAGAAGGAGGGGTTGAAATGAAGCAGGTCAGGTTGTTTTCGCTGCTTTTGGGAGTTGCTTTTGCAGTATCGGTGATGTTCGGATTCGCGGGTCCGGTGACTGCCCAGGAATTTACGCTGCAGCTGGCGGGGGCCTATCCTTCCACCGGGGAAACTCCGAGGGCAATGGCTACCGAGAAGATCAAGGAACTTATCGAAACAAAATCGAACGGCAAGATCAAAGTTCAGATTTATCTCGATAACCAGCTTGGCGGCGACAGGGAAATCCTTGAGGGATGCCAGCTGGGTGATATCGCCATGGTCTCCCAGACGACGGCTCCCCAGGTAGGATTTATCCCTGAACTCGCCATTTTCGATATACCCATGCTGTACCCAAACCTCGACGTTTCGAGGAAAGCACTTTCCGGGGCATTTCGGGCAAAACTCGAGGAGTGGTATGACAGGGCCGGGCTCAAACTGCTGCTTTTCGAGCCCATTTATTACCGGGAGACGACGACCAGCAGGCCGATCAATACCGTTGCGGACTTCAGTGGTCTGAAGATCCGAACAATGGAAAACGAATACCACATGGCCTTCTGGAAAGCCCTCGGGGCCAACCCGACTCCGCTGAGCTTTGCGGAACTCTACGTAGCTCTGCAGCAGGGAACCGTTGATGCCCAGGAAAACCCGTATGAAATCATGTGGTCGAGCAAGTTTTACGAAGTCCAGAAATACCTCGTTAATACCCATCACATAGCGTTTATTCTGAGCATCAACATCAACAAGGGCATCTATGAAAGCATGCCCGATGAATACAAGGCAATCATTACCGAAAGCATGAAGGAGGCGGCGGAATATCTCTTCGATCTTGCAAAGAGCAAGAATGACGCAATGCTGGCCTCCCTCAAGGAAGTCGGAATGACCGTCATGGATCCGGATCCTGCTCTTCAGGCTGAATTGAAAAAGGCCGCAGCGGAAACCGTAAAATTGATCCGTAAAAATGTGGGAGACGCTGTTGTTGACGAAGTGCTGAAGTCTGCCGAAGAAGCGGCAAAATAGTTCGTATCTCCTTATTGAGAAGCCCGGGCTCTCCAGGCCCGGGCTTCTTCAGCTTATTGGTATCGATAAAGGACGGAGACGCACACGAAAGACTGATCTTCTCTTCGAATGATCTTGAAATGCGGGAGGCTGAATATGGACACTGTCACTGTAGCTCTTGTGGGAGCCGGCTATGCGTCACATCTGCACTGCAGCGGGTACAGGAAGGTTCACGGGGCATCTGTTCGCCTGAAGATGATTTGCGATGTGGATACCGTAAGAGCGGAAAAAATGGCGTCTTCCCATGGAATCGAGGGAACCTGCCGGGATTTTCGTGTACTTTTGGAGGATAAAGAGATCGACCTGATCGATATCTGCACACCGCCAGATCTCCACGCACAAATGATAAAAGACGCCCTTTCAGCCGGAAAACACGTTATATGTGAGAAACCTCTCACGGGATACTTCGGTGCGGAAGGTGATCCTTTACCCATCGGCAGTGCGGTTTCCAAGAGAAAAATGTACGAAAAGGTGTCAGAAGAGGTGGATGAACTCCTCAATGCAGTGAAGGCAAGCGGCAGGCAGTTCATGTATGCCGAGAATTACGTGTATGCTCCTACGGTAAGGAAAGCAGCCGAAATATTGGAGAATAAAAAAAGCAGGATCCTCTTCATGAAAGGAGAGGAATCTTTGGCGGGGTCAAGTTCACCTGTCGCAGGCCGTTGGGACAGGACAGGGGGAGGTTCCCTCATCAGGGTCGGGTCTCATCCGCTGTCGGGGGTCCTCTGGCTGAAACAGGTGGAAGCCCGGGCGAGAGGTGAGGAAATCAAGGTCCGGAAGGTCTGCTGCGACACCGGTGTCGCTACTTCTGTTCTCGGAGAGTCCGAAAGAAACTGCATCAGGGCAAATCCGTACGATGTGGAAGATGTAGCCACCCTGACACTGACCTTTTCAGACGGAACCAAGGCACTCATTGTTGCAGCCGATACGGTGCTCGGAGGGACAAATAATTTTATTGAAATTTATGCCCACGATGCCTCCCTGATATGCAGATTGACACCTCCGGGAAACATGGACACCTATTTCCTGGATGAAAAAGGACTGGAAAAAACAGTTCTGGCGGAAATGCTTCCCACCTCAGTAGGGTGGCAGCATGTCTTTGTGGCTGATGAAATACTCAGGGGTTACACCGGCGAATTGCAGGACTTTGTAGAAAGCGCCATGCAGAACAGGCAGCCCCTTTCAGGCATCGACCTCGCTGCCGAGACGATACGGATAATTTACGCTGCATATTGGTCAGCTGAAGAGGGGAGAGCAATAGAGTTTTAGGAGTTCCGGAAGGATATTCACCGAGGCGACCAGCCGGCCTGAAGGGTGATCCTGGAGGGCCCCGCACAACTGAGGCTGTGCCGGTTTCTTTTGTCGTTAGAGTATCCGTTACGGGAAGAAGGGAGATAACTGCAGCTGATCACCCCATAATTGAAGTAGAAGAGTCCCCTTTGGGGATTTTTGGACAGAAAATCTTCGAGATGCGATATCTGCGTATCTCGAAGATTATTTGTACAAAAAAAGAACAGAGGAACTCCTTCGCCTCTTCATTGGTGTGAAAAAGGGGCGGAAAAAAACTTCAGTTTTCCGATTACTAGCCCGGAATGATCCACATAACCACTTTTTCCCAAAACAAATATTCAGGAAAACCCTTTGAAGCCCGGAAAACCGGGAACAGAGGAAACGATAAAATCTGCACCTGCGGCAAAAAACGGAAAAATGCTTTTCCAATCCTCAACAGGATGCTCAACGGTGACACCCACCTTCATCCAGTCAGGAGCAGCGCAGCGGAGAAGGGCAGTTTCCCTGATAGTGGAGAATCCCCAGAAACCGGAACTTCCGATGACGCGGTCCGCCCGTGCTATTTCTGCACACCGAACGGCTGCAATGATTTCTTCATCGTCCATAAGTCCTGTTTCTATGGAAACAGAAAGGACCAAAGGGCCGGCAGCATCGCGGATTTTTTCCAGCACAAATCTCACGCCGGCTTTATCTCCAGCCTTCAGCCGATGCACCGGCAGGGCCGCAAGAACGCCACCCGCGCCTGCCTCCCGTGCTGCCAGTATTTCGGCGCAGACTGACGCTTCAGAATCTGTACCCGAGGGAGAGGTAATCGATGGAGAAACTTTCACATTTCCGCTTTCCGTAAATGAAAGCGCCTGGGGCACATAGGGAAGCGGAAGGAACAACCCTGCAATTTCTTTCTCCAAAACCCGGCAGCATAATGATTCAAGATCCTCAAGGGACAAATACGGGGTGAATATGGTCCATTCTATCCGTCCCTTCATGGTTTCCTCAGGTGGAACAGCAGCCATTCCGGCTTCCGCGAGAGCCGCCTGTCTTCCCGCTTTTTGAGAGAGCAGCTCTATATCGGTTGCCATTAATGATGATCCTTTTCCAGGAGGCAGGAGCAGATGTCCTCGTTCTTTCCTGTCCCTTTGCCTATGCGGACTGATTCAACGGAGACGTCTCCCGATCGTTGAAGCAAGAGGAGCAGCGAAAGAAGAGAGGAAGGGGAGATGCCGATCTTTTGGGCGGTTTCTGAAATGGAGAGATCGCTTCCTTCCACCGCGAACCGTTTCACCTCCCTGCATATGAGTGAAAGCCACTGCTGAAAGAGCATCTGGATTTCCGGCACGCTCGCCGCTGAAAACTGGGAAGTCCTCGTTACGGACTCTACCAGGCGCGCCGTTACAAGCCCCTCGGAATCGAGAAGACGTTTCATTTCTTCGAAAATATCCTGTTCGTTCATATCAACCCGTCCTTTCATAAAACGTGCACTGGCACCCGCGGTGAAGATGGTACAATAGAAAAACGGGGAAAGCGCCGCTTTTATCTATTGTATCTTACTATATTCCCCGGCGACAATGGAATCAACGGGAGGAAGCATGGAAAACAGGCTTGGTATCATATCCGATACTCATGGTCATGAAGAGGCCTGGACCGACGCTCTTCGGCAATGGGGCCCCATTGACGGAGTCCTCCATGCCGGGGATGTGCTTTCAGACGTTTCGACCGGTCTCGAGGAAATGATCAGGACGGCTCCTTTTCCGGTTGTCATCTCAAGGGGAAATTGTGACCGGCCCGAGCATGAAAGCATGATCGGCCGTCCGATCATGGCCCCCTACGCGACAGTCTGGTGGAATTCTCTTCTTATCCTGGTCGGTCACGGTGCCCCTTTTCAGCCTCTGAGAGCCCTTGCGCTCCAGTGCGGGGCTGACCTCGTTGTATATGGGCATACCCATGTGTCATCAATCGTCCGGGAGCAGAAAACGATCTTTCTGAATCCGGGTTCGGCGTCCCTTCCGAAAGGACGTGACCCGGCAAGCGCGGCCTTCCTGGACGGCCGGGGCATACGGATTTTCACTCTGGAAGACGGAGTGACGCTTCATGAGGAGTTATGGTGATTCCCCCTCGCTGGGGATCGGAGAGGGAGAAAGTACTTCCTGGAAAGGAATGAAAGCTGGAAACTTATGATACTCGTTGACCTTCACCTTCACAGCACCTTTTCCGACGGCTCTCTGGCGCCGGAATTACTCGTTGCACGGGGAAGAAGCAAGGGACTTTCCGTAATGAGCCTTACTGACCACGATACCGCAGCGGGCCTGCCCGGCTTTATGACTGCATGTTCCCGCTGGAACATGCAGTGTGTCACCGGCATCGAGCTCTCGGCTGATTTCCGGCGGACCATGCATATACTCGGCTATCGAATAAACTACCGCGATCCCGCCTTTGAGTCCGTCCTGGAGTCCTTACGAAAAGGGAGGGAATGGAGAAACGGCGAGATGGTCCGCAGGCTTCAGAAAATGGGACTCGACATTTCAATGGAAGAAGTTGCCGCGGAAGCGGGTGGCGATGTGGTCGCACGTCCCCATCTTGCAAAAGTTATGGTGAGGAAAGGATACGTAAACGATCTTCCCTCCGCCTTTGCGAGATATATCGGCGATTCAGGACCTGCCTATGTTGAGAGGGACCGGCTCTCTCCCCGGGAGTGCATCTCGCTGATCAGGAATGCGGGGGGGCTTGCCGTACTTGCCCATCCTGTACAGACAGCCGATACGATCGGAGAGCTGAGAGAGATCTCTGCCGGGCTGAAGGAATGGGGCCTGTGGGGAATGGAATGCATTTCATCCCGCCACACTTCCGAGCAGATTTTTCAATATCTGTCAGTTGCTGCAGAGTTCGGGCTTTTCCCTACTGCAGGCAGCGATTTCCATGGAAGCGCCAACCCCTCTACAGCCATGGGGATTCCTGTTTCAGAGGATTTTCTCCCATGGGCGCGGCTTGGGGTAACACTTTGAAATCCTATTTTTCAAAAAATGACAAAAGAGGCGTTTTCAGGCAGTATTGCCCTCCTGGAACCGCCGCTGAAATGTTATCATATCCTTTTAAGTCAAAAGACTGTTATTAAAGCAAGGGGGCTTTTTGATGTTTCCTGTTGATCTGAAAAGCGATACTGTTACCCGCCCGTCCAGGGAGATGCGCCAGGCCATGTTCGATGCAGAGGTGGGAGATGATGTGTACGGGGAGGACCCCACGGTAAACCGTCTTGAAGAAACCGCCGCGCGGATGACTGGAAAAGAAGCGGCACTCTTCCTTACCTCGGGAACCATGGGAAATCTTGTCTCTGTCCTCACCCATTGCGGCAGGGGAGACGGCGCTGTTCTCGGGAGCAACAGCCATATTTATTTTTTTGAGGGAGGCGGTCTTTCCGCTCTCGGAGGCATAGTTCCCCTGACTGCTGATGATTCATCGGGCGTCATTCACCCTGAAGAGGTCGAGCGGAACTGCAGGCCTGAGAACGTTCATTTCGCACCTGCGAAACTTCTTTGCGTGGAAAACACCCATAACCTGTGCGGAGGGCTGGCCGTATCCCCCGGCCAGATGAAGGACTCTACAGACATGGCCCGCAAACACGGACTTTCAGTCCACATGGACGGTGCACGGGTGTTCAACGCCGCAGCCGCATGGAACTGTCCCGTGACAGAGTTTACATCCCTGGTCGATACGGTACAGTTTTGCCTTTCCAAAGGGCTTGGTGCCCCTGTCGGCAGCATGCTCTGCGGTCCGGCAGACTTCATTGCGAAAGCCAGGCACTGGAGAAAAAAAGTCGGCGGCGGTCTCAGGCAGTCAGGAATAATCGCTGCCGCAGGATTGTACGCCCTTGAAAACAATGTCGGCCGCCTCGCCGAGGATCACCGGAACGCGGCACTCCTGGCCTCCATGCTCTCCGAAGGCGGGCTTGAGGTCGAAAGAAACCCAAAACCCACGAACATGGTGTACTTCCACGTACCTGAAAAGGCTGCGAAAGACCTTCATGTGCGGTGCGAAGCCAGGGGAGTCCTGTTCAACGCTGCCTCCGGGGGAAGGATCCGTATCGTCACTCATATCGATGTCTCCAGGGAGCAGGCAACTGCAGCAGGTAAAATTATCCTCGAGGAGGTTCTTTCTTCGTGAGAAATGCTCCGGCCCGGGAGATGGTGGAGGAAGCATCGGATTTCCTCATCCGGAGGGCGATAAAGAAAGGCGCCGCCTCTGCTGATGTTCTGTACAGCTTCGGGTGCGGCAATTCGCTGTCACTCCGTGACGGTTTCCCTGAAAAGAATACTTCCGGAACATCACTGGGGGTAGGGCTTCGGACAGTTGACCGGGAGGGCCGCCAGGGAATTGCCCACGTCAATTCTCTGGATGCTCCCCATCTCGAGGAAATTGTGGAATGGAGTCTGACAAACTGTACCTTTGCGGAGCCGGATCCTTTCATCCGGCTTTCCGAAGAGCCTCTTGAAGAAATGCCCTCCCTGGAACTTGAGGAGCGTCGAATTACAGAACTGACCCATGATGAGCGGATGGCTGCCTGTACTGAAATGTGGGAGACGGCCAGGGACGCCGATCCCAGGGCCATATCGGTTCGAAGCGCTTCCTGGGGAGATGGATGGGGAGAAACCCACTACAGGTCTTCAACAGGGATCTCCGGGTGGTATTCAGGGGCCAGCGCGGGGTGCGCCGCCTCAGTCATCCTCCAGGAGGGAGAAATTATGGAGATGGGCGGGGCAGGCGACGACAGCCGGAGCATTTCCGCTCTCTCCCCGTCGGAGGTATCCCTTCAGGCAGTAAAGCGAGCTGCCCTTGTCATCGGAGGTTCGCCGCTTCCCACGGGAAGATACGACCTCGTGATCGACGGAGAATCTGCTGCGTCACTTGTTGATGTCATCGGAGAGCTCTTTCTCGCCTCGAACATTCACAAAAACAGATCTTTCCTGAAGGGAATGCTGGGCAAACAGGTATCCTCCCCGGCGCTTACACTTGTGGACGACGGCATCCTCAAAAAGGGACTCGCCTCGGCACCATTCGACGGAGAGGGAGTCAGGTGCGGGACGACCCGTATTCTTTCTGATGGAGTAGCTGTATCATGGCTTTATAATATGAAATATGCCCTGATGGACGGCGTTCCTTCTACAGGCAACGCGAGCAGGTCTATTTCGGGCACGCCGGATGTCGGTTGTTCAAAT
>Ga0334895_1004286_pt1 | contig 10253 bp, 5 predicted proteins | sample GraSluR3_MG_7_FD_207229 | JGI IMG/M metagenome (GOLD analysis project Ga0334895, IMG submission 207229) | Sludge microbial communities from methane-producing bioreactor in Wageningen University, Netherlands - Granular Sludge_31_05-R3 | ecosystem: Engineered > Bioreactor > Anaerobic > Unclassified... | reverse complement strand
TGTTTGTTGAATATTAGGCCCTTCGTCATATGTTTGTCATCTTTGATCATGCCACAAACTGGGATCTTCAAGCCATAATTGTTCAAAACTTCCAACACAACTCCAACCTGCCCTTTGCCACCGTCCACAAGAATGAGATCAGGCATTTTTACAAACCCTTCCTGTCCCTTGCTTTTGCCAATCATAGTCATTCCTCTGTGAATTCTTCTGTCCAACATTTCTTCCATGCTCTTATAGTCATCTTGTCCACGGAAAGACTTGATTCTAAATCGCCTGTAATTGCTTTTGTTAGGCATCCCTTTCTCAAACACAACCATTGAACCCACATTCTCAACTCCTTGAAGGTTTGAGATGTCATAAGCTTCTATTCGGTTTGGTGGGTTTTTCAGACCAATAAGTTGACCTAATTCAGCCACGGCTTCCAAGTTCTCTGACTGCTTTTTCTTGATCCTTTTGACATCCTTGCTAAGTTTTTCTTCCGCATTCTTCTTAACCATTTTAAGAAGCATGTTTTTCTCGCCTTTTAAAGGAACTCTAATTTCCACCTTGTTACCTCTTTTGGACGAAAGCCAGCCTATGACCACATCCATATCTTGAAATGGAACGGCAACATGAATTTCTTTTGGCACATAAACCGTTCCAGCGTAAAATTGCTTGATGAAACTCGCCAATATTCCTTCTTCTGAGTCTTCCAGGTTCACATCCAATAAAAAGTCCTCTTTCCCCATGAGATTTCCACCTCTGATGAAGAAAATCTGCGCTACCGCATCAGAGTCACTACTAGCGATTCCTATCACATCTGTGTCATGAATGCCTGTCTTGGAAATTTTTTGTTTTTCACTTAGATTTTTGATCGCCTGTATGCGATCTCGGTAAGTGGCGGCTTGTTCAAACTGCTGAGAATCTGATGCTTCTTGCATCCTTTTTGAAAGTACTCTCAGTAATTCTTCCTCTTTCCCATTTAATAGATCTATCACTTGATCAATGATTTTTTTGTATTGGTCATTTTTAATCTTGCCAATACATGGTCCATGGCACCTGTTGATGTAATAATTCAAACACGGTCTCGATTGCTCTTTCCCTGTGATGATTTTCAGGTTGCAATCTCTGATTTTAAAAATGTCTCTTATACTATCAATGCTTTGTTTTACAGCGTATGCGCTAGTATAAGGCCCAAAATATCTACTTCCGTCTTTCTTTATTTCCCGTGTCTTAGTCACCCTAGGAAAAGGATCCTTTGTCGTGATTTTGATATAGGGGTAGGATTTGTCGTCCGTAAGTCTCGTATTGTATTTAGGCCTGTGTTTCTTTATTAGATTGGATTCTAGAATCAACGCTTCAATTTCTGAATCTGTCATGATGTAATCAAAGGAGCGTATCCCTTCAATCATTTTTACTATCTTGAAAGCATGGTTTTTTGATTGGAAATACTGCTTGATTCTTTTCTTGAGGTTTTTAGCTTTTCCAATATAGATAATCTGGTCGTTCTCGTCTTTCATCAAGTAAACGCCTGATTCTTGAGGAATGCTTTTTAATGCTTCTTTTATATCGAACATACCGCTCCGCCTCACTTAAGTAAAAAGCTCCAATCGTTCATCCCATTGGAGCCATTCCATACATCCTGAAAATATCTTTGCTTCGTCTAATTATATAATAATTGGAGGGTTTGAGCAACTAATGAATGACCTTCTCTAGGTATTGACCTGTAAAAGATCCTTCAGCTTTTGCAACTTCTTCAGGTTTTCCAGTAGCCACAATTAAACCGCCTTTATCTCCGCCTCCAGGTCCAAGATCAATGATGTAGTCTGCTCTTTTGATTACATCAAGATTGTGTTCAATCACCACAACTGTATTACCACCTTCCACCAATTTATCCAGTACCATCACCAGTTTGTGTACATCAGCAGCATGCAGTCCAGTTGTGGGTTCATCTAAAATGTACAGTGTCTTCCCAGTGCTTCTCTTGCTCAATTCCGAGGACAATTTTATTCTTTGGGCCTCCCCACCTGACAGTTGAGTTGATGGTTGTCCCAACTTAATATAGCCTAACCCAACATCCTCCATCGTTTTCAGTTTCACAGAAATGCTCGGCAAGTTTTCAAAAAATACAACCGATTCTTCAACGGACATATCCAGTATTTCGTGGATATTCTTCCCTTTATACCTCACTTCCAAAGTTTCTCGATTGTAACGTTTCCCTTTGCAAACCTCACAAGGCACATAGATATCCGGTAAAAAATGCATCTCTATTTTTACCACGCCATCTCCTTTACAGGCTTCACATCGCCCTCCTTTTACATTGAATGAAAAGCGTCCTTTTTGGTATCCTCGAGCTTTTGCCTCATTGGTCATGGCAAAGAGCTCTCGTATCTGATCAAACACTTTTGTGTAGGTTGCAGGATTTGATCTAGGTGTCCTGCCAATGGGAGATTGGTCAATATTAATAATCTTATCTAGATGCTCAACTCCTAAAATATCTTTGTGATTACCCGCAGAAATTCGACTTTTATGGTATTTCCTGTGTAATCCTTTGTAAAGTATCTCATTAACCAAAGAACTCTTTCCAGATCCAGATACACCTGTTACGCATGTGAACGTCCCTACAGGAATCTCAACGTCAATGTTCTTAAGATTATTCTGTTTTGCACCCAGTATTGCTATTTTTTTGCCGTTCCCTTCTCTTCTGATTTTAGGTACTTCAATTTTTAATTCTCCGATCAGGTATTGGCCAGTAATTGATTCCTTGCATTTTTGTATGTCCTCTACTGTCCCTTGGGCAACCACCTTGCCACCATGTATTCCTGCGCCTGGTCCAATATCTAAAACATGATCAGCCGCGTAGATAGTTTCCTCGTCATGTTCAACAACAATCAATGTATTGCCTAGGCTTGTCAAGTCTTTTAAAGCTTTAATCAACTTAGCATTGTCCTTTTGATGCAAGCCAATGCTAGGTTCGTCTAACACGTAAAGCACGCCCACTAGACTAGATCCAATCTGTGTTGCCAGTCGTATTCTTTGTGATTCACCACCAGACAAGGTGGCAGCACTTCTGGATAGCGTCAGATAATCCAATCCCACATTGATTAAAAATCCAACCCTTTCATTGATTTCGATAATGACTCTGTCTGCAATGAACGCTTTTCGAGAATCAAGTTTCATGTTCTGACAAAAGCTCAACAATACATCAATAGGAAGATTCGAAAGCTCATAAATGTTCTTCCCGTTGATTTTCACCGCCAAGGCTGTTGGATTGAGTCTGGCTCCATTGCAAACATGGCAAGGTGTTTCGGTCATATAGCTTTCAATCCATTGACGAATAGGCGCAGAGTTCGTTTCTCCATACCGTCTTCGTAGGTTGTTGACCACCCCTTCAAAAGGTTTGTTATAAGTTTTTTGACCTGAATATTTACTTTCAAAACTAACTTTTACCTTTCTTCCATTGGTACCATGCAAGATTTCTTGAATGAAAGCATCCGGCGCTTCTTTGATCGGAAGATCAATGTTAAACTTGTGATGATCTGCTATTCCTTTGAAAATTTGGAAATAGTAGCCAAGCTCTTGAGCACCAAAAGGAGCAATCGCTCTTTGAGGCACAGATAACTCCCAGTCTGGTATGATCAGGTCCACGTCTACTTCTTTATTGACCCCAAGACCGTTGCATGCCTCACACATCCCATAAGGATTGTTGAAAGAGAACAATCGAGGAGAAATTTCTCCCAGACTGATGCCACAATGGACACATGAAAACTCTGTGCTAAGTAGCATTTCCTCTTTTCCAATCACATCTACCAGTATCAATCCTTCTGCCAATTCCAATGCTTTCTCCACAGAATCCGCAATTCGTTTAGTCATTCCTTCTCGTACGATGATTCGGTCTACTACGATCTCAATTTGATGCTTGATGTTTTTATCCAATACGATTTTTTCTTCCAGTTCATGGGCTTGACCATCTACTCTGACACGCACAAACCCTTCTCTTTTGATGTTGTTCAGTAACTTAGAATGTGTTCCTTTCTGACCTCGAACTACTGGTGCCATCAGCTGAATTCTAGTTCCTTCTGGTAACCCCGTTATGATATCTACGATTTGATCCACCGTTTGGGATGTGACTTCTTGACCACAAACAGGACAATGAGGAGTCCCTACTCTCGCATATAGTAATCTTAAATAGTCATACACTTCTGTTACCGTTCCAACAGTGGATCTCGGGTTTCTATTGGTTGTTTTTTGGTCTATCGCTATGGCAGGAGAAAGGCCTTCAATCAGCTCTACATCTGGCTTTTCCATTTGCCCCAGGAATTGACGGGCATATGACGAAAGGCTTTCCACGTATTTACGTTGTCCTTCTGCATAAATGGTGTCAAATGCCAAAGATGATTTCCCAGATCCACTCAACCCTGTAAAAACAATGAGTTGATTTCGAGGTAGCACCACATCAATATTTTTTAGATTATGTTCTTTTGCTCCTTTTATGACAATATTATTCTCCATCGATTCCTCTCTAAACAAGTATATTGCTGAATTTTTTCAGACGTTTGATCTCATCTCGCAGCATAGCTGCTTTTTCAAACTCTAAATTCTTCGCCGCTTCCATCATTTCCTTTTGCATATTGTCGATGAGTTGCAGCATTTCTTTTTCACTATGGATTTCAACCTGTTGCTCTGAAAGGTACTTTCCACCTTCCTCCGCCACAACTGTTGCTTCAATGACTTTTCTAACCCCTTTCACAATAGATTGAGGTGTGATTTTATGTTGAATATTGTAGTTTTCTTGTATCTTTCTTCTTCGGTTTGTTTCTTCTATTGCAAATGCCATGGACCGTGTTATCTTATCTGCATACATAACAACATGCCCATCAATATGACGTGCGGCACGTCCAATGGTTTGTATTAAGGATGTCTCCGACCTCAAAAATCCTTCCTTATCCGCATCAAGAATCGCCACCATAGAAACTTCTGGCAAGTCTAGACCTTCCCTCAAAAGATTAATGCCCACCAACACGTCGAATTTTCCAACCCTCAGGTCTCGAATAATCTGCATGCGTTCGATGGTGTCAATGTCAGAGTGAAGGTACTCCACTCGAATGTCCAAATCTTTCAAATAGAACGTTAGGTCCTCTGCCATTCTTTTAGTCAATGTGGTAACCAAAACACGCTGCTCTTTTGCTGTAACCTTTTTGATTTCTCTAATTAGATCATCCACTTGCCCATCCACTGGACGTACGGAGATTCTGGGATCAATGAGTCCGGTAGGCCGAATGATTTGTTCCACTACATTTTCTGATTTTTCTTTTTCATAAGGTCCAGGAGTTGCGCTAACAAACGCAACTGTGTTAATCTTTTTCTCAAATTCCTCAAACTTTAAAGGTCGGTTGTCAAGAGCTGAGGGTAGGCGAAATCCATAATCCACCAATGTTTGCTTTCTAGCTCGATCGCCATTAAACATGCCTCTGATTTGTGGGACCGTTGCATGGGATTCATCAATTATCATTAAAAAATCTTCCGGAAAATAGTCTATTAATGTATACGGTCTTGTTCCAGGAGGCAAATGATTGATATGTCTTGAGTAGTTCTCTATCCCTGAACAAAATCCCATTTCTGACAACATTTCCATATCGTATTTGGTTCGCTGTTCTAATCGTTGAGCTTCCACTAATTTATTCTCTTTTTGAAATTCAATTAGTCTTTCTCCCAATTCTTTTTCAATGTCTTGAACAGCTCTCTTGATATTCTCCTCTGTTGTTGCATAGTGAGATGCCGGATAGATAGCGATGTGTTTGCGTCTACCCATGATTTCTCCAGTGATAGCATTTACTTCTGTTAATCTTTCTACTTCATCTCCAAAGAACTCAATTCTAATGGCTTGTTCTGATGAGGAGGCAGGAAATACTTCCAAAACATCTCCTCTAACCCGAAAAGTACCTCTTGTAAAGCTTATGTCGTTACGTTTATATTGTATGCTAATAAGTTTTTCAATGATTTCATCTCGATCCTTGATCATCCCTGGCCGAAGAGACAGCACCAAATTTTCATAATCTATAGGACTTCCCAGTCCATAGATACAAGACACCGATGCCACAATGATTACATCCCGACGTTCAAACAAGGCTGCAGTAGCTGAGTGCCTTAACTTATCAATTTCATCATTGATTGACGAATCCTTCTCAATATAAGTGTCCGATGAAGGCACATAGGCTTCTGGTTGATAATAATCGTAGTAACTCACAAAATATTCTACTGCATTTTCAGGGAAGAACTCTTGAAATTCTGAGCATAGTTGGGCGGCCAATGTCTTGTTATGAGCAATGACCAGAGTTGGTTTTTGTACCTTCTGAATAATATTAGCCATGGTGAACGTCTTTCCAGAGCCGGTGACACCCATCAATGTCTGATACTTCAATCCCTGAATGATGCCATTTGATAGTTTTTCTACTGCATGAGGTTGATCACCCGTTGGCTGATAATCAGATTTTATCTCGAATTCATTCATTCTGTTCTCTCCATTCCTGTTAAGTTCAAGTTAATTCAGAACTTACGTTCGCTCCTATTTTATGGTTTTTTAAAGTAGAAGTCAAGTCATACTTTATGTCGTAGGCATTCTTTATTTATCAATAAAATAAGTTTTCATAGGCGGAAATCCATTAAACTCCACTGAACAATAGCTGCTTGTGTAAGCACCTGTGGATAGCCAATAAACACGATCTCCTCGTTCTAAACTTAATGGCAGCTCGTATTTAAATTCTTCATACATGATATCCATGCCGTCACAAGTCGGTCCAGCCAAAACAACAGGGCCTACTTCACCTTTCTTATCTGTTTGAATTGGATATTTGATTGATTCTTCCAAAGTTTCAATCAATCCATTGAATTTTCCTGTGTCAAGATAGACCCATCTAAAGTTTTCAAATTGATTCTTCTTCGAAACCAGCACCACTTCAGATACTAAGACACCTGTATTTCCCACCAAAGAACGTCCAGGTTCTATCAGTATTCTTGGTTGCCAATTGCTGAAATGTTGTTCGACAAAACGACTAATATGCTCAGCATAAACCGACAAGTCCTCAACAGGGTTTAAATAATCCGATGGCAATCCTCCACCTAAGTTTATCATTTCTAACGGATACCCTTCGTTTTCATAAGTCCACTCAAATATTTCTTTCACTTTAATCAAAGCATATTCCCACACTAATATATTGCGCTGCTGAGATCCCACATGAAAAGAAATACCATAGATGTCAACACCTTTTTGTTTCGCCAATGAAATCAACCGTTTAACCTCTTCCATGCTACATCCAAACTTTCTTGCCAAAGGCCAATCTGCCGACTGGGCACCTTCCACTAGCAATCGAATGTAAATGCGTGCTCCAGGTGCATGCTGCATAACATTTAACAAATCCATCTCACTGTCTGTTGCAAAAAGCTTTACGCCTTTTTCATAGGCATATTGTATATCTTTTACTTTCTTAATCGTATTTCCGTAGCTAATTCTATCTGCCTTGACTCCTAATTCCAAAACTCTATCTAGTTCATAAACTGAAGCGATATCGAAACAGGCCCCCTCATCTTTGATGCTATTCAAAACTTCCACAGCAGGATTGGCCTTTACTGCATAAAAAATGTCCGATTGAGGAAATTCTCTTGCCATTTCTTTATAGTTTTCATTTACTTTCCTCAAATCCACCACCAAAAAAGGGGTGTCAATTTGATCAGAAAATTCTTTTATCCGGGGCCAATTCAAATCATTTTCATACTCTTTATTATCCATGGTGCCTCCTTCGTTTTGTTTGCCAATTGGCAGTCATTTCACATACAATTATACCTCTTTTTTTAAAAACCCACTACTTTTCATTTAAAAATACTCCCGTAACCCCAACAGACTCTACGATCTGTTTACAGTTCCCACGGGAGTATTTTTCTAGGCTTGTCTTCATCAAATAACTATTGATCCAATCAAGCTTTTCTTTTCCAATGTCCCCAGCACTCTGTGATGATTTTTCTAGCAGCGAATACTGACGTCAATGCGCCATCTAAAGAAGGCGCTACTTCAACCACATCAAACCCTATAATCGGAAGGTCAAACAAACCTTTGAGCAAATCCAGTAATTGTCTGCTTGACATGCCTCCAAATTGAGGTGTTCCTGTTCCTGCAGCATATGCAGGATCCAAACAATCTATATCCACAGTTAGGTAAATTTTGTTAAACTTGGACATTTGCTTTTTCACAATCCGCAACGTTTCGTCTACCCCTATTTGGTTGAATTCATAGGCATTCACGACCTGTACAGGATTTTTATTGATAAAATTCAGTTCATCCATTTCAATTGAGCGGATCCCAATAAAGAACAAGCTGTCTGTTCCGTCAATATTTTTCAGCTCCAAAGCTCTTCTTTCAGTTGCACCATGCGAAAATGTATCACCATCAATTTCATGACATAAGTCAAAATGAGCATCAAGGTGTATGATTCCAAAGGATTCTTCCAAGGCATCGTCAATTCCTTGCAGTACTGGAATGGTTGTTGAATGATCACCACCTATCATTGTAAAACGTCTATCTCCTGCCACTAGATCGGCCACCAGTTTTCTCACTTTGTCAAAAATCTCTTCCCGGCTGTCCCCCTCACAGTCTCCCAAGTCTTTTACTTTTAAATGGGATAAATCCTCAAAATATTCTGTCGTCGGTGCAATGGCATGAGAAATAGCTCTCACTGAATCTGGTCCTTCTTTTGCACCATAACGAAAACTGATGCTCCCATCAAACGGAATTCCAAAAACTGCAACGTCGACATGTTCTAAATTCAAAGTTGGCTTGTTCAGTCCTGCCCATAGTTTAGCCTTGTTCATCGTTTCCTTTTGGTTCATTCTAAACCCTCCTCCGTTGATCAACCAGATTATCATCTAATGTCATATATAGTCTCTCAATATTTTTTCGACTGAGTGGGCAAATTCGCTTGAAGCACCCCAATCCAACTTAAAAAACATGTGTTGTGAAGCTCCAGTAGCGATAGACCTAACTTCCGTCTTGCCTCTAATGTCATCACAAATTACCGTCAAAGCCGCTCGGTTGCTATTTCTGATATAATATTTCTCAAAAACTAACGTCCCAATCCCTTTTCCTTCTCCAATATCAATGTATTCATCATACACCAAACTTGCCGTATGTTCCCTCTTTATTAATTCCAATGCGTTTCTTGCTGTCAAAGATACTTTAAAATTAACTTGACTCATACCCTTTCCTTTCTCATTGTGTCATTTTCAAAAGCAAAATTTCCCTTCACAAAGACTGGCACTTCCGTTCCATCTGATTGAACGCCCGTGATGGATAAGTCTTCGGTTCCAACCATAAAGTCCACATGTGTTAGAGAAAAATTAGCTCCTGCAGCTTCCAGTTCCTCTTCTGACATTTTACTTCCATCTTTCAGGCAAGTTGGGTAGGCTCTTCCAAGTGCCAAGTGACAAGATGCATTCTCATCATACAAAGTATTATAGAACAAAATCTGTTGGTTAGATATTGGTGAATCATATGGGACCAATGCTATTTCACCCAGTCTTTTTGCTCCAGGATCTGTCTCCAGTAATTCCTTCAAAATATCTAATCCTTCCTCTGCTCCAAAATCAACTACTTCACCTGATTTAAACTCAAACCAAAATCGGTCAATCAAATTGCCGTTATAGTTGAGTGGCATACTACTGTGCACTATCCCTTCCACGTCCAATCTATGGGGTACTGTGAAAACTTCTTCTGTTGGCATATTCGCAAAAAATATCTGCCCATTTGGCCCTTTATCTCCGCCACCATACCAAACATGGTTGTCTGGCAAAGCCAAGGTCAAGTTAGTTCCAAGGTCATTCCTCAATTTAAGATATTTAAAGTTTTTATCATGTAAAAAAGCGATCCGAGTGTCCAGGTTTTCCTGATGCTTTTGCCAAGCAGCCACAGGGTCTTCAACATCGGCTCGAACAGAATGAAGAATTGAATCCCACAATTTTTCAACTGCCTTTTCCTCTGTTTCTTTAGGGAAAACTTTTTTTGCCCAAGCTTTCGTTGGAATGGAGGCCACACACCAAACATTTTGATTGCTCATCATTCTGGAGCGCCAATAGGACAATCCTAGATTCATAGCTTTATTTTGACGGCTAATCTTCTTCGGGTCCACCGTTTTCATCAACTCTGGATCCGATGCTGAAATGCTTAAAAAAGCAGCATTTTGATTGGAATAGTCAGTAAAAAAGACCTTTACCCACTCTGGCACTTC
>Ga0334895_1004283_pt1 | contig 10259 bp, 8 predicted proteins | sample GraSluR3_MG_7_FD_207229 | JGI IMG/M metagenome (GOLD analysis project Ga0334895, IMG submission 207229) | Sludge microbial communities from methane-producing bioreactor in Wageningen University, Netherlands - Granular Sludge_31_05-R3 | ecosystem: Engineered > Bioreactor > Anaerobic > Unclassified... | reverse complement strand
AAACAATCTCCAGGCTTTTGAGAGCCTTGTTGCCCTTTCGACGGAAGAGATCGACAGAAAGAGCGGACTGCCGCACCGGGTACGAGCCATCTCCGCAGCCAACAATCTGCTCCTGGAGGCACCTGAAGCGGAAGGGATCGACCTGGCGGAGCTTCTCAGAATGCTCACCGATCCGGCGGCGGTAACAATCGAAAACCTGAAACAGCAAAGCATACACGTGGAAAAACTGAACGAGGTGGCCGCCGGCCTCTCGGACCTGATGGAAGTCCTCAAAGACCGGAAGCCGCTTCGTTTCTTTGTGGGAGAAACAGATATACTGATACAGGGGCACGGCTCTTTCGAAGAGGTCGGGAACAGACTCCGCAGACTGAACCACAGCCTGATTCCCGCCGACTGGCTGGACATTCAGGATGGACGCATCATCCTGCGCATCCCCGGCCTTAAATCGCCGCGGTAATTCCCCCGTCTACGTACAAAAGCTGCCCGCTTACGAAGTCCGAAGCCTGGGAGGAGAAAAAGAGCAATGCCCCGATCAGCTCCGAGGGATCTCCCCAGCGTCCGGACGGAGTACGGCCGCATATCCAGGAGTCAAAGGCGGGATCGTCCTTGAGAGGCTTGGTCATTTCCGTGGCGAAATATCCGGGGCCTATGCTGTTAATCTGGATTCCGTACTTCGCCCAGTCAACCGTCATCCCCCGGGTCAGCATCTTGAGGCCCCCCTTGGAGGCGGCGTAGGGCGCGATGGTCGAGCGCCCCAGATCGCTCTGGAGGGAACAGATGTTGATTATCTTGCCTTTTCCCCGGGGTTTCATCCCCCGGGAGACAACAGCCTTGGAGACCAGAAAGGCCCCGGTCAGGTTGACATCCAGGATCTTTCGCCACTCTTCTTCCGGGAACTCCTCCAGAGGTGCCCGGTACTGGATGCCCGCGTTGTTCACCAGGATATCGATGGGGCCGAAATTGCTTTCGATGTCCTGAATACCGGCATCGATGGACTGGGCGTCGGAGATATCGAAGGAGGATACATAGACATCGTAGCCCTCCCCTTTCATCTCTTTAAAGGTCTTCTCCAGCTGATCGGGGTTTCGTCCGTTCAGAACGACCCGCGCTCCGTTGGCCGCAAGGCCCCGGGCCAGGATAAGTCCCAGACCGCGGCTCGATCCGCTTACCAGGGCGATCTTATCTTTTACATCGAAGAGGTTCTGCATAGTAATTCCTTTAAGCGATTTATCGGTACCTGGATACTATACGGGAGGAAAAGCAGAAATGCCAGAGGGGTCGGGCATAAAGCCGGACCCCCGTCTCAGATCAGAAAAGAGGTATCGTGGGAGGACAGGCGCACAGGACCGTTTTCGCTAATCAGGTAGTTGTGCTCTATCCTCGCGCCGAAACCCTCGCCGTAGGCCCCGGGTTCCAGGGTGACCACATCTCCTGCAACAAGCACTTCCTGACTGTCGGCCACAAAGAAGGGGGCCTCCGGATGTCCGAGGCCGAGCCCGTGCCCCGCGTGGTGATTAAAGAAATCTCGGAAACCGCCCGCTTCAATCGCTCTTCTAACGGCTTCAAAGACCTCCCCGGCTCTGACACCGGGGCGAAGTTTCTCCTCCCCCGCCTCGATGGCCCGGTGGAGGGCCTTCTCAAGATCCCTGTACACCTGGCTAAGCTTTTCTGCCGCCACGATGGTGCTGGTGTAGTCAGCCCGGTATCCGTGCACATAGGGGTTCAGATCGATGATGACCGGGTCCCCCTCCTCGATTACCCGGGTTCCCGGCTGCCCCGTGGCCAGCCAGGCCCGGGGACCGCTGATAAGATCGCAGAAGAGGTTCACCGTCTCGCCGGCGGCAGAGATAAGGGCCTTATAGATTCGTCCGTAAAGGTCGATCTCCCGCATCCCGGCTTTCAGTTCTTTCCTGGCCCGCTGATGCCCTGTTCCGGTGAGGGCTACAATGGCCCTGATGATCTCCAGTTCATCCCGGGACTTTACCCGGCGCTGGCGGTACACGGCATCGCTTATATCCTCAAGGCGCGCGTTTTTCGGAGCGGCCCCGGCTGGAAAAACTCCTTCCTCGATACCAAGAAGAAAGCCCTGCCTCCCGGATGCAAGCTCCTCCAGCACTGCGGAGAGGGCCTTAAGCCCCTCCCGCCATACGGGCTTTCCCGGATTTACCGCGGCATCGTACCAGGTCCAGCTTCGGACCTCGTCGACGAAGGCAAATTCGGCGTTCCCGGCAGCGGAGTTGTTCACCAGCAGCGTGCTTTTTCCCTCCCGGTCCAGAACAAGATAGTTGGGACCCCATCCAGCCAGGGTCAGCTCCGAGGCCAGGAAGCCGCTGCAGTAACAGACATGCCGGGGATTGGCCAGAACGATACAATCGCTTGTAACGCTGTCCAGGAGCTGTTTTCTCCGCTCGCGGCAGCCCGCTTCAGTAAGCCGGGGAATCACAGGCGTCCTATAAGACGGACCGGTGCGCCGGAGGCAAACTCCCCCTGGACCTTCAGGGGCGCCGGGATCAGTTCGAAGCTTTTGTCCAGAACCCGGGTAATCTCTCCGCCCACGTTCTCGATAATATAGATTCCCCGCCCCAGCAGAAGCCGGTGATTCCCCGCCCGGTAGGGTTGCTCGGTGTATTCAGTGCGAAGGTCGATATCGGGAGCATCGATTCCGATAAGCCGTACCCCCTTGTCCGCCGCCCATTGCGCGGCTTCGGCATCGAGAGTGCAGTATTCCTCGTAGTAACGGGAGGGGTCGCTCAGAAAGAGGGGGGCCCGTCCGGTATATACGATCAGGGCGTCCCCCGCCTCCAGGCTCAGACCATTCTGTGTCAGCCGCTCCTGCAGGTGGGTCCTGCTGATTCCCCGGGCTGGCGGGGTTTCGGGTCCGTAATGCTCCGACAGGTCAAGCGCTACCGCCCGTCCGATCAGCTCCTGCAGGGGCACCTGATCAAGGCGCCGTCCGTCCCTGACCATGTGCCAGGGCGCGTCGATGTGGGTCGCCGTATGGAGACTGAAGGTCGCAAAGGCGTGCCGGCAGCCGTGGCTGGCAAAGTGCTGGACATTCCGGAAAAAGGGAAAACCGAAGGGATGGAAACAGTCCTCGTCAAAGCCGTAACTCAGATCATAATAACTTGCCATCTATTTTCGCCCCTTCCCGTGACCGGCGGCCAGAATAATGCCGACAATAACTACCCCGGTGACGATGTAGCGGAGACTGGCGCCGAAGCCGATGATGTTCAGGAAGTTTACAATAAGATAGAGCAGTACCGAGGCGCCGATGATTCCCTGTACGTTGGAATCGCCCCCGGCAATGCTGGTTCCGCCGAGAACCACTACGGCAATGGAATTCAGCAGGTACTCGTCCCCCATCCCGAGGGTGGCGCCGCCGGAGAAGGCTGCGAGAAGTACGCCGGTGATCCCTGCGAACACGCCGCTCAAGGTGTAGGTGATCAGTTTCCGGGAATTCACCTTTACCCCCGCCAGCCAGGCGGCTTTGGTGTTCTGACCGATAGCCTGGATACCCCGGCCGTAGGCCGTGCGGCTCAGGAGCAGATGGACTGCAACAGAGAGCAGTATTACCAGCAGAAAGAGAATCGGGACCTGCAGGATCTTTACATTTACGAAGACCTCGAGTCCCCTGGGGGGTTTGATGAGCATCCCCCGGAAAAAGACGATGGCCAGGGTCCGCACAATAAAACTGGACGCCAGAGTCGCGATCATGGGGGGTATCAGGGCAAAGCGGATCAGCATAAAGTTAAAAGCCCCCACGGCTGAACCGGCGGCGATCCCCGCGAGAATCCCCATAAAGATGCCGCTGTCCATTCCTCCCATCACCTTCATGGCGAAGGATCCCGCCAGGGCAATTGTGTAGGGTATGGAAAGATCGATATTCCCCGGACCATTGGTGATTACCAGCATCTGCCCCAGACCCACCAGAACAAAGAAGGAGGCAAAGCTGATGGAAGCGGCCAGGGTCTGAAAGGGATTCCGGGAGACCATGGCAACCATCAGAAAAACGATGACCACCCCGGTATAGGACCATGCCCAGCGAATGGAGATAAAGTTTTTCAGGAGTTCCACGGGAGTTCTGTTGTTTACTGCAGTATCAGACATATCGGACCTTCCCGCTTTTTTTCAGCTGACTGTTGATGAACAGCACAGCGAGGATGATGATGCCCTGAGCGCCGATCTGCCAGTCCGGCGATATGCGCAGAAAGGTAAGCAGGGTTCCTACCAGGGTCATGGTGCAGGCACCCAGCACAACCCCCACGGCGGATACGGTCCCGCCGGCGAAGCTTCCGCCCCCCAGGACCACACTGGCAACAGCTATAAGGGTGTAGTTCCGGGCGATATTGGGGTCGGCACTGGTGGTTATGCCCGCCAGGGCAAAGCCGCTCAGGATTCCGAAGAGGCCGACCATTCCGAAGACCGCCATCTGCAGCTTGAGCATGGAGTGGCCGGACTGCTCAATCGCTTTCCTGTTGCCTCCCATTCCCCTAAGGAGAATTCCGAAGCTGGATTTGAAGAGCAGCACATGCAGCAGAATGGCAAGGATAAGCAGAAAGAAAATCGGCATAGGGACAACAGGGGTCCTCATGTTCATGGCGCCGACGATGAACTCCGGAACGTTTCCCCCCGGATGGGGCTGGATCATAATCGCCAGCCCGGTCCAGATAAAGGACATTCCTATGGTGACGACGATGGACTGCAGGTTTCGCAGGTAGAGCACAGCGCCTACCAGCATATACACGGCAATTATGCCGAATAGAAGCAGGATCCCCAGCAGGGGCCGGGTGGGCAGCAGGGATCCGGCTATGCAGGTTACCAGGCTTACCAGGTTCCCGATGGACAGATCGATCTCCGAGATCGTCATGGCGAACATCTGCGCTATCGTCGCCAGGGCTACGGGAATCGCCATATTGAACAGCAGGTTGAAGCCGGTATAGTTGATAACCCTCGGCCGCAGTACGAGAATCGGTACAAACACAATCAGTATAGACATAAGGGGCATAAGCACGTCCCGGGCGCGACCCTTGCGCCGCAGGCTCATTCTTTTTTCTCCCAGCTTGTTTTCCATATACTCTCTTCTCTTATTTCTTAAAAGGATGCTTTGAGGATATCCTCTGCACTCGCTTCCGACGCGAGCAGTTCGGCGATGATCCTTCCGCCCTTGAAGACATACAGACGATCGCAGTACTGCAGTTCGTCCATCTCGGTGGTGTACCAGACAAAACTCCTGCCTGCTTCCCGCTCCTTCAGTATGCGGCGGTAGATAACCTCCTTGGTCCCCACATCGACGCCCCGGGTCGGATCGTCCATCAGAACGATCTTTGCCGAGGACTCAAGACAGCGGGAGAAAATCGCCTTCTGCTGGTTTCCGCCGCTCAGGCTCAGGATATTGTCCCCGATGGAGCCGGCCTTGATGTCTATCTCATCCCGCCAGCGTCTGGCGATATCCTCCTCCCTGTCGGAATCAATCAGCAGGAGTTTCCGAACCTTGTTATAGACCTGCAGGGTGATATTCCGGGTTATGGACCAGATCGGGAATACCCCGTCCGTCTGCCGGTCTCCTGGAAGAAAGGTGACCGGAGCATGTACCGAGTAGTCCGGATTCTTCCTGCTATCGAAAAGCTCGATCAGCAGATCGGTCTGTCCGTGCCCCGCAAGACCGGTAAGTCCCACAATCTCGCCCTCATGGACCTTGAGTTTTACCTCACCGTTCTGCTTTTTTGGTTCGATGACAAGCTTCTTCTCCGCTGAGCTCCGGTCCTTCCTGGAGGCTGAAGCGGTTTCGGCGGAGGAGTCCTTCGGAGCTTCGGTCTTTGCCTCTCCCATAAGCTCGATAATGCTTTCCCGGCTGGAGGTTTCCGTCTCCTCCACCCCCACCTTTATCCCGTCCTTCATGACGACTATCCGGTCGGTGGAGGCCAGGACCTCGTCAAGCAGATGGGAGATGTAGATTACACTCAGCTTTTTTTCCCGCAGGGTGTCCAGGTAATCGATGAGCTGCCGGGACCGTTTATGGTCCAGTGCGCTGGTCGGTTCGTCCAGGATGACCAGGCGCAGGGGTTTGTCCGGAGCGGTAAAGGCCTTGGCGATTTCCACCATCTGGCGCTGTCCCAGGGTCAGACCGCTTACGACTGAATCGGGGTGAATACCGTGATCGGGGAAAATCTCGTTCAGAGAAGAGATAATCATCTCCCGGGCCAGTTTCTTCCATCCGAATCCGGAGATATTGGGATGAAAGACCTTGATGTTCTCCGCCACCGTCAGGTTCGGGCAGAGACTCAGCTCCTGAAACACAACGCGGATACCCTGGCTGTTGGCACTGAATATATCGAATCCGGGGGGCTGAAGCTCTCCGTCAATATAGAGTTCCCCTTCTGTCGGCGGATAGGTCCCGGTCAGGATGTTCACCATGGTGGATTTTCCCGCCCCGTTATGTCCTACAATACCCAGACATTCTCCCTCGAAAATCGACAGATCAACCTTATGGAGCGCCCGGGAACTCATGAAGTATTTGCTTATGTTTTTCAGTTCGATGATGGTTTTCATTTTCGGCCCATATCCCTTGTTGGTTAATCAAGGGTCTCCTGCCCGTGCAGCAGGAGACCACCAGGTATCAGTACGCTCTGACAGTTATTACATGGGGAGAGGATCAGCGGGAGGCGGGTCTCCGGCTTTCCAGTTCTTTATAAGTTCCTGTACCCATTCCTGGGGATAGATAATTGACGCGACTCCACCGGGTTCAGTGTTTTCAAGATGATAATCCAGGCTCTCTTCCGTTACCGTGAGGGGCGGAAGAAGAATCTCTTTGGGAACATCCGTTCCATTCAGGACTTCTACCGCCGTCCAGAAGGCGATGGTTGCTACCCCGGGGGCAATGCTTATGGAGATGGTCTCGTAGCCGCTCTTTTCTTTCATCTCTTTCCAGATGGTCATTTCATCGTAGCGGTTGCCCATCATAACCATGGGAATCTTTCTTCTTGCAGCTTCAAAGGCCTTTACCGCACCGTAACCGTCTCCGCCCTGGGTAATAACGGCATCGACTTTATTGAGGGACGGAAGAATACCTGCGACCTCCCGTTGAGCAACAGACTGGGTCCAGTTACCGTAAACCTCACCGATGATCTTGAGATTCGGGTAGTTCTTCAGCGCTTCCATGGCCCCTTCGTGTATCGCGTCGTTTACGTAGGTTCCCGCAAGACCCCGGATTTCCAGGATGTCTGCGCGGTCCATACGGTCGGCGATAAACTCCACCTGGGCCGCACCCATGTACTGAAAATCGGTAACCAGTCGCCAGGCCCTCTCTTCGGTAATAACATTGTCAAAGGATACGACCACAATGCCCGCATCCAGGGCCTGCCGAACCGCTCCGTTCAGGGCCGTGGGAGAGGCGGCATTGAGCACAATGGCGTCATATCCTTCCAGAATCAGGTTCTGGATCTGGGCAGCCTGCTCCGCCGCGGAGCTCTCGTTGGTCGTAAAGACCGGAGCTTCCTCTACAATCCCTTTTTCAATGGCGATCTTTGCCGCGGTCTCCCAGTCCTTGATCATGGTCTGGCGCCAGGAGTTTCCGGCATAATCGTTGCTCAGGGCAATCCTGTATCCGCCTTTTTCGCCTGCTCCTTCTTTTTCTCCTCCGGCAAAGGATCCCGCCGCGAAGAGGGACAGAATCAGTACAACAGCAATAATTCGTTTCATTCATTGTCCTCCTGTTCGATTGTGGTAAACGCAATGCTTACCTGATTAAAATTGTACGAGGGGAATTTCCACAGCAGAATGGAAACATTTATGAATAACTGGAAATTTTTTACAACCTTTCTTTTTTTGGTGATCTGTTTCCCCGGGCATAGATGGATGGTGAGATCCCGGCCTGCTTTCGGAATACCCTGCTGAAGTAAAAAGCGTCGGCATACCCCACAGCTTCCGCAACTTCCCCTACGCTGAGCAGAGGGTCTCTCTCCATCAGCTCCATGGCCTTTCGAATCCTGAAATCGGTCAGGTAGCTGATAATTGAAACCCCAAGCTGCTTTTTGAACACACCGCTTATATAACTTGGGGTGACGGAAATGTGATCGGCAATTCTGTCCAGACTGAGGGAATCGTCCCGGTAGTTTCTTTCGATATACTCTTTGGCCTTCTGGACAATCATCCGGGTCCTGGAGCTGACATTCCCCCGGATCCGCAGGAAAATCTGGGAGATAAGCTTCTCCAGCCAGCTGCGAATCTCCGGCAGTGTCTCCATGCCCTGTACCGCGGCAAGAGCATCGGAACCGTCCTGAAACATGCTGGAAAGGCCGATGGAGTTTTCATCCAGGAACTCAATCAGGGCCGAAACAACATCCATGACCGCCATTTCGCAGTACTGACGACGGGGGCGCTGCAGCCGAAGTTCCTCGAAGAGTTCATGTATCAGTTCGTTTATTTCATCTTCGCTGCCGCTTCTCAACAAAACCATCAGGGAGTTCCGGTCCACCGGGGAGCGGTAGGAGCTGCTCTCCTTATTCCCGTCCTTCTCCGGCTGACAGGCGTAGACCCTGTCCTCACCGCTGTAAAAACGCTCGCTCAGGGCTTTTACAGCGTGCATATAGGCCTCCCCAAGCTCTTCCGGCACTGAAGCTACAGATCCGATCCCCAGGGAACAGCGGAGCTTCAGTTCCGTGGCAATATTCCGCCGCAGATGCTGCGCCGCCTGAAGAAGAAGGTCCCGGGGATTCTCCGCTGCTTCGACACTCAGGTTCCCAAGCAGTACCCAGCTGTTTTTATTCATGCAGACCAGCTCAAAGGCCTTAAAGGTATTCCTGATAAAGGAATCAAGAACCCGCTGGAGCATCTCCCGGGAAAGGGAAACCTCTTCCCTGGTCTCAAGAATTACGGGAAAGATGTTCCGGTCTGCGATTTCTATTCCAAAAAGCCTGAACCCGTTTTCGATGTCCCCGGGACTCAGACGCCCCGAGCGCTTAAGCATGGCCCGCAGAAAATCCCCCCGGGGATCCTCCTCCTGCTGAGATCCCGCATCCCGCTGTCCACGCCGATAGAGGGACCTCTCCTCTTCCATGATTACCGTACGGGCAGCTTCGAGGGAGCTGCGAAGTTCCTCCGGATCTATGGGCTTGAGCAGATAATTGAGGACCCCTATATGGATCGCCCGGCGGGCGTAACTGAACTCCTCGTAGCCCGTCAGGATAATAATCACCATTCTGGGATACAGGGACTTCAGCCGGTCTGCAAGATCGAGTCCGTTGATAAAAGGAATATTGATATCCACAACCGCAAGCCGGGGGTTGTGTTCTTCGGCGAACGCAAGGGCTTCTTCGCTGTTTTCCGCCTGAGCGACCACGCTGAACCCGAGATCGTTCCAGTCCACCGAGCGCAGGATGAGACTGCGGATCAGGGCCTCATCGTCAACAATCATGACAGGTATCACTCAATATCCTCCCCGAACTCCTGATCCTCAAAAGGTACGGTGACTGTTACCCTGGTCCACTCGTCGAAGCTGCTTTCGATGGAAAGTCCGAAGTCCTGACCGAAGCACTGTTTGAGCCTCTGGTCCACACTGGAAAGACCGAAACCGCCCATTCCCTCCCGTTCCCGCTGGCTGAGGACCTCTTCCAGGCGATCAGGCCTGATACCCGCACCGTTGTCTTCCACCCTCAGGTAAACACGCTTCTCCTCTCGTCTGCCGGTTACGAAGATATAGCCCTCCCGGCGGGATGCCTTGAGGCCGTGATAAATCGAGTTTTCCACCAGGGGCTGCAGGGAAAGCTTTACAATTTTCTGATTAAGTATTTCATCGTCAACAGCAATCTCGAAATTGAGCTTCTCCTGGTAACGGGTCTTCTGGATAATCAGGTAATGCCGGACCGTCTGCACCTCATCCCGGATTGAGATTACCGGACGGCCGTTGCTCAGAACCCCCCGATAGAAGAGGGAGACCGACTTTGCAAGGTTATAGGCGTCGTCGTTGCGTCCCAGCTGAGCGAGGGACGAAATGCTCTCCAGGGTATTGTAGAGAAAATGGGGATTGATCTGGGACTGCAGTGCCATGAGCTCGAGTTCCCGCTCCCGCCGGTGATGGATATATACCCGGTCCATCAAATCCGACATTCTTCGGAGCATATGGTTGAAGGCTCCGGTCAGCTCGCCTATCTCGTCCCTCCGGTTCTCCTCCAGACGGATGGAAAGGTCCCCGGAAGCAGCGTCGCTCATGGAGTCAGACAGGGTGACGATGGGCCTCGATATTCCCCGGGCAATCAGAAAAG
>Ga0334895_1004266_pt1 | contig 10285 bp, 6 predicted proteins | sample GraSluR3_MG_7_FD_207229 | JGI IMG/M metagenome (GOLD analysis project Ga0334895, IMG submission 207229) | Sludge microbial communities from methane-producing bioreactor in Wageningen University, Netherlands - Granular Sludge_31_05-R3 | ecosystem: Engineered > Bioreactor > Anaerobic > Unclassified... | reverse complement strand
TAAGAGGTTTTCCTATCCGTTCTATTTTTTCTTTCAACCGCATTTCGGCTCTGTTTCCAATGAACCAGGGATCTGTGCTGACTTCTCCTAACTGAACACCGTTATCGCTTAGAAAATCAGAGATGTCAGGAACGTTTTTATTCTCTTTTGTTATCGTTACGGCTTTGAGATTATTTCTGTTCTCGCTTTTCTGTATGACAAGGACATTTGTATCCACTGTAGCTGATTCAAAGACTCCGGGGCCTAAATCTATGAGAATAAGCGGATTAAATTTCGTAAAAAAGTGTCTGAGCTGTTCTCCATATCCGGCTCTCATCCATTTGTTTGAGGTAATGTATGTCAATAGTCCCTTTTCTTTTAATAGATTCAGCCCTTTTTCATAAAACAACGTGTATATGTCCCCCATCGAATTGTAGACTTCATAACCTTGATCTTGATAAGCTTTTTGAAGTGGATTACCTTTAAATTTTTGTAATTGTATATATGGGGGATTTCCTATTACAATCGAAAAACCACTTTTTACACCAAGCATCCATTCAGGATCAAAATAGTCAGATGAAGACTTTTGATCATAAGGATCCCATTCTGACAGTTTATGTGCATTGACATCATTCCAGTCATCTTCGATAAGCAACTCGGCAATTTCATTTCGCAAACGCATATCTTCTTTTCTATATTTTGCTTTTGTTTGAGGTGTTTTAGCAGAAAAATGTTTATGCCTGACTATACTCAGTTCTTTTTTTAGGCTCTCAATTTCCTCATTGCAAAATGACAAAGACTTATTAATATCTTGTTCTTTAAGTTTTACTAATGTATTTGCTGTAACAAAATTAGTTTCAAGATTAGGTAATGCTCTCACGCCAAAGTTTTTATTCTTATCATTGTTATGTTTCTGATCAACAATCAATGATATAAAAAACCTGAGTTTGGAAATTTGTATCGCGATTGGTTGTATGTCTACACCATATATACAATTTTCAATTAAATACAGCTTTCGTGCATAATCCGAATCGTTGATGTTTTTATCAAATGTATTATTAATATCCTCAAGGACATGTCGCCTTTCATCGGAATCCCCTATATTATAAGCTTCCTCAGTATCATTTAAGGCTCTCTGAATTTGAACTTCATGCCAATTTTTATTTTCAGGATCCAACTTTTGAAGCACATGAACCATCTTATGAAGTATGCCCATAGGAAAAGCTCCTGATCCACAAGCAGGGTCAAGAATCTGACATTCAGATAGAGCATTGATCAATACACTGGATTCTTCTTCTCTAAAGGGTTGCTCGTCAGTATAAGAAATTAATTGCGTCATTTTATCATCTATATTTTTTCCCTGAACATCAAAATTATCAGATAGTTTCCCTTTTAGATATGCCTTGAGACTTTCGTCAACCATATAGTTTACGATTTCACGTGGTGTATAATACGACCCTGAAGATTTACGTGCTGATTCTCCTGTCTCAGGATTATAGCTAGCAAGAAGATTCTCGAAAATTCGACCTAAAAGTTCGGGATCCAATGCTACATCTTCCTCTATTGGTGTATTTTCTGCAATAGTAAATATGTAATCTTTTAATATATTTATAATCCCTTTAACAGAGGCTTTATGCGCTTTATTATCATTGAACTCATCGCTTATATCAATTTTTCGTTCCTCCCCAAAGAATAATTCATTAGGGATGATTGCTTGTTCGCCAATGTGATCTGAAAAACCATCAAACCTTTGAAAAACAACTCCTCCATGGCTTCCTTTCACATCTGGTATTTCTTTATCCAAACATTCAAAAAGACCACCATTTAAAAAAGGGATTTTTCCTGTTAATTCTAAGAACTTGTTCGTATCTTTAAAATAACTTTCATATCTGTAAAGGTTGAAACATCCTCTATTTTGTCCTGAGTTTCTAAACTCACGATTTTTGATCTCCTGGTTTAAAGTAGCAAAAAACAAGTTTTGCATTATCGCTCTGTAATAAGAAGATTCATCAGCGTTATAATCTATGATTCTTTTTACATTATTGATGTCAAACAATTCTTCGGGAATAAGATGTTTCTCCTTAATAAACCAAACAAATATCAAACGAGTAATCAAACGAATAACACTTTGTGATTTAAAACTTTTAAGTTCCTGTTTATATTTCGTGTCATCTGTAAAATCATCACGCTGAGGTTCAGCTGGAAATGAAACATTTTTAATAGCCCAGAAATACCAATCTGAAAGTTTTTTGTAAAAATCTTTATTTAATGTAGATATATTTAATACAGACTCGAGCCAATACTCATACAAAGCCTGATATGTATGAATTGCCTTTTTCCCGGTTCTATCTATACGAAGATTATTCAATATCCGAATATGGCCCTGATGAGGGTTTTTTATGGAAACATTCCTTAGCAATGTTACTTTGCCGACCTTTTCTCCTTCTCTATAACTTTGTTTATATTCACTTCTTTCACAAATAGAGAATGTAAGACTATCATTATGTTTTATAAGCAAAACTACAGGAGTATAGCAATAAATCTTGTTTAATATCCTCGTAATCTCAGCAAGTTGGCTCCTTGTGGGATTCATTCCATTTTCGCGCTGGTTTAATGTGATTCCGAAAATTACTATACCATCGTAATCTTTCTGACCCTCTTTTATAAGCTGCAACTCTTTTGTATCATGTCCCTGGAATGTGTTATCATCAACCATTCCGATGAAATAGATTTTTTTAATCAGTTTATGGGTAACATTATCAGGATTAAACTTATCTTCAAGGATTTGCTGGGGTGAAAACGGACTTGCCGTATAGTGCTTAAGCGGAATATTTAATTCCTCAAAGAATTTTCCTGCTGCTTCGTAAAAACCTGATCCTTCAAACCATTTTACTGACTTCATATCAATCTCCCACGATAAACCATGCTATAAGATCCACATTACCCTTATCATAATATTCTTCTACAGTAATCCCATCTTTTACTGCTTCAACTGCACCAATATCTCCTGTTTTCAATTTCCGCAAGACATCAGTAGCGCCTTCTCCTGCGGTACCATCTTCAGATACGACCTGACTCTTGAGCCATTTTTTAATTATTTCTGAATATTTTTTGATGGCCTCCGGTTCACCCCTATCCACTTCAATAGGCACATTTCTTACTTCATCTTTATGTTTGGTTAACGCATCTAGAACTTCTTTCTGATTATTCTTGACCGGGTTACCTTCAGTATCAAGGTAAAGTAAATCGAATGATTTATATTCGTGTAAAGGAGAAGATGGCATCCTGGCGGGGTATCCCAGCAATGCAATAATACCTTCCGTGGGGCATAATTCATCCTTTTTGATAAACCCAGTATAGACACCGCAGGGCATGCTTTTATAATAATGTTCTTTATTCTTCAACTCTTCCATAAGCGCTTGACGAAATACTTCCAGTGAGAGATCGTCAAAACCGAATGTTTTTTCCTCTATCTCAAGGTCATCCCATGAAATTTCCATCTGTTTCATCATGCGTTCATTTTGCTTGCGTTCAAAATCCTCATTATCAGCCATCTCTTTAAAGGAATCAGAAAAATCAATATTAACTTCTGATCCTGCAAGTTTCATAATTGCCATACGCCGCTCAATGCGCCCCTGTAAATTAAGATATTCCTCGATATTTTTTGATGGCCAGAAATTTATTCCTTTGATGACTTCATTTGGAGAACCAAGCCTATCAATACGGCCCATTCTCTGAATAACACGCACGGGATTCCAATGGATGTCATAATTTATGACATAATCACAATCTTGTAGGTTTTGTCCCTCACTCAACGTATCGGTAGCTATAAGAATATCAATTGGCTTTTCTACAGTTTTATACTCTTTTGGCCTGTTTTCTTTCATCCATCCTTTCCACTCTTCATATTGATCTTTCAAAGGCATGTTTTCTGAGGATGGTTTATATTGCCATTCACGTTCAATGAATAACTTAGTATACGGGACGAAACGTTCCAATATATGCTCAAAGTTGGATGTTTTTCCTTCCATGTCATAAACGGCAGAATCATCCCCGGTAACAACAGCAAGCTTTTTAAAACCACGTTTTAAAAGATGATCATACAAATAATACGCTGTATCTTTATATGTGGTGAAAACAAGTACTTTTTCATTGCCTTCATTCAGGCCTTTAGACCGCTTCTCATGTATTAATACGATTAGTTTTTCCAGCTTTTCATCATTACTGATATAGTTGCCACTTCTTTTTTCTTCATCAATCTTACTCTCGAATGCCTTCAAGTTATCTGATATTTTCTCTAAGGCAGCAATATCTATTTTTATATCCTCTTCATACCGTTCAATCATGCCTGCACGATCAATATCTGAAATTTGAATAGGATTCTTCTTTCCCAAAGCAAAATCATCAAATTCTTCAATTTCTTCGCTGTTTCCCCAAATTTCATCCAATTCCTCAAACGTTGCATCCCCACGTTTCTGTTTATATTGATTGATTAGACTCAATGCATTTTTATGATGACTCAATATCTTATTAATTGTCAGATCAAATGAATACCATGAAGATTCTAGACGCTTAACAAGCAATATATATAGCATTTTCACAAGAAAACGATCACGCTGTTTCTGATCTTCAAGAATATTTTTTTTCTCTCCTAAGTCAGCATAATATGCCGGTTGATATGCTGACAACATTGGAGGAAAATTATCAACGAGATCATTGAAATCCGAATACGGATTGATGTTTTTAACAGAAAGCCAATAATTTTCGGGTTTATCTTTTTTTGGAAAATCAAATTGACCACCTTGACCAATAATCATTTTTCGTGTTCTCGATACCGTAAGGCTGTCAGTGAGCCTAAAAAAATTCGCAGGGAGTTCCTTTATAAAATCCCCAAGCTTAGGTTCTTGTTCTTCACTCCATTTGTTAAATGATATCTGAGCACTCCTAAATGTAGCCTCGAGATTTCTTATACCTAAAGATTCCTTGAACCCATCATTTTTCCCCTGGACAAGGAGTTTAAACTGATTACGAATATCCAGTAGTGAATTATTGATCGGTGTGGCAGAAAGAAGCAGAACTTTCACATCGTCATTTTTTTTCAATATCTCTTCAACAAAAAACTGATAGCGTTGTGATTTATCATTACGAAGATTATGGCTCTCATCAATAACAAAGAGTTTTGGTTTGTCTTTTTGAAACAATGTATCTCTTCTATCGATATCTTTGTATTTTTCCAACCTTTCTTCACACAGATCTGTATGATATCGGATAAAATATTTCAGTTCATCCGCTTCAAAACGAGATTCCTGATCAACTAAATATGCATGCCAGTTATGACGTAATTTTTTAGGGCAAAGGAGGATAACTTCTCTTCCCTGTTGCATATAATGCTTCATCACTGCAAGTGCAGTCCAGGTTTTACCAAGGCCCACAGCATCTGCAAGAATAGCTCCATTATATTTATTTAACATCTTGATGAGGCTCAATACACCCTTTTTTTGATAATCATACAATGCATTATAAATAACTGTGTTTTCAAGTCTTCCAAGCTGTCGATTAAAATCCGGATCAGAAGAATCTAAAAGCAACTGGCTCCCAAACAATTCGAACAATATTTTGAAATAAATTTGCCGTGGTGAGTATTCTACAAAAACTTTTTCAATTTCATGAATCAGATATTCCTTGAAGTCTATCATGTTTTCTTTGCCTTCGGCATCTACTATTGTTTTTGTTTTATGACACTGTTTTTTATTCCATAATAAATCGAACCACTCAATTAGTCGATCATACTGATTATCAGCTCCAAAACCTGCTATGTTAAGTTCAACATTGCTTGTATGTCTCATTCCCATGCCAGCTTCAGTAATATTGGAACTGCCTGTAATAAAATAATTCAGTTGGCTGTCATTTTCTTTATTTTTATAAACAAACATTTTCGCATGACAGAAATTAGGTTCAAGTGTTTTTGCGATGACTTTATCCTGGTTTAAAAAATCAACGGCTTCTCGGGCAAGAGTACTGAGCCTCATAGCTGCTTCAACAGTTATGTTTTCATTCAAAAGATTGAGTGTCCGCTCTCGAAGCTCATCACGTGTAATGATATCACCTAGGACAAAACGATATTCTTCAATTTTGTCATTGGTTCTTTGAGAGAGCCAGGCAAGAGCTCCGATGGTAAAATAACCGGTAACAGCATCAAGCTTCCCCTCTTTTGTATATTTGTCTATCCATTCATAAACTTTTAAATTACTATTTTCATTATCCAGAAGCATGGAAGTCCCTTCTTTTCTACTGACATTACTTCACACAAATTTCATTAAAGACCCATTGACTTTAAATGTCCAAAAGTATTACTCAGCGAGTCTTGTGTGGTTTTCACAGGTCTCCTTTTTCTGATTGATGATGAGTTTACCTATCGTTTAGATTATAGCATTGATAATTACGGGTGCAAGGAATGTTGAGTTGCATTTCAAATCAAAATAAGTTTGAACAGAGTGCGGGGTGCGACCCCTAAAAGCACTAAAGGGAAAGACCTGACCCCTCTATGAAGATATCAGACCCCTAAAATTGAAGACCTGACCCCTAAGCCAAAAGGAAAGGCACCGCTTTAAAAGCCTCAGAATGCCTTTTAAACGGCTTCCTTTTCTCCGGCCGGCAAAGATACCGCAAAAAAGGGAGAAACGCTTTTAAGGGGTGTTTATGAGCTTCATTTATGCTCTGTGGTTTCTATATTGATCTCAAACGCCGGGGGACAGTGATTATTGTTATCATTTTTATTTTTTTTCTCTTTTTTATTTTTTTTATTTTTTCTGTTGTGTGACAGACTGTAGTCAAAATAAAAAGTGTTATATTAAATCAAGGCACGATACCCAATGTGCTACAAAAGTAGCGAATTGGCGTGCATATGATACCGATGTTGTTATCATATTTTAGGGAGGACCCTAAGACCCCGTTAAGGAAGGACAATGGGAAAACGAATTACCTTCAGGATGAACGATGAAGCATGGGCAGCAGTAAAGCAGAAGGCTGATCTTGCAAATATTACAATCAGTGAATATTGCCGGAGAACAATATTGAATGATGAAATTGTCATTAAACAGGTCAGCCGGGAAATGAAAAAGATGGAGAAAGCTAGGCTTTATTTGTTAAACAAGGCAGGAAATAATTTGAACCAGATAGCCAGATTTCTGAATGCGATCACCCTTCATAAGATCCCGATAGACGAGAAGATCATAAAAAAAGTGCTGCGGGATTTTGATGATATAAAATTAATCTTTAGGATCTCGGCAAAATGATTATTAGGTTCTGCGAAGAGATGAATCTTGTCCGGGCGGGTTATATGCGTTATCTCTGGTTGATAAATAGATTATAAAGAGTATCATTGAATTAATGAGATAATATAAAAAAAAGTTGTGATGAAAAAAGCCCTTATGATGATTCTCTTGTGTTTGGCCATGATCTCTTTCGCATTTCCACGAGATATTTTCGAGATCGCAAAAGACGGGACTCATGAAGAAATGAAAGCAGCTATTGAGGCCGGAGTGGATATTGAGGCCAGGGATGATTTCGGCAGGACCCCGCTCCATCTTGCGGCAGCATTGAATACCACCCCGGAGGTTCTTCTTGTGCTTCTCAAACTGGGAGCTGACCCTAAAGCAAGAGATAAAGATGGCAAAACACCTTGGGACTATATCCAAACGAATGAAGCCTTGAAAAACACGGAAGCTTACAGAGCTCTAAAGGATGCACAATATAATAAGTGATTTTATGTCGCGATCGATTGCATGTTGTCTTTTCGGAAGAACACACCCAGTTCAAACTGAGTTTGAACTGGGTGATGGAGCCCCCTACTTGAACTTCAGATCCTGCTCCATGTGATAGGTCTTTTTGAATGGGGAGAAACCCAGCGACTGTGCCACGGCCAGGGAGCTGAACAAGGAGACCTCGCAGCGGTATAACGGGATCTTATTGATGTGGAATATCTCCCGGCACAGTTCATAGACGATGCTTTTCCCCAGCCCTTTTTCCCGGTGTTCTTGATGTGTGATCACACCCACATCAAAGAAGGCTCCCCAGTCCAGGGTGCTTGCAGCAGCGGCGAGCTCGTCGCCGATAAAATAACCCAGGACAATGTCATGCCCCGTTTCAACATAGGCGTTGTCGACCTCTTCTTCGGTACAGGCAGAACAGAGCTTTTCCATTTTTCCCGAATCAGCTTCTGTCAGTTTCCGTAGCTGATACCTGCTGTCGGGGGCCTGAGGCTTGATGATCTGATCCTCTGCCACAAGATTGGCCTGTGTCACGGAATCGACCTGGATTTGATCATTTCCGAAATAGGTGAGGAAATGTTCCATCCCGAGAGAGAGGCCCGCGGGGGCTTCTGCAAGGATCTTTTCCACCTGTTCCCTCACGTCCTCATCAATACTGATCATCGCATGGCTTCCGATGAAACGGATGCTGACCCGTCCCGTGCCTTTCATCCTCTCTGAAATAACCATACGACTCCCCGGTGTACTGAAAAGAGAAGCCTCACATTGATAAAACTCCGCCCAGTCTCTATTCGCTGTCTCGATGATCTTGTCCCTGGTCAACATAAAGCCCCCCTTTATTCCTGAGTCGTGTTGTTGAATGATGCTAGAGTTAAATCATACCTGAATTAAGATTTTTATCCAGTATATTGGAAGGTTTGTTAGGAAACCCTTTCTTTTCTCCCTTTCAAGAAAGGGTTTCCTATGTCAAATCATTTAAACGGAAACCATTCAACGGAAACGGAGTAGGAAGTATATTTTTCCTCGATTATATATTCTCCTTTCATTTTTTCTTTCCCCACTCTGGCATTTATATTCATTTTCTTGGAGATGGGGATTCCCCCAATAACCTCGAATCCAAAAGTTTTGCCACTTGGGGCACCGTAATCTGCATAATCTGTTTCATGATTTCCCCAATAGAAATCAAATCCCAGATTAAATGAATCAAAATAATATTTCGCCCCCAGAGCAAAGTGGGTGTTTGTATTGATCAAATCTCCCCACTCATTATCTCCTTTGCCCGTAAGGTAGACAAATTCTCCAAATATTGCCCACCCTTCAAGTCTTAGCTCTGCTCCGGCTTCTAATCTAAGATACGCGCCGGTTACAACTGTTGGACTGAATCTTTGAAATCCGATTCCGATATAAGGAGATATTTTGGCTTCTTCGGTTTCCTTCGCCAGCACTGGAATAGTGATGGCAAGCACCATGATCATAAAAACAAAAGTAAACTTTCTCATAAAACCTCCTTTTTTTCGTTACCTCTTGTGACATAGTTGCAAACAGAGAAACGAAATGTTTCTCTTTCAATTTTTGTTTGTCTAAAATCCAAATTAATTTCTCCCTTATTTATCGCCTACTTTTTAGCTCTTGAAAAACCATATTCCTGAATTTAATTTTCGAGTTCTATTAGTTGATTTTTCAAATCAGTTATTTGATCCTTTATTTCCTTATTCGGAACCTCATTTAAGTCATAGGAATATGACCCATATCCCACGGCTGCATTAAACCCCCAGTCGATCATATCGGCCTTCTCCTGAGCCATGACTATCCCGGCAGCAAACATTAAAATGATCACAACAAGAATGCTCTTCTTCATCCGATCCTCCTTATCTTTTCAGTAAAAACCGATCTGTTGAATAAACCAGCGTCATCTATAATGAAGCCGTGAAGCGGCTTTGATTTCTGATGAATGGATCGGATGAAAATAAGCGATATAAGGTTAATAGATAGATAGATAGATAGATAGATAGATAGATAGATAGATAGATAGATAGATAGATAGCGGATTCAAGCTTCTTTTCTCTCCCCTGCTCATATCACGATGAAATACCTACTGTTTGATTATATTCGAAATATTGGAATGCGCAAGGTGATCGAAGAAAATTCCACGGATGAGATGAGAAAAAGATCAGGGAAGAGATGCGAGTATATTGGAAAGACTATTTTAAAAACAAGAAGGAAAAAGAAAAAGATTTTAATCTTCGAAATGCTTTATCGACTATTTTATTCGTATTTTATTCGTATTTTAGGAAGGCCTATCTGGTTTTATATGTTATAGTTACAACGACAAATATGGAAGAAATTTATAAAATATTCCGTGAAACATGGAAGAAATTTATAAAATACTCCGTGAAACATGGAAGAAATTTATAATTTAACATGGAAGAAATTTATAATTCTCAAGCTTAGGGGTCGGAAAAAATTTTCTATTACCTGAATATAATTTCTGCGATAACAAAGAGAAAAAGGCCACTTAGGGATGGAAAAACTCTTTG
>Ga0334895_1004262_pt1 | contig 10293 bp, 11 predicted proteins | sample GraSluR3_MG_7_FD_207229 | JGI IMG/M metagenome (GOLD analysis project Ga0334895, IMG submission 207229) | Sludge microbial communities from methane-producing bioreactor in Wageningen University, Netherlands - Granular Sludge_31_05-R3 | ecosystem: Engineered > Bioreactor > Anaerobic >... | reverse complement strand
TGGGATGATTTAGGCTACCCTGATTCTGATGATTTCAGAATGAAAGCAGTCCGTGCCATTCTGCCCACTACTTCAACGACTTAATAAGTTGATTCGCCTGTGCGCCAGTGATCTGGTTCAATCCGATACCGAATTCTCCCCGGCAAGCGTATTCCGCATCACATCGCTTCTTTTGGGCAAGCTGTTCAATCAGATTAAGCTGCTTCTCAGAGGCTTGTTTTGAACCGCCACCATTGAAGCGAGACTTATCTTCCGTTTGGGCCTGATACTGTTGATATGATGCCCCGCTGGATGACCTGCTTGTCCTATGCTGACTTTGCAGTGAAGTCTCGTTGTACTCACAGGCATTTTCGAGAAAAGCAATGGCATCTGTGGCATGACGAACCGCACAATCTTCGGCCTGTTGTAGGCTATCCCCTTGCCCGAGCTTTGTAACGCGATATCCAGCTTCTGTTTCCATAGTGGCACTGCAAATCCACTCTTTCTGTGACTGCGATACAAGTTTTGTTTCAATTCTTTTAATAGACATGAAAGTCTCCTCATTTTTTATTGCAATATTGATCTTGCAACACTGCTTTATATTTTGGGCTGCATGTGCAGCATTCACAATTGCCAAAAGGCATTCCTTCCTGTCACAACGGGGTGTTTCAGGCTGCTATGGGGTGTCTCATATAATAGTGTGCAATCTGGAATTGAATCTGGAGTCTGCTTTGCAAGAGTGTTGCTATGGTGCTGATTCCAACAGTTTGATACTTTCAGGCAAAGGGCGTATCTTAAGTATGGTCAAAGGTGGTTTGACTGAGAAAGACTGTGAACTCTGGCGAAAACAGTGAGAATGGAAGCATGCGCGACTTATATATCTCTGAGCACAACGCTGCCCTGCTGGAACGGGTTACACGCAAAAAGCAGGAACTAGACAAAAGAAGGCCTCTCACTCAGGGAGAGCTAGAGCGCTTGCAGGAGGATTTTCTTGTAGAGTTCACCTACAATTCTAACGCCATAGAAGGATGCACGCTGACACTGCGAGAAACAGCTCTGGTGCTGCAAGGCATAACCATAGATAAAAAGCCGCTGAAAGATCACCTGGAGGCTGTAGGACATCGCGATGCTTTTGTGTATGTTCTTGATATCGCCAAAAATAACGTTGCAATCACGCAATCTACCATCAAAGACATTCATGCCCTTGTGTTGATCAACAGGCCAGCAGATAAAGGGGTGTATAGAAAAATTCCTGTACGCATTATGGGCGCTATTGCTCAGCCAGAGCCTCCGTATCACATAGAAGAAAAATTGCGTGAACTCCTTGCTGAAAATGATGCCGCATCACACTGCATGCATCCTGTTGTGCGCATTGCGTTATTTCATCTTATCTTCGAAGGCATTCATCCATTTGTCGATGGAAATGGACGCACAGGGAGATTGCTTCTCAATCTTGATTTGATTCAGTGTGGATTTCCACCAGTCAATATCAAGTTTACAGATCGCCAACGCTACTATGAGGCTTTTGATAGCTATTATCGAGATGGGGATGCGAATGCCATGATTGCGCTCATAGCAGAATCTCTTGAAGAACGTTTAGATGTATATCTATCATTTGCGGAATAATCTGAAACACTCGTTTCTACTCCACGTACATGCAGAATACTGTTAATAATCAGCAATAGAATTCCTTCTCTTCTGTGCATTTTTTGATCTGTGATAGATTCTACTGGAATCACAAATTCAGCCATTTTCAGCTCAAAAAGCACAAGCCTGCATGGCGTTCTCGACGACACAACAGCGCAGCCAATCATTTTTACAAAACAATGAGCGCTGCATGATCAAAACAAGATCACGCAACGCCCATTGTCACATCTAAGTGAGATGAAATAACGCCAGCTAACGCGTTACTGTCAACGGCAGCTGAGAAGCCCCATAATACCGGACTCTTCTGGGTGCAAATTCCTTCTGGTTTTGCTTAGCAAGATAACTCCCCCAAGAGATGCACCTGTCCTTATCACGACGGAACTGATCTTCCTGTTCTTCTCTTTTCCCCCCTGTAGCATGACGTGATGGTCTTCGAATCATGATGCCATTTTCAACAGAGTTTCCTTCGCGGTCACGGTCACAAAACCAAACCAACCCGGGCACTTTGAAGTCAAACAGCCCACGCCAGATAGCGTCGAAGCGTGATAGCACTTTCCGGTAGCTTTGCACCTTGTTACCATCAAGCATGATTACACAATGGTAGTGTTGGTGCTCCGCTGCCTTTTGTTCACGCGCCCAAACATAATGGAAGTGAATACCCTCAAGTCCCGGTTCTTCCCCTACTATCTTCCAGAATCGAGAAATCTTGTTGTTCGATTCATCAGAAGGGAAGTCTCTGGGAAAACGCAAGTCAAAGCGTATAAAAAGTACTTTGTTGTGACGTCGTGTCATATGTTCAATTCTATCTATAATGCGATCAACAATTTGATGGCAAAATGCATATTGCTGATCACAGCCTGTATTCATCTCGTACATTCTGTAGTAACTTGAGTTAGAATATTCTCTTCTCATTAGTTTATCCCCTTTTTATTTTCATAAAAGATGAATCTGAACATACTTTCATGTTCATGATTAAAAAATAAACACATACTAGATTTGTTATTTCAATCTCTGTGCATGATTATTAGATTATTGCATGTAGTAGTTATGTTATGTGCTTAGTATAGTGAGTATATCTAGATATTACAAAGACACCTACTTTAGATAGCTGACGTTTTCCCCCTTTCTAAACGTCACAATATGCAATTTACACAAAGAATGATCCATTTTTGCTATCGAAAGTTAGTACACATACTATGGGACACATTTTTCCAACATGACGTCCAAAACGACAGATGCCCGAGGCGAGAATGAACTCACTTCGGGCATCTGTCTTGCCAATGACATCGGCAGGCCTAAGATTCTCACATGATGCTACTCAGAAGCATCCAGTGTAGGTCTTTGCTTATATCTGCGCAGGGGCATCCGCTTCAAGAGCGTCTGTATTAGACTCGTCAACAGCGTCCGTAGAACGGCGCACCGGCTCGTCATCCAAAACAATAGCTGCTGTGACCGCAGCGGCAGCACCTGCAAGGCATCCTCCGAGAAAGGCATAGAGCGAACTCTTGCCGGGGGCTGGGACGACCACTTGAGCAGAGGCAGAACTCGGCTCTTCGTAATATCTCTGAATGCATGATGTGTTCTTCATTTCAACTGTATGCAGCGCATCATCATGTGTAGTCACTATTTTGTTCTCCTTGTTTTTATTCGTCCAATGTTTCTTTTACAGCCTGCAAGACCATAATGGCCACAGCGATCCAGGACCCCCAGCTCATAGATTGCCTCCTGCCAGTTGTCTCCATACCGGACAGGCCGTCATGATGCACAGCGACGGGCATCTGCGAAACCCGTAACGACACTCCTGCGAATACAATAAAGGGCCCCAGACGCAGAACATCGGTCTGAACATAAACTCTCCTTATGGTAAGGGTGTTATGAACTCTGCAGCCACAAAATAACGGCTGCAGACTACTTATGAAATGGGAAGCAGAGCTTGCTTGAGTATGGAAAGCATGGCAGGTGCAAGCCCGGGTAGGGTCCATATGACCTGACTCTTACGGGGAATCAGTTCGGTAATCGAAGATGACATGATACCGATGCCGTATAGCTCAATCTCCGTTTTTTGTGCAGCTGCAATAGCTTCCTTTGCGGCACTGGAGCAATCGGGGTCGCCGTCCGTTATTATCAGGACTATTTTCCGGCTTTCCTGTAGAGGAAGCATTTGCTGCATTACCCACCATAGCGCTGGCCCCAGAGGGGTGGACCCTCCGCTTGCCAGGCTGAACTCAGTATGCATCCTTTCCCCATGACGGATAAGCGGCCTGACAGACGCCCATCCGATCTGCTTCTGGTATGTTGCCGGAAAAGCCGTAACGCCGATGTTGATACCGGTGTGGTCCAGAGCTTTCGCAACAGCATACGTTGCCTGAGACGCAAGATGAATGCGTTTACGCATGGAGCCGGAGCAGTCCATCAGGATATGCACCGCCGTATTAATTCCGGGCCGCTGGATCTGCCGCAGAAAGATGCGCGGATCGTCAACTGCTGTCCGATGCAGAGCATGCGTATCGAGCCTGCCTCGACGGGCATTGCTCCCACGTACAAAGTGCGCCGCCTGTAACAGACCGTGAAAACGAGCCCGCATACCGGCAGTGGCCTGCTCCGCTTCCCATAATGCGTCAGGAGCCAGTTTTGTTATGGTCTTTGCACCTTCCTGTGCAACTACAAGTGTTGCTGAATCCGGAGTGTTCTGCACAGAAGCGGCAATGCTTCTTCCGGTCACACCGGACATATCCTCAGGGAGGTTGTCTTCGGATGCGCGCAGAAGCTTCTGTAGCACCTCGGCATGATGTGCATCTGAAGAAAACGGGGGCCCTGATTGAGCCCCGTGTGAAGCTGACCTTTCAGACGGTGCGCAGTCCAGGGAAGAGGATGCAGTCTGCTTGTTTTTACAGGGCGCACTGGGTGGCACTTCCTCAGTTGAGCCACATTCACATGAGGCGCGCTTCAGCAAATCAATCACCTGGCGGGCATACTGCAGGCAACTCCGGGAATCCGGACAATGCCCTTGCATGGTATGCAGGATCGCCTCAATGTGCAGACGCAGCCAGGGCCAGCCGATATCCATCATCGCGCCCAGCTTCCGGCAGCGACTATGCAGATCTGGTTCATCCCAACTGCGTACCGTCAGCAGCAGCCAGTCAAGCACAAGCGTGCCTTTATCATTTCCCGGTTCCCGATCCGGATTGAGGAAGTGATACCTGATCAACCACCGGAAGTTTCTCCGGCTTCCCGGGTAGATTGTGGACATGGCGTTCTCTACACGCCAATCTTCCAGAATATTAAACACATGTCGTTCCAGCGGGCTTTGCACTCTTTTCAGTACGTCAAAGTCCGTATGTCGGATATGTGCGGCTTCGTGGTCAGTGTACCCCCTTACAAGATTTATAAATGATTCATCATATTGTACCGGAAGTGCAGGAAGCTGAATGACGTTTCCGTCCGTATAAGCTTCTGTGCCACCGATGCGTATGGTGACGCCGTATCGTCTGCCCAGTGCTGAAGCTAACAGCGGTAACGAACGCAGGATGTGTCTGTGCCTGGTGCTGGTTGTCATGGCATCACCACAACCCCAGACTGTCCAAACGAGGCCCGGCAGGCAGAAGTTTACCCTTTGGCGGCAGGACATCCTGGTTATTACCAGAGTCCTCTCCGGGGTCCTCATCAACGTGTTGCCCGACGTCGTAAACAATCGGCCCGCTTTTAAAGCTGTCCAGGATCATATCGGGGCTGCTACCTTCCAGTATAGATTGTGCATGGGACAATAGCGCTTCAGGATCGCTGAGCATGCTGACAAGACCTTGCAGCATGACAAGATTGGCTCCTGTGATGTGACCTTTTTTCCCGACTGCGGAAAACGCAGTGCCCAGTAAGTCAGCCACGGGGGCCACCCTCGGTTCGATAAAACTCAAGCCATTAAGTTTATTATAAATCGTTTTCAGTGGAGAAAGCGCCTTGCGGGTCACTTCCTGCCTTCCCACAAAGCTTTTATGCCATGCCTCTGTGGCGGATTTGGCCACTTCGCCGAACAGGGTCTGTCCAAGACTGGTAACGGCTTCCGTCAGACCGGTGTTAACAGACTGACCTGAATGGCTTTCAGAAGTCTGTACTTTGAACATCTGCCAGGTGAATCCGAAGCGAGAACGTACATAGTCTGCACTGACCAGTGAGTTGGCTATGATGGATTCCCATCCCGGGTTTGCCTGAATCCAGTCACGGACAGCATCATCATAACGGCTTAGAAAAGCCTCTTTTTCTTTGATGAATTCTGTGGCGATGACCTCAAGCTCGGACTGCACAGCCGGAACGTTCGTTTCCGGCAAAGCCCATCCCCCCAAGAAGCGTACACCGTTGCGGTCCAGCAAAGTTGTGGCCCGACTTTTCAGTGTCCCGAATACCCGGAGGTCCGCAGGGTTGCAGATACGCTTACTGCCGAGAGAGGCAAGCTCCTCAGGCGGCAGACTGGCAGTGGACACGCCGCCGCTGAAATCCTCTGCCGTCAGTTTGCGCCGGGCTGACCAGATGGTCACAGACAAATTCACAGCCACAAGGTTATCGAGCACGGTGATATCTGTATGCATGGTAGTCCTCCTGTTTTGTATATTGAATAAGAAAGGGAGCCGCTGATCTCTCAGGGCTCCCTTCAAGTGTTCTCTATGTCTGTAGTCTGTTGCGATTCCGCTGTGGGAAACATGCGCTGCGCCAGCTCGTGCAGCATGGCGCGTGTCTCCCGAGAGGCTCGAAATCCCAGAGCTCTGTCCAGAGCGTAGCCGATGGGCTGGATTCCCTGCCTTGCCAGAGGTTGGAATCGCCTGGCAAGAGTGGCCCAGCGGATCAGCGTGCGGGTGGAAAAGGTTATGTCGATGGTTTCGCCGTATTTCTGCTTTTCGCTTTCACCCATGAACAGTCGACGCACTTCTCCCGCAAAGCTCACCATTGTTTCGCGGATATCTTGTGGAATATCAGGTGCTATCCGTTCAAGAAGCATTACTTCTGTTTCCTGAGCAGGATAGCCAACCTCGCAAAGGTAGAACCTGTCCATCAGGGCGATGTTCTGACGCAGAGTGCCTTGATATAAACCGCTTTCGTCGGATGCGCCGTTAGTATTGGCGGTTGCCACAAACCGGAACATGGGATGCGGCTGGATAATCTCTCCACCGTTTTCCGGGATACAGAGCGGTCCGCCATCGAGCACACCATTCAAACCTGTGGCCGTGGCAGGGTCGAGCAGGTCCGCCTCATTGAGCAGGAAAAGACCGCCGTAACGCATAGCCAGCGCAAGCGGACCATACTGATAAACCATGTTTCCGCTCTGCACGCTCAGGTGACCGGCAAGGTCCGGGAACTCCAGTCTGCCGTGCCCTGTGACATCAAAGACGGGATAATTCAGGCGAGCAGCAAGCTGTCGCACAAGGCTTGTTTTTCCGCTTCCTGTTGGCCCGAAAATGTAAAGCGGGTCGGCTTTCTCTTCAGTTCCTGATAAAAGCCAGACTACGATATCCCGCATGGAATCATGGAACAGATAGTCAGGATCAATCCCGGGGGTAAAGCTGCATGGAGCGCTATATCCGCGTATCATGCGGCCGGATGCTTTGCCGCTGAACAGAGTACCGGCGTCCATATCCGTAGTGGTGAGGGTGTCAAGTTCATGTGTAATCATCTTATACTTCCTTTTGTGTTGGCAGAGTCTTGGTTGCTGAAACCTCCGGCATGCGGGGGCTGATATATAGCCGCTGAAAAGGGGCACCTATTCTGGTGACACGGGTAAGAAGACTTTCCGCAGCACCTTCGCCAAGCCCATTCCGCAGCTCCTGTCTCAACAGAGGCGTGTCGATGGTTTTACGTCCTGTCTGGGTGATGGTTCTGAACCTGAAACGGTTGGTTTTGAGCCATCCGGAAGGGATACCCACAGATTGGCAAAAAGAGCGTATCCGTTTTTCTTCTGAATCTATTGAGGCTTCCAGGCTGGCTTTATTTTCTTTCAACATTGTAAGCCGGGTGAGAGCCTCATCGTAGGCCGGATCAGTGAGTTCCTGTGCGGTAAATTTGGGGCAATCGTCTGCATGGTCACACCAATCGCAAAGCGGATGAAACCCAGTGCAGTGAGGAACCTTACTGAGATTTTTTTCAGACGATTCAGCATCATCTGAAATACGCTGCGTGGTCATCCATAGCTCACTGGCAATACGTCGGCACAAATGCAGCATGTTTGTGTCAGGCCGATACGGGCCAAAGGCACGGGCATCGGACATGGAAAGACATAAGACCCAGCCTTCAAGGTCGACCGAATGCGGCACCTGCGGAAGCGATATGCCGAATGCTTTTTTCACAGCCTGTGGAAACGTCAGATTTGTAAAAACAGCGTTGCCCCCGGCATCCTTCATAGAGAATACCGGCTGTGACCAGCAGGAATGAAGCAGCCCCAACTGTCCGTAGAGCTGAACTTCATACCCTGTATACAGTGTGTCCGGGATGCGTTCTGCGGTTTTCAGCTCGAGAATACGCACAGCAGGCCTGGGCCATCCCCAGACTAAGGTGAAGTCCAGATGCGCTTTGATGGGAATGCCTTCATGCTCTGTTGCAATCTCGAGTTGGTGCAACACGTTTGCACCATTGGAGTTAAGAACTCCGGCAAATCCGGCTTCCATCCAATGCCCGCGTTGCAAAGTCAGCTGACGGCGCAATACTGCACGAATCCGGTCATGCTCTCCGTCCTGATACCAATGGACAATTTGTTCTGCCGAAGCTGTGCGGCCCGGGTGCAGTCTGTCTGCCACGGCAGCCCTGAGGCACTCTGCGCCTTTGCCGATATCTGACATGCCTACATACGTAGAGCGATCACCAAGCTGTGTCGCGGTCTGATGTTTACTATATGTTATGAGTCCCTTTGCGATTTGAGCGAGCAACGCTACGCCCTTGCTATCTTTCGTCATGCGATCCTCCTGCAACAAAACAGCACAGCCCCCTTTGTGGAGGCTGTGCTGAGTGCTAAATGTCTGTGTTGGGATCGTCAGGCTGCATCGTCTTGAAGCTGGGCATAGCGCCACCATAGCTTTCGTGTAGCATCCCAACGAAAACCTGCTTCTTTGAGAAGCGTGCTTTTTGACCTGGTATCACCAGAAGCAGTAATACAGAATCGTCCGTCCTGTGCCCGGATAGTTTGATAGCTGACACCATCAATGCGCGGTAACGAGTTCTGAACAGATAATAAATTGTGCAGAGCGTCGGTAGAGCCTATCTCAACCGCTTTCTTAGCCGCCCCTGTGCTCGCACCTCTTCCTGATCTCTTGGAATTGTTTCCGGCTTGGGAAGCCTGCGCTGACCTTGTCTCACCCCACGAGACTCCCGACTGTGGCGCACTTTTTCCCCTGGAACGAGGCTGCTGATTTCGAGACATGGCCCCTTCCGCATCATCATCTACTTCCGTCACCAGCCCGACTAGCGTTGTAAGGCCGTACCGACGGGCATAGGTCAACGCCGAACCATACCCTTGTGGATCAGCCTTTGGCAGCGGCATCACCATAAGTGAGGATTGCCACTGTCCCGACTCCGCATGAACCAGCTTGGTCACCAATCCCAACAGGTTTTGCGGGCATCCAGATCCTTCATAAATCGGCGGCGCAACTTGCACAGGATATTGCACAACCCAAATACCATTGGCATTCAGCGCCTCCCGGCACGCCTCCATAACAGAGTTCAGACTCGCATACCGACTCCCCACAAACGGATTCGTCGTATCCTTCATGACAGGAACAAGCCCCTGCTGGACCTGCAACATGGCCTTGGCAAGCTCCGTGATGCTCTCGGAACAAGTTAGTATGTGATTTTCCATTGGGAATACCTCCTTGAAGCAGACATAAAAAAAGCCCTCATCCGGTTTAAACGCCGGATAAGGGCAAATGAACAGCGTATCCAAAGAGGTAATATAGCCGTGAAATCGGGATGGATGACAAAGGCCCCACTATTCCATGAGTTGACCATCGATACTGCCCGAAATCGCTATGTCCGGACGGCCCTGGAGGAAATATCCAAAATCGTTCTCCAGGGGACGCTGGCACACCGATGTCGGTCGTTGGCGGCAAGCTTGAGACGCATGGGCGTAACCGGGGAACGTCCGAATCGTGGCGAGGTCTCCATCGACCGCTTCGGGAGGCACGATGCAGATGATCAGCCGATGGTTGCTGCGGCCCACTTGGCCTTCAATCTTGCCCTACCTACGGAGGCCGCAGGCGCAAAGCAATTGTCGTTGCCGGATAGAGAAATCACCTGGATTCGGAAGCTCTACGAGAAAGGGATCGCTGGTTTCTATGATGTCGTGCTTTCCAAAAGAGGGTGGCGCGTCGATGCGGGCAAAACCATTGGCTGGCAGATCGAAAGCAAGAGTCTGGGTATAGACAAGATCCTCCCCTCGATGCGAGCCGACATCATCCTTGACCACTCCGACGCGGGACGCCGTATCGTCATTGACACGAAGTTCAACTCCGTTGTGACTCGAGGCTGGTATCGAGAAGAAACACTGCGCAGCGGATACGTCTATCAGATTTACGCCTATTTGAGGTCCCAGGAAGGTAATGGTGTGATCCTGCCACATTTTTGTGGAGTACCAGTTAAGCTACTTTTTTGTATTCCTGGTTGAAATTTTCGAAAGCCGCAGGAGACATCCAACCG
>Ga0334895_1004260_pt1 | contig 10298 bp, 8 predicted proteins | sample GraSluR3_MG_7_FD_207229 | JGI IMG/M metagenome (GOLD analysis project Ga0334895, IMG submission 207229) | Sludge microbial communities from methane-producing bioreactor in Wageningen University, Netherlands - Granular Sludge_31_05-R3 | ecosystem: Engineered > Bioreactor > Anaerobic > Unclassified... | reverse complement strand
TAGTTTGTGAAAAGCTTAAAATTCAGCCTTCTACTCTTAGGAAGTATGCTTCCATGTTAGATGAAAAAGCAAAAACAGAATTTTATTTCACTAGAGATGACTCAAATAATAGAGTTTATACAAAAGAAGATATAGCTGTCTTGCAACGCATAATCGAACTTAAAAATAGACCGGGATATACGCTGGAAGCTGCTATAAATGAAGTTGTAGGATTAAGCTATAACTCGGATATACAGGACGCTATAGCTGTAAATGAAGAAAATGATAACTATCTTAAAGCGCTACATTCATTTGTAGCTCAACAAAACAAATATTTTGAAGATTATCAATCAGTATTACAAAAAAAAGACGAGCAAATAGATCGTTTAGAATCACTTGTAAGTTCTTTGATTGAAAATAATATCAATGATATGTCAGTTAGTACTGAAGACTCTACAACTAATTTTGAGGAACCTAAAGAATTTGAAAAAATGAGTTCTGAAGAATCTATGACAATAAGTACACCAAAAAAGAAAAAATGGTGGAATTTTAAGTAGTATTTATTTTATTACTATCTGAAGTCTAAAAAAGACCCCTCATAATTTTATGAAGGGTCTTTTTTTACTTTTTACTCGGGGTGTACTTTCTACACTTCCGTATCTTATATAGGTTTTCAGATGTTTTTATAGATACTTTTGTTAATCGGTTTTATGTTAAGTTGGATAGTTAATACCAATCAAATTCTACTTTTCTTTTGAGCTTTAAATCAATATTCTTTTCTTTTAGAGCATTTTCGAATTGTTTGACTGAATCATACTCTTTAGATTCTCTAGTATCCTTATTAATGATTAAGTAATAATCATTTGAATAGACAGCAAGTTTATCCGTTTTGCTAGCCGCTATAATGTATTCGTTATTCCAGTTTAGCTTGTCAATAGTATCAGAAAATTCAACATGATTTTCGCCATCATCATATTGAAGTATTGAAAAAGAAGCAGAAATAGAGTTTACACTGTAGTAATCATCTATTCTTATTTCATGCGCATCGGGGGAGACCCTTGGCGCACGATATCGATTATCAGGATTTGTTAAAATATATTCACGACTGAACATCCAAATAAAAGGTAACGAAATCAATATAAGAAATACTAATGACAGTGCCAGGATTTTTTTTTTCATTTTATATAGGCTCTCCTATAAGCAAATTTGTAAAATATACAGAACAGTTATAGTATACGCTGTAATTTAATTTATAGATAATTATAACAAAAAAATTAGCGTTACATTGTATAATTTATTACAATGTTATATTTACGAATTAATGTTAATGTCTGCATTGCAAAACAATAATTATTACCAAATCCAACAGCGATGTTATCATATTGGCCGTCCCAAGCAAAGTCAAAAGCGTCAGTTTTTTTATAACACTAAAAATCAAAAACCTAGTCTGAAATTTAATAAAGTCTCACTGATTTCATCTTCATTGATCCCGATATAACGCTTTGTAATTTTCTCGCTGCTGTGACCGAATATTTCCATCAGTGTGGCCACGTCTTTGGTTTTCTTGTAATAGTGGTACCCAAACGTCTTCCGTAGCGTGTGCGTGCCAATATCGTCTCTTCCCAATAGCTTAGCGACCTTTTGAAACATCTGATAGACCGTATTGACTTCTAAATGACCGCCTTTGGTGCTAGGAAACAAATAATCCTCTGGTGTTAAGTCTTTCGTGTACTCTTGGATCAAGTCCTGCAAACTACTCAAATACAAAATACGAGTTTTCCCTGTTTTTTTCTCGACAATTCGGGGATTTTTTGAGGAAATCAGGTCTTGTTTTTTCAATTTGACGATATCCGACATGCGCAAACCACTATTAATGCCGATCAAAAACAGAAAAACATCCCGATCTGCGTTTTTATTGCGTCTCAAACAGAATAAAAAGTCGTTTATTTCTTGTTGCGTTCTTAATGGTTGGACGTTGTAAGGCATTTAAAAGCCCTCTCCTCTCACAAAAGTGATACATGATTTTGTTTATTATACCATATAATCGTGTATTGGAGGACGGTATAAAAAAAGAACCCTATGGGAATAGGATTCGCGATACACGTTTTTATCTAATTTCATGTATTTATTTAGATTTTAATAATCGGAGACCATTTAATATAACGACTAAAGTACTTCCTTCATGAACGATCACACTAATGGCTATATCTGTTAATCCTAATAAGCTCACGATAATTAGAAAAGCTACGACTAGCATTGAAAAAATAATGTTTTGCCAAATAACTCGATTCATTTTCAAAGAAATCTTATGAGCTTTTACTAATTTAGATAAATCATTTTTCATTAACACTAAATCAGATACATCTACTGCAACATCCGTACCCTCTCCCATAGCAATTCCGACATCTGCTTTCACAAGAGCAGGTGCGTCATTTACACCATCTCCTACCATAGCAGTTATACCATATCTTTCTTTTTGTTCATTGATAATGTTAGATTTGTCTTCCGGCATGACGTTCGCAATTACTTGGTCTACTCCTAATTGTTTACCAACAGCTTGTCCTGTCATTTCAGAATCCCCAGTAATTAAAGTGGTATGGACACCACACTTCTTAAAGTACTCTATAGTTGCTTTCGCATTTTCACTTGGAATATCCATTAATGCGATCAGACCGATTACTTTTTCATTTTCTGATACGTACACAACCGTATTACCTTCTGAAGCCCATTCTTTATTCAAACGCGTATAGTCATCCGATACAGCTTCAAAAGAAGTTGGTTTGCCTATACGATAAGTTTTTCCGTTATAATCGCCTATTAAACCTCTTCCAATCTGATTTTCCACTTTAATTGCTAGTTTATTCTTTGGTTCAAACTTGTTTAAAATAGCACTTGCTAACGGGTGATTTGATTCTTTTTCAAGAGCTACAACGATATCAATAATATTCTTTTCGTCCACAGAATCAGAAAAATAATAATTTGTTACTTCCGGTTTCCCTTTCGTTAATGTTCCTGTTTTATCAAAGGCAATGGCTTGAATATCGGCTAATTGCGACAAATAGGCACTTCCTTTTGAAAGTACGCCCCTTTTTGCTAGATTAGAAGTGGCAGATAATGTTACGGATACGGTAGCTGCTGCTAAAGCACACGGAGAAGCTGCGACTAAAAGGACTAATCCTCTATAAATACTTTGTGACCATGTCAAGTCAAACAACAAAGGAGCAATTAAAATGACAAGAGGAATTGTAATTAAAACAAATTTAACATACTTAGGCTCAAACTTTTGGATAATACTAGATGCTTTTGTTTGATTCTCCTGATTTTGATTCACTAGTTGTAAAATCTTTGAAAAGACAGTATCGTTAGTTTCTTTTGTAACTTCCATAGTGAAAGTACCCGTTCCATTAATTGTACTTCCAAATACTCCATCTCCTTGAGTCTTTTCTTTAGGAATACTCTCACCATTTATAGAAGATTCGTCAATCGACGTAGATCCAGATACTATCACTCCGTCAATAGGCACTTGGTCACCATTTAGTACTTGAAGTTGATCTCCTACTTTTAATTCCTTAACGTCAACAATGGTTGTATTACCATCTAGCATGATTAGTCTAGCAGTCGTTGGATTCATTTCGAGTAACTTTGTAATTTCCCTTTTACTTCTTCCTTCAGCGTAATCTTCAAGAAAATGTGCTCCAGAGAAAATAAGGACCAATAACGTTCCTTCCCAAAAACTTCCTATCAGAGATGCACCTATTGCAGCTATTCCCATTAGAATATGAGAATTAGGTGTAAATTTGTGTTGGATTTTTGAGTTTTCAATCGTTTCTCCAATTCCTTCAAGAATAATGACATGATAACCCGCACTAATTGAAGCAATGGAAAATAAACTATTCTGTAATAAACTAGTTTCTCCGTTTAAAAATAACGCAATGAGCGACAATGCTAAACCAATAAAGTACAAAATAATTGGCATTTTCCCATGATCATGTTCATGATCGTGACTATTATTTTCGTGTGAGTGTTGCTCTTGAATCTCTTTCATTTCTATCACCCTTCTTAATAAAACTATTTTTTTGAAATCGTAATGCTTACGAATTACATTTGAATTTTCATTCATATGTTTATATATTCATTATATATCGCTATACATACTTTGTCAAAAAATATTTATCTTATTTAGGTGATAAAAAATAGAACTCTAAAACAGCTACCCTTATACAAAAAACTTGCTTTATAAATATTTTGTGATAGTCTGAATATGAACGAACACACATATGAAAGGGAGAAAATCTTATGAAACCATCATCAACTTCTCCATTAACAAATGAATCTATCCAAGAGGTAAGTAAGATATTTAAAATAATTAGTGATCCTACACGACTTTCTATTTTATTTCTTTTGCAGAAAGAAGAACTTAGTGTTGGAAATATTGCGCAGTCTTTGAGTATGGAACAATCAGCTATTTCTCACCAATTAAAAACTTTAAAATCTTCAAGATTAGTAAAATCCAAACGAGTTGGTAAAAAGATGATTTATAGCCTTGACGATCTTCATATTTTTAGTATTCTTGAGCAAGTTTTAACCCATATCAAAGAACAAGAACAATAAAGATAATTTAAATGAAGGAGGATTTACGGATGTCAAAAAATGACAAAAATCAAAGCCAAATTCGCAAAGGGAAAAAAAAAATAAAAATTACTTTTTTCATTAACCTTATTTTTTCTATAACTGAATTTGTTTTTGGTTTTATTTTCAATAGTGTGTCAATAATGTCCGACGCTATTCATGATTTGGGAGATTCCATTTCCATTGGATTCGCTTGGTTCTTTCAGGGATATTCAGAGAAGCGGAAGGACGAGAGGTATACTTTTGGTTATGAACGTTTTTCTCTATTAGGAGCACTGATAACTTCAGTCGTATTGATAAGTGGTTCTCTCCTCATGATTTATCGGAGTTCTCCACGTCTTTTTGAACCTCAACCGGTTAATTATAATGGTATGTTTTGGCTTTCCATCGTGGCCATCATCTTCAATGGATATGCAGCATGGATTTTAAGCAAAGGTTCATCCAAGAACGAGAACATGTTAAATCTCCATATGTTGGAAGATGTATTAGGATGGATTGGAGTCTTAGTTGTCAGTATCTTAATGAATTTTACTGAGGCTTATCGTTTGGATCCTATTCTATCCATTTTAATAGCACTCTATATCCTCTATAAAACCTTACCTGAATTTTTCAGTACAATGAAAATTTTATTGAATGGTTCTCCTGAAAATGTGGATGTAGAAAAAGTTGCTGACTCAATTAATAACATTCCTGATGTAAAAGCTCTCTCACATCTTCATATTTGGTCATTAGATGGAGAAGAAAATGCCCTTATTGTTACTGTTCTTATAGACTCAACAAAAGCAAAAAAGATACAGAAAATCAAAGAAGAAATTTCAGAAATTGCACATGAATTTGATGTAAAAAAGCATATCACGATAGAAGTAGCTGTAAGCACGGACGAACTTGAGAAAGGATACTCCCACAGTACTTAAGTTAGTATTAAACTGACTACAGACACCAATTTTACAAATAAAAAAAGGGTGGATAAAACCTCTCATTAACCCAAAAAACGTTAATTGTAAAAATACAATTAACGTTTTTTGTCTATTCCAACTAGTCAAGCAACTTTGTTCTCTCTTCCGCGTAAGTGGCAACGAATAAACCCGTTTCTTTTTTACTAGAGTTTTGTCCCAAACATTCAATATTAGTTGTTCCATTCATCTTCTGTAGTGACCGGTTATTCAATTGGTTCCACAATTATTTGCGAATTAGATAATCCGTCACTTGTTTCATCTACTAACTCTGGTGCATTAGTTTTATATAATGGAATCGTTGATTGTTGGTCATTTCGAGAATACAAGCTAGTTGATTCTTCCCCAAGCTGTTCGTTAACTTGTCTTAACTTTTCAAGTTGATTTTGGTAATCATAATCAGCTGGATCATCTTGTAACAATCCTTCAGGTGTATAGAAGCGTAATAAATCGCTTTGAAGGATACTGTCTGAGGTGCTTAACTGAAAATTGGCAGCTGTTTTTAATTGTTCTACTTCATCTAACACTTCTTGAGAAGGTTCTAAAATTTGCTCCCCGGTTTTTGTATCGTAAATAACGGAACCATCTACAGTATATTTTGGTGATATAATGTCTCCGTTTCTAAAAGCAACTGTTTCATCATGTTCTTCTGAGAGCAAGTCCGTTCCCATTAAAACATAATCCTTAGTTTCAATTCCTAACAAATGAAGAAGAGTCGGAAGCATATCTACTTGTCCGCCAAAAGTATCGAATACTTGACCATTTCCTGCGTCTGGGACATGGAAAATAGCTGGTACTTCTTGCATCGTTGCATTATTGTAGCCATTCCATTCTTCAGGGTTTTCTCCAAGCAAAGGGGCTAAGGATTCATTACGTGCGTTAGATATACCATAATGATCTCCATACAAGACGATAATCGAGTCTTTATATAACCCTGAATCTTTTAGATAATTGAAGAATTCTTCAACTGCTTGATCTAAATAACGGGCTGTGACAAAGTAATTATCAATGGTATCATCGCCCGTTTTTCCCGTTGGAAAATCAACATTCGCCTCATCTAAAGGGTAAGGGAAGTGATTTGAAACGGTAATGAATTTCGAATAAAACGGTTGTGGCAATTGTTCTAAATATTGAACAGATTCTTGAAAGAAGATCTTATCTTTCATTCCATATTCTAGTGTATTTTCTTCAGAAAACGTGTAAGATTCATCATCAAAGAAGTAATCAATACCAAATGATTTATACGTATTATCACGGTTCCAAAATGAACCTGTATTTCCATGGAACATTGCTGAAGTGTATCCAGCTTCTGATCGTAGAATTTGGGAAGCTGATTGAAAGGTATTAGAAGTCCCATATTTAGAAAAAGCTCCACCTTGAGGACTACCAAATAAAGAACTTTCTACTAACATTTCTGAGTCAGCCGTTTTTCCTTGTCCTACTTGATTGTAGAAGTTTTCAAAACTGTAACTGTCTTGGTTGTTAAAAAGACTATTAATGAAAGGCGTGACTTCATGAAGTTCGCCGTTTTCATCTTCTAACTGATAATCGATTAAAAATTGTTGGAAACTTTCCAATTGAAGATAAATCACGTTTTTACCTTCAGCGACGCCGTAATAATCGCTATTTGGTTCAGCATAGTGATCTTCAACGTAACTCAATACATTTTCCATATCAGATTCATCAGCACTTGCTTTCATCTGGTTGTTTTGAGCGGTTTGGTAGCCATCGAAGGCAGTAAAGAAGTTTACGCCTAAATATTTCACAATATAGTTACGGTCGAAAGTCCGCGCCAATAATTGTGGTCGATTGATTTCTGCTAAAACCAAGTTAACTGAAAATAAAATAACTCCTAAAGTAGTTGCTGCAACAGCATACTGATTCAGCATTGGACGCGGATTCATTTGAATAGGTGATCTTTTGCTATATGCCATGAAAAGCAATATAAAGAAATCTAACCAGTAAAGAATATCCTGCGGACGCAGTAAAGCAAGAGCGCTAGCGCCAATTCCGTTTGAGACGTTACCTGCGCCTATTATAGTTGAAGCCGTTAAAAAGTCACTAAACTCACGGTAGTAAAGCACATTTGAGTAAATCAGCAAACTCGTTAAGAAATACACAACAAACAGTGCCCCATAGGCCTTTTTTGATTTTGTAAAGTAAAGCGTGATAGAGAATAGGAATACTGTGGTTGCGATTGGATTGATAAATAAAATGAATTCTTGGAAGAAACCTTCGACACCAAGTTCAAATTCAACTTGATAGACTAAATACGTTTTTAACCAAAACAGAATCACTGCAAAGATAAAAAATCCAATCCGTTCCGAAAGGAAGTCTTTTAGTTGTAACACAATATTGCCTCCTTTTTGAAAATGCACAAATGACAACGGGGTATTTCCATCAAACAGCGAGATTGTAAAAATCTCAACTTTATTTTGTATATTTATTGTAGTTTTCCCAGTGCTGCTTATTTTATACTTAATCTATAGGGTAGTCAATATAACTAGAAAAAGAGGGGCTTTAGTGGTGTGAGAAAACATTTAAGGCATGAGCTAAGAGGCAATTGAAACTTTTTCTTAATGTATATTGGTAGTTTTTATAGAGTTACTGATAGTTAAGTATGTTAGTGATACGAAAGAGTGAAGTATGGTAATGCTGATAACACTTACTCTAAGTACAGAAAAAGAATAAGACAGCAAAAAAATATATCGATCCCAAAGCTAGACTTTTTTAGGTCTAACTTTTGGAAGTTGGCACATTTTCAAATAACTTTGGTAATTTTCATTTCTACAGATAAACCATAAGCCTTGTTAAATTAATAATCCAGCAATTAATTTTGACCCACATTTCCAACTATATTATCATTGTAATTAGTGATTGTTGCTAATTATTTGTCTAATTCTGTCTTTTTTTATCCAAGAGCTACATCTAAAATCATCATGATTGTAAATCCAATCATTAGCCACATAGATGCTAAATCTTTATTTCCGTTTTCTTGTGAACTAGGTATAACTTCTTCAGCCACAACAAAAATCATAGCTCCTGCAGCAAAGCTTAATGCATATGGAAGTAAAGGTTCCATAACAGTAACCGCTAATACCCCTATTATACCTGCTATTGGTTCTACAGCTCCAGAAAATTGACCGTAGTAAAAACTTTTTGCTCTAGACATACCATCACGTCTTAAAGGCATGGATACTGCTGTTCCTTCTGGAAAATTTTGAATTCCCATACCTATTGCTAATGCAAGAGCTCCAGCGATAGAAGCTTCTGGATTACCTGTTGCAACGGATCCAAATGCAACACCTACCGCTAATCCTTCAGGTATATTGTGCATGGTAATAGCTAAAACCAATAATGTACTTCGTTTTCTCTTTTGAGGATTTCTACCTTCTGCTTCTGATGGAGGCATATTTGGATCTAAATGAGGTAGTATATTGTCTGCGCTCCATAAAAAAAGACCACCTAACATGAAACCAATAGCAGCAGGTACCCAGGCTGGTATTGATCCACTTTCAGCCATTGAAAGAGCGGGTGATAAAAGTGACCAAAAACTAGCAGCAATCATAACACCACCAGCAAAACCTAGCATTCCATCCATTAACTTTTGGTTAACGTTTTTGGTAGTGAAAACTAATGCGGCACCCAAAGCGGTCATTCCCCATGTAAAGAGCGTAGCAACTATCGTTTGCACTAGTGGACTTAAGGAACTAAAAAACTCAATCAATTACTTCACTCCTCTTAATTATAATATTATCTATTTTATTCGTTCTTTTTATTATCTGAACTTTGACAGACGTTTCCATTACTTACGTTGAGCTAATCAGATAATTAACTAAGTATATGGAAAAACATATTTGTAAATGTACTTGCAAGTTTTCTTTTTTTAATAAAAAGTATATCACTAAAGTTTCTAAGAAATTTAGTGGTGTATAGAATATTGAAAATGAATTAAAAGTGTTACTTATTCAATATTCTCATTGAATTTAGTACTGCTATTACCGTTACTCCTACATCCGCAAATACAGCTTCCCACATAGTAGCAATTCCAAAGGCTCCTAGAACTAAGAATAAACCTTTCACTCCAAGTGCAAAGAAAATATTTTGCCAAACAATACGACGGGTGTTCTTAGCGACCTGCATGGCAGTGACAATTTTAGAGGGTCTGTCATCCATAAGAACTACGTCTGCAGCTTCTATCGCTGCGTCTGATCCTAAACCTCCCATAGCAATCCCAATATCTGAGCGTGCTAGCACAGGCGTGTCGTTAATCCCATCCCCTACGAAAGCAACTTTTTCGTTTTTTTCTTTCCGAGATAAAATTTCTTCAAATTTTGCTACTTTATCTTGAGGAAGTAACTCGCTATAAACTTCTGTCGAACGTTTGAATGAAGTATAGCTATCTAAACATTGTTTTGTCAATAATTAGTTAATCTGTAGCCCTTTCAAATAAATTCAACATTGATAAAACAATATTTTCGATACACTATTTCAAGCAATTTCATGTATTTCTATAAAATCCATGATACCTATTGTTGTTCAATAGTTCGCTTTCTAAATAAGATTATTTACATTTTATCACTTATAAGTTATAATAGAAATATGAAAAAATATAATTTTGATGTCTACGAAAAAGAAAATGGTGAAGCTCCTTTTTTGGAGTATTTAGATAGTTTAGATGTAAAATCCAGAGCTAAAATATTAAGAGCAATAACGATTGTTGAAGATTTTGGCGTG